>VYLH01000085.1_pt1 | contig 19593 bp, 17 predicted proteins | sample 5114361 | NCBI WGS metagenome assembly VYLH01 (sample SAMN12291772, study PRJNA351875) | freshwater metagenome | isolation source: freshwater lake | place: USA: Michigan, Kent Lake | collected 2013-08-15
GCCAATTAGTATATTCTGAAATGTTGTTTGGCTCAGGGGAAATTAATCGGGTAAAGTTGGCAATTTTTTCAACAATGTCATCAGGTAATCGGTCAATCTGTTGGTGAAGTTCTTCACGAATTGTAGCAGACATAAGTTAAATTATTTGATTAAGGTGTAGAATTGATGGTATTGATTATAACTCAGATATTGGGTGGTAATTTGGGAAAAAGTAATGTTGGGTTTCCTTACCTCAACTTAACCTACAAGATCGCTTCTCCTCCTCTCCAAAAGCGATCGCCCCTCCTCCTCATCAAAAAGCGATCGCCCTTTGCGTTCCTATCCCAAGCAATGGCAGTTTTAAAGTTTAATCCACAAGATGACAGCGAATAACAATCAATTTGGTGTGTTACATTTATAATATAGATATTTCAAGTAAAAATCATTTCACCAACAGATCATGCTTAATTCTATTGACGCATTATTTGACGGAAAAGTCTTTCATCCAGAGCAACCCGTTACATTGAAGGCCAATACTCGCGTCCGCATTATTGTTGATAACTTATCGGATGAAAATAATGAACTCACTTCTTTTTTAGAGACAGCAGAATCATTACAACTAGACGGCCCCTCAGATTGGTCAGAAAATCTAGATAAATATTTATATGGTGAAGAAAAAGAGCATGAATCCTGAGAAATTTCTCGATACAAGTTATGCGATCGCCTTATCTTCATCTACGGATGATTATCATCATAAAGCACTTGCCATTGCCCAACAATTAAAAGCTTCAAAAACACCTTTAGTTACAACCAGAGCCATTATTTTAGAGATTGGCAATGCTTTATCTAAACAAAAATATCGCTCTAAGTCAATTACATTATTGTCCTCATTAGAAAAGGACAGAACAGTGACAGTTATTCCCTTATCGGAAATTCTTTATCAAAAAGCTTTTCAACTATATTGTCAAAGAAACGATAAAAATTGGGGAATTGTTGACTGTATTTCTTTTATTGTAATGGAAGAGCGTAGAATAACGGAAGCATTAACAACGGATATTCATTTTCAGCAAGCTGGTTTTCGAGCTTTGTTGAGAGATTAATCTCAGGGCAGGCGATCGCCCCTTCTCCTCCCCAAAAAGCAATCGCCCCTCCCCATCATCAAAAAACGATCGCACTACAAGATCGGTGATTGCGCTCCTCCCAAAAGTGATCGCTGCTCATCCCCAAGAAATGATCGCACTATTCCCAAAAAATTGCTCCTTCTAAAAACGACCACCCCTCCCCATCACAAAAAAAACGATCGCACTCCGTTACGTCGCAACGATATCGTTATTAGTCAGCAATAATCCTGTATTTAAAAGAGCGATTTGAATTTGGGCAGTACCTCCCAAACCGTCGGAATCGAAGAATAATGCACCGTTAACACTATCGTAAATAAAACGATGGGATGCAGTAGTAGCAGATGAGCCGATGCTGAATTGATTGCTTAGAATTGCACCACTGGAAGACAAACCGAATGCCGTCTTGTACACTAGAATGGTATCGTCAATGACAGAAAAATCGGTAATCCAGTCAACCCCATAAGTGGGGGAATAAAAATCAAAGAAATCAGCATTCGCCCCGCCTGTCAGAGTATCATTCTCTTGTCCTCCAGCTAGAACATCGATTCCCAAACCACCGATTAAAACGTCATTTCCCCAACCGCCCCCCAAAACATTATTTCCTGCGTCTCCGATGAGATAATCATCTCCCAGTCCACCAGTCAGAGTGTCGTCTCCAGCCCCCCCGCTCAAATAATCCTGACCGTCATCGCCGAAAAGTTTGTCATTTCCGTCCTCCCCATACAACCAATCATCTCCAATCCCCCCATAGGCATTATCATTTCCTGTTCCACCGTAAATAACATCATTTCCACCATTACCGTAAAGGTTGTCATGGCCAGCCTGTCCGTAAATTGTATCGCTGGACGAAGTTCCATTCAACGAATTGTTAGAATTGTTACCATAAATTGTAGCCATCGTTGTTTACTCCGCTATATTTCAAGAAATTGTTTATAGCACTTCTCGCATCTGTGCGGCACAGTTAAACCCTTGCCGATACCGATTAGGCTGTTCAGGATTGGGAATGTACCTCTTGTGAATCAGAAACTCTATATTCCGAATTGTATTTTTAAACAAAGGAGTTGTCAAGTCCAGTTGCACAGGAGATAAGAGCTATCGCTGTAACATACGTTACTTAACGCGCCTTTTTGCTTTTAATCATCTATGAATTTGCAATTATTATGCGCTAACACATCCTACTGTGTGATCGCAGTCTTCATTCTTGATTAAACTTTAAAAATGTGATCGCTTTGGCTTGTGAAAGTGCGATCACCAATTTTATTAGTTAGAGAGAAAAAAGGTAATGTTGTTGGGCTTCATTGCCTCAACCCAAGCAACAGATCGGCGATCCAGCCAGATTCTCAATAGGATTACTTTAACTCAATTTCCCCTGGTCGCCAAGTCTTATCAAACCAAGGCTCAAGCGGGCCATAAAGCCGAAGAATCGTATTCCAACCCGTGCCCGGATTTGTCTGCACCCAATTATTTTCCTTACCCGCAAGCGGTTTCGGCCCGAAATAGAGATCCACAGAGCCATCCGCATTAACCAAAAGTCCCTTAGTCTGACTACCGACACTAGGAAACTGTTGATCCGTCTGAATCATCGATCGCGTCTGGTTACTGTAAAGAATCACTGACCAGAATAGTAGCACGCTAGGATGTGTTAGCGTAACGCAGAATAATTACAAATTCATCATGATTAAAAGCAAAAAAGCGCGTTAAGTAACTATCTTTTAAGTCAAGACGGCAATTAGCGATCGCCGCTCCTGATCAAAAAGCGATCACACCATGAGAAGAAAACCTGATCGCACTAAAGGCCAAAATAATCGCAAATCAGATAATTATTGTTAAGAAAACAATTTGGTCCGTTACATTTTATTAGCGTATCCTACAGGATCACCGACTATACTAACTGGTTGCTTGTCGAGAGCAATTTCAAATAAAAATTCAGGGGCCAAGTCTGCTCCGTTTGGCCATTCTATTGTCCGACTATTTACATATACTTTTTGAAATAAACTTTTATCTTTTAAGGGTTCAAAGATTTCTCCATACAATTCTTGTTCTAAATCTACAATCCCTTCTATTCCATTATTAAAGGTTAGCTTTAATTGATACTTATCCAGATATTCCACACAGATAACATGAAGAAATAGCTCCTTTTTAGGGAAGGGGATCGATTCTGTTAAGAGGTTTTCTTTGACGCGCATTTTCCCAGTTCTCCAATAGTTCAGATTGGTGTAGATCAAGCCACTCCCATATTAGATTTAGTCCTCTTTTGGGCATTTGACCACAAACTTCACCTGTGTGAATCATTATAACTGCTTCATAATCTTGATACTCGGCATGGATATGAGGCGGATTGTGATCGTTATAGTTCATGGTGATTTTTATTCCATAGAAGCTTGATAGAGTGGGCATGAGTAAGAATAGTAATAAAGGTTGCTTTCTAAAAGTTTTCCCCCTATTGTAAGCGATCGCCCTTGGCGTTCCTATCCCAAGCAATGACAATTTTAAAGTTTAATCAACAAAATAACAGCGATTACATTGAGCCTAGTCATAATGAAATTTACAACTAATAATAATAATTTTTGTCTCTGTTGGTTCCCCAATCCAATACATCTGTCTGTCTTTGTCGCAGTTGTTTGGCCGTTTCTTCTAACCAAGCAAGATAGTCTTGTTCGTATAAGTCTTTAGCGCTGGTCAGGTATTAGGTTTTTATTTTCTTGACGCTTATCTAACCTAAAAAAAGAGGGTCTGTAGGAAGGCACGGATTCCCATTGTATATATAAGTATCTGTCAAGTTCGGGGATTTGTCAAGGGTTTTGACAGTAGAAAGGGAGAAAACTTTTAACAATACACTTGTTCTAGCATAGCGGTAGTGAGAGATTTTTGGCCGTGATAATAGAGACGACGATTGAGACAACCGATCGATTTAACATAGGTAGATAGGGTTCCCAGATCATGGGAAATAATTAAAATAGTCATCCACTCATTCAATTCTTGCAACAGGGAAAAAATACTAGCACGCATTTGGGGATCGACACTAGCAGTGGGTTCATCTAAAATCAAGAGACGGGGTTCTACCGCTAAAGCGCGAGCGATATAAACCCGTTGGCGCTGTCCTCCCGAAAGTTCAGCAATCGATCTTTTTTTCAACGCTAACATTCCCACACTATCTAAAGCTTTATCTACCCTTACCTCATCTTTTTTACTATAGCCTTGCCAGAGTTTTTTGCTGCTCAATCTCCCCATTTTTACCACCTCACCCACAGTGATGGGAAATGAGCGATCGCATTCGACAAACTGCGGCACATAACCGACTAATTCCCGACCTTTTTCGACATTTTGCCCCAAAATACTGACTTCTCCCCGCCAAGGTTTAATTAATCCCAGTAAAACCTTAAGGAGGGTAGTTTTTCCTCCTCCATTCGGACCGATAATTCCCAGGAAATCTAATTCTTCAATGGTTAAATTAATATCTTCGAGGATAGGTTCCTGTTCGTAGCCGGCCCAGAGATTATTAATGGTAATGATCGTTGACATATACAAGCAATTACTGATTTAAAACTGTGGCCATTTTTTGGGAAACTTGTCGCAGGTTTTCACTCCAATTTTGAGCAAAGGCACTGATAAGGATTACCTGTCCCCCAATTTCCCTAGCAATAGTTTCGGCACTTTTCTGGCTAAATTCTGGTTGAGCAAAAATAACTTTAATATTCTCTTTTTTTGCCTGTTTGATTAGTTGACTTAACTGGGCAGCACTGGGTTCATTGCCTTCGATTTGGATCGCAATCATCTCTAAACCGTAATCTTGGGCAAAATAGCCCCATTCGGGATGAAACACCATAAACTTTTTGTTTTTAATCCCTGCCAAGTTTTGCCGAATTTCTTGATCTAATGCGTCTAATTCCTGACTGAATTTTTCCAAGTTAGCCCGATAGATAGCTTCCTGACCGGGATCGAGTTGTGCTAGGGTTTGATAAATAGTCTTTGCTTGTGCTTTGACTCGTTTTGGTGATAACCAAATATGGGGATCTAGGGTGTTTTTTCCAGCTTGATGTTTTTCTTCCTTGCTGTGATCATGATCGTGATCATGATCGTGATTATGTTCTGCTGTCAAAGGGATTTTATCTACCCCTTGACTGGTATCGATGATTAACATCTGTTGGTTAACACTGTTTAAGCGATCTTTCCAGGCATCTTCTAAGGATACACCGATTTTAAAGTAGGCTTGCGATTGGGCTGTGGTTTTTAATTGTTCGGGTTTTGGTTCATAGGTGTGGGGATCTGTCCCGGGTTGAATCATGGCATTAACACTAACTCTATCACCGCCGATGCGTTTGACGAAATATTCCTGCGGTACGATACTCACTGTCACCTGTAAGGGTGTCTTTGCTTCCTCTTCCTTGACCGAGGGACCACTACAAGCTGTTAAGCTGGCTATAGTCAGGGTTAAAGCGATCGCTGTTAACTGGAAATTTTTACCCATCGGATTAACTGAGTCTGATTATGATTCTGATCTTATCACAGTCGGTGAGAATCGTTATCATTCTGAAAATATTTCGGTATAGATGTACTGGTTTTTCGTCCTTCGATCTTTCGCTCCCAATTAAAAAATTTTCTCTTGCTAACTAACGCTTGACATGATATTATATAGATAATGGAAAATCCGTGCGCCTGCGACCCCCCTCTGTTCAAGTCAAATAAAGCCCAAAAAAATTAACCCCAAAAAGTAGTCGCTGAAATGAAAACTCACAACTGATAAGTAGGGAGGCACAATTATTTGTAGGATGGGTTAGCGGTAGCGTAACATAATCGGGCGTTGGGTTTCATGCTTCAACCCAACCTACGTTCTCCGTATAGATGTACTGACTTGGCTGGCAATTTTAAAAATTTCTCTTGCCAACCAACGCTTGACATGATATTATATAGATAATGGAAAATCCGTGCGCCTGCGACCCCCCTCTGGTCAAGTCAAATAAAGCCCAAAAAAATTAACCCCAAAAAGTAGTGGGTGAACTGACAACTGATACTTGCTAAGACTGCACCGGAGTGCCGGAGTTGGGAGAGGAAGCCTGAGCATTTGTACTAAAACTCTCAAGAGACAGTTTAAATTCAGGAGATCTCAACTAAAGCTTGCTGAATAAATCTAAAAACCTTGTTGGGTAAGACTTTTAGACTTTTGGGGAAATCAAAAAGTACCGGACATGGGAGTGATCGGGGGGAAAATTCGGGGACTTTTTCCCTGAAAATTAGGTAATTGACCCCCTCAAAATCGGTAAAACCCTACACCCCACACCCTACACCCCACACCCCACACCCTACACCCCACACCCCACACCCCACACCCTGTCCCCACGAAAAACTTTTTGCCGCAAACCCTAACTAAAAACCGAGCGCCGATCACTAAAAAATGACTTTTGCCTCCGTTATTCGCAACATTGAAAAATCGCCTTTAACTGCCGAACTTATCCAAAAACTGGAGAAAAACGGCAATTTAACCCTAACTGGTCTTGCCCGCTTACCGAAAGGATTAATAAGCACAGCTTTCGCCCGTTGTCAAGGAAAAAATCTTTTAATTATCTGTGCCAATCTGGAAGAAGCGGCACGTTGGGCGGCACAATTAGAAGCGATGACGTGGAAAGGTGTTTTCTTTTATCCCACCTCGGAAGCTTGCCCCTACGAGAGATTTAATCGGGAATCCGAGATGATTTGGGGACAGATGCAGGTATTATCGGCAATCAGTCATCAAGAGGCCGGAATTGCGATCGTTACCACCGAAAAAGCCCTGCAGCCCCATTTACCCCCTAGAGAGGTTTTCGAGAAATATGGCGATAATTTTGCGGTAGGAAGGGTTATAGAAGGCAAAAACCTCGATCTAACCCTAGCTAGATTAGGATATCAAAGGGTTTCACTGGTAGAAACCGAAGGGCAATGGAGTCGTCGCGGCGATATCGTTGATATTTTCCCAGTTTCGGCAGAATTACCGGTCAGGTTAGAATTTTTCGGCGATGAATTGGAAAAATTGCGAGAATTTGACCCTGCCACCCAAAGATCCCTCGATTCTATCCCCAATCTGCTTCTTACTCCCACTAGCTTCGCGGCGATGATTGCCCCTTCTCTCCCCCCGACAGTGGCCGATTATCTGGAGGCCGAAGAGCGAGAAAAATTGGCTAATGGCATTTATCCAGAGGGAATTGAGCGATTTTTAGGCTTGGCATTCCGTCAACCTGCCTCTTTATTGGATTATCTCCCCGAAAATACCCTTATTGCCTTTGATGAACTGGAAAGCTGTCAAGCTAGAAGCGATCGCTGGATAGAATATATTGGGGAACGCTGGCAAGAGATAGAACCAGCTTTACCGCAAATTCACCGTTCTTTTGGCGAATCTTTGGAAATATCGGTTAAATTTCCCCATCTCTACCTCTCAGAAATAGACGATCACCTCTCCGAAAATAGTCTTAATCTCTCCAGTCGTCCGATTCCCACCAATCCGGGACAATTCGCCAAACTAGCGGAAATTTTACGGGGAAAAAGAGAGATTTATAGCGGTATTAAAGTAAATAAGTATGCTACATGGTTAATATCTGCCCAACCCTCCCGTACAGTCTCGTTATTACAGGAACACGACTGCCCGGCCCAATTTATCCCCAATCCCCTCGATTTTGGGGCGATCGAGCGGTTAATAATTCAAAACACCGCTACAGCCCTAAAATACTCAGGATTAGCTGAATTAGAAGGTTTTATCCTGCCCACCTATCGCATAGTCGTCGTTAGCGATCGAGAGTTCTTCGGGCAACATCTTTTAAATACTGCCGGTTACGTCCGCAAACGTCGGCAAGCAGCCTCGGTACAGGTGGATGTGAACAAACTCCGTCCCCTCGATTTTGTAGTACATAAACACCATGGCATCGGGCAGTTTATCAAACTAGAAAAGCAGGAAAGCACAATTAGCGGAGTAGTGCAAGGTCGAGATTATCTAGTTATTAAATATGCCGATGGATTATTGCGGGTTCCTGCCGATTCTGTTGATAATCTCTCCCGTTATCGTCATACAGGTAATCAAGAGCCAGAATTACATAAAATCTCTGGCAAAGCGTGGGAAGCGACGAAAGCCCGCGTCAGGAAGTCAGTTAAGAAGTTAGCGGTTGATTTAATCAATATTTACGCCCAACGCGCCCAAAAATCGGGTTTTGCCTATCCGATGGATAATCCCTGGCAGCGGGAGTTAGAGGATTCTTTTCCCTACCAACCCACTGCTGATCAACTGAAAGCGATACAGGATGTGAAACGGGATTTAGAAAGCGATCGCCCGATGGATCGATTAGTCTGTGGGGATGTGGGTTTTGGTAAGACAGAAGTGGCGATTCGTGCTATTTTTAAAGCTGTCACCACGGGTCATAAACAGGTGGCTTTATTAGCACCAACAACGATTTTAACCCAACAACATTATCACACCCTGAAAGAACGTTTTGCTCCCTATCCCATTAATGTGGGTTTATTAAATCGTTTTCGCACCAATTCCGAGAAAAAAGATATCGTCCAGCGCTTGAAAACGGGGGAATTGGATATAGTGGTGGGGACGCAGTTGTTATTGAGTAAAGCGGTGGAGTTTAAAGATTTAGGGTTATTGGTAATTGATGAAGAACAGCGTTTTGGGGTCAATCAAAAGGAGAAAATTAAGGCTTTTAAAAGTAATATTGATGTGTTAACCTTGAGTGCGACACCGATTCCCCGGACTCTTTATATGTCCCTTTCTGGGGTGCGAGAAATGAGTTTAATTACCACACCTCCCCCCTCTCGTCGTCCCATCCAAACCCACCTTTCTAGTTATAATTCTGATGCGATTAGAACGGCAATTCGCAATGAATTGGATCGGGGGGGACAGATTTTTTATGTAGTACCAAGAATCGAGGGAATTGAAGAAAAAGCGGCAGCAATTCAAGGGATGATTCCGGGTGCTAGAATTGCCATCGGCCACGGTCGTATGGATGAGGCTGAATTAGAGACCACCATGTTAGCTTTTAATAATGGGGAAGCGGATATCTTAGTCTGTACGACTATTGTGGAGTCGGGGTTAGATATTCCCAGAGTTAACACGATTATCATTGAAGATGCCCAAAAATTCGGTTTAGCGCAACTCTATCAACTGCGGGGACGGGTGGGGCGATCGGGAGTACAAGCGCACGCTTGGTTACTTTATCCGGCCAAGGCAGAACTAACAGAAACCGCTCGGGAAAGATTAAAGGCAATTCAAGAATTTACCCAGTTAGGATCGGGGTATCAATTAGCGACTAGGGATCTGGAAATTCGCGGTGCGGGTAACTTATTAGGTGCGGAACAATCGGGACAAATGGAAGCGATCGGTTTTGATCTATATATGGAAATGTTACAGGAAGCTTTGCGGGAAATTCAAGGTCAAGAAATTCCTCAAGTGGAGGATACCCAAATCGATCTGAAATTGACGGCATTTATTCCTAACGATTATATATCCGATCTGGAGCAGAAAATGGATGTCTATCGGGCGATCGCTACTGCTAATTCTCAGAAAACTTTAGGACAAATTGCCGCCGATTTAGTCGATAGATACGGGGCAATTCCTGCACCGGTGGCACAATTATTTAAGGTAATCGAGTTAAAACATCTGGCTAAGTCCCTCGGTTTTTCGCGAATTAAACCCGACGGAAAACAGCATATTATCCTCGAAACTCCCATGGAAGAGCCAGCGTGGAAATTATTACAAGAACACCTACCCCAACATATACAATCACGCTTTGTTTATAGTCCCAAACAGGTGACGGTTAGGGGTTTAGGAGCGCTAAAACCACCACAGCAGTTAGATAGTTTATTGGACTGGTTGGCTAAGTGTAAAGATGGTTTACCGACGAGGAATTAGATGGGGGGTTCACTCCAGATCTTTGCCGCGTCAATCAGCCAAAAGTAGCTTTGAGAGTCAGAAATGTACCCCACTCATCTGAGAAACGCTATACTGAGGAACTTCTTCTGAGCAAACAAACTACTCCCAATGCTCCGATTAATCCTAATCCTAAGATGGATGAAGATTCCGGTACCGAGGTGGTCAGCGTCAGTTTCAGATAATCAACACTGGTATCATCATTAATTCTGATATCGAGAAATCCATTACTATTTAAACCAGGAAGAAGATTGCTTACTCCAGCAGCTTGCAACGGTGGCAAAGCGGCGAGATTGAGGGTAAAAACCTGACCAGACGGATAGTTCGTTGTGTTCCACAAATTAGGGAGTATTCCTGTGGCACCAAAACGCGAGATAAAAGAAGGTGAATTAATATTCGACCCCGTGTACCCAAAAGCTAACGTAATAGCGTCATTGTCCGAGCCTCCGCCATTAGGTTTGGCTCGAAATTCTAAGGTTGCTGATGTAATATTACTTGGCAACCCTGTGAAGGTATGAAATAACTGTTTGTCAATGCTAGGATCATCAAAATTATTCGTGTAGAAAAAAGGAAATGCACCTGAATTTGTCGCAAAAGCCAAAAGACTCGCACTTGGACTCGATAATTCAGTACCGTTACTTAGAGAAAAGTTATCATTAACCCCTGCTATGTAAGTAAAAGTACTAGCTTGAACATTGGCAATTGTGACTCCTAGAACCACAAAGGTAGCTCCTACAGCAGCTACCGGTAATCTTTTTATTGCCGTCGAAGTTTTCATATTCCGAAACTCTCCCAAAACTAAATTAACACACTGACTTCCCTCTGAGAAAAATTAGGCCTTGCTGAATCAAGGTATGAATGCCAACTGTGCATCGTATCCAAAAGTTAGTTTGGGTCTAGGTTTTAAAAATCCCACAAGAGAAGATTCATATCTCAAATCAGCAACGCCTACATAGTTACTATTATTTTCTCAATCAGGGGCAAATCATTGTATGTCTTATTCTTGCCCCTCCCCCCGATTTTGTCAAGACCTATATCTTGACTTTAGAAAATCTTAACATTGCTCTAGATATTGGGACAGGCTTTTGGTTCCTGTTCTTTAATTGTAACCGGCTACTTAGTTGATGATAGGTGGTGCGTTACGACGGATTGTTACCTTCAAGTCAAAGCAGCAATTTTTGCCGTCTAACGCACCCTACTTTTTACTTTTTGCCGCAAACCCTACTTAGTTGATGATAGGTGGTGCGTTACGACGGATTGTCACCTTCAAGTCAAAGCAGCAATTTTTGCCGTCTAACGCACCCTACTTTTTACTTTTTGCCGCAAACCCTACCTATAAGATGCTTTGGGTACGGAGAGAGAGGGATTCGAACCCTCGTTAAAGTTACCCCTAAACAGCATTTCCAGTGCTGCGCCTTCAACCGCTCGGCCATCTCTCCAATTGAGGTCACGATCATCAATCCTACAGCAAATGCTGCCGATCTGTCAAATTATTTTTCTTTTTCCGACGATGACCGATCAGGTTAAACTTCATCTTGAAGGGAAACGCTGTCAGTTAAGCACACCCTAGATATTGATTTAAGATTGCGGCCGTAGCTAGACCGGTTTTTTGCCAACTAAACTCATCGGCCCGTTTTTTGCCTAGATGACTTAATTTTGACTGTAATTGTCGATCTTGAGCGATAATTTTCAGGGCATCGGCCAGGGACTCGACTCGATAGGGATCGATTAAAATTGCCGCTGTTGCCGTGACTTCGGGCAAAGATGACAAATTTGAGGTAATGACGGGTGTACCGCAGGCCATAGCCTCTAAAACGGGCAATCCGAAGCCTTCCCAGAGACTGGGGAAGACTAAAGCAGTGGCTTGACTGATAACTTTGGGTAGGTGATCGTAGGGGATATAGTCGAGAAATTTAATGCGATCGCTGACTGCTAATTCCCGCGCTTGTTGTTGTAAATTGGGGGTATAACGGCGATCAAAGCTGCCGGCAATCCAAAGACGATAATCTGTTAAATCTGGGGGCAGTTGGGCAAAAGCGGCGATTAAACGCGGTAAATTTTTATAGGGATTGGGACGACCGAGATAGAGAAAATAGGGATGCTCTGGCTTATCATCTTGAATAGGGCGAAAGTGATGATGATCGTAGGCTAGGGGAATAGAAGTAATTTTATCGGCGGGAATTTGATAATATTCAGTGATATCTTTGGCCGTTGCCTGAGAGTTGCAGATAATATGTTTTGCCTGTTGTAATACCTGCGGCACATAATAACGGAAATAGTGAGTTAAGGGGGAAGTAAAACTGGGAAACCGCAGGGGAATTAAATCGTGGACCATGACGACAAAGCGACAGGGAGAATTTATCGGCGCTTCTGGAAGGGGAGAAAAGAGTAAATTGGCCTTTAATTGTCGGTAAATTGACGATAACCGAAACTGAGTCCAGAGTAAGCGTTTTAAATGACCTTTCGCTCCTCGATCGGGGCCGAGACCTTTGGGGATAGAATAACAGTTAAAGTCGGGATAACTATTAGCTGTTAGTAGGGTTGGTTCTAAATTTTTCAGGTAGGGTAAGAGGTTAAGAATGTAGGTACTGATTCCCGTGGGTTGGGGAAAAAGTACCGAGAGATTAATTAATAATTTAGGCTGTGTATTCACTAATTACCCTGTTGATATTTGCTGAGAATTTCTGAGATATATTGGTAGCCTTCCAGTCCAATTGATTTAATCAGGGAGGAACGTTCCAGACTGAAAGTCTGTTCAAAAGCTGCGATATTTTTGCCGCGAATAACCGTTAATAGACTAGCAGCTTGTCGCCATTCTACTGCACCGATTTCGTGTAGCCAATACATTCCTAGAGAACCCATATAAATTGCCTGTTCAAAATTCTTGTCTTGATAGTAAGCTTCGCCTAAATAAGTTAGTAATAAACCTTGCAGATATACATCTCCGTAGTATTTGGCCGATTCCAATCCTTGCAGGAGAATATTAATCGCTTCTTGGGGTCTTTCGAGGATAATATATGCTAGACCTAAACTGCTACAACAAAGGGATTTACTCTGCCAATCTTGGAGACTTTCCGCTAACTTTAATCCCTGCTGTAAATACTCGATCGAACTTTGATAAATTTCGGGATCGTATCTCTCTAACTGTTGCGCTTCCTGTACCTGACTATAACCCAAATTAGCTAAAGCGTTAGCCTGTCCTAAACTATTACCCTGTTGACGACTTAAAATTAAAGCTCTCTGACTTAAATTAATCGCTTCTGCATAGTTTTTCTGGATAGCATTGAGACGGGATAAATGGTTTAAATTAGCTATTTCACAAGCATAATCCTGTTGTTGACGGGCAATTTCTAAAGCTTGTTGATGACATTCTCTGGCCTGTCGATAGTCGCCGCGAATGCGATTAGAATAGGCAATTAAAGTTAAAATTCTCGCCTTTTCTCCCGTGCCTTCCACATAACGCAGAGGAATTGATAAATAGTCTAACGCATCCTTGAGATAACTGCCAGAAAAGGAGGCAAAAATTCCTCCGTATAAAGGAAAATAATCCCGTTGAGCAAAGGTTCTCAGAATTTGTAAAGCCATCTGAAAACAGCCCCGACTATAGAGAGAATTTTTACTAACTTGCTCGAAACTATTGGTTAACAGCGACCAAATTAAAGCAAAGGTGAGAAAGGTAGAGATGGATAATTTGGCTCCTAATTTTTCGCTATAGATGCGCTGATCAAAAAAGTTAATTAGTCCTCTTTGGATATATTGAAAAACAATAGCAGTTTCTACCCAATCGGTTAAAGTTAAATCCTGAGTGAGAGGATGAAAAGCTTGTTGATTAGCTAAACTTTCTAAGACTCGTTTTAACCAAGAGGGATTAACTTTACTTGCCCAAATTTGCCAAGGAGTCACTCGCTCATTGTCATTAGTAAAACCAAGATTGCGATTTTGTTCGTAGAGCCAACTGGTGAGATCATTCGATAAATTTGACCAAGTATTTAACCCCAGATTAATCCCCGTGGCAATTTGCCATAAATCCGCTTCTCCCCGCTGCTGAGAAACTGTCTGTAAATGCTTGGCTAACTGTTGTAATTGTTCTAGGGTTAAAGCATTATTTTGATTGGGATCAATTAAATTTACTAAAGTCAGTAAACGATCCTCTCGATCGATTTTCACCAGATTATCGATCGCCGCTGCAGTGAGAGAATTTTGCTGATTGGTTTTTTGATATTTTTCCCATTCACTTTCGATCGTTTCCAGGGCCCGCAAAACCCTAGTCGCTTTAATTTTTGTTTCTAACTGTGAGCGAGTAACGATTATTTTTTCGGTTAAACAACGCTCAAAAATTTCTCCTGTGCCATTTTTTACTGCCTCGGCTAAAAGGTTATAAACCTGTGATTTAGCCCTAATTTTTCCTTCTAAAGTTAGATTGACAATGCGCTCAATTAGTGCATTATAAGTTTCGTTGAAGTTATCTCTATTTTCTGTCATAGGGGGTTTTTCAGTTATCAGTAAACAGTAAACAGTAATCAGTGAACCGAAAACTCATACTAAATCCTGTTTAAAAAGTATAGGAGAGTGGGGTGTGGGGAGAAACAATTCATAACTTGAGAGTCAATCACACTATTAAAAACGGATTTGGTATCACACTAAATCCGGTTATTAAAGACTGATTATTTATTCTCCCTTTTGCATGAGGGCCTTTTGCCTGTCTTGATATGTAGCCTATACTCAACGGATTTAGTATCACATCTGATAACTGATCACTGATCACCGATAAGGCTGATATTTGGGAGAATTGTCTAGAAATCATGACAAAAGTTTTTTAATGGTTGAGCAGGCAAGAGATAAGATAACATATGTATAGAATTTAACAAAAAATCTGGTTAACGGACATTGATCAAGTCGATAGCGCAGTGTCAAACAAGTTCTTTTCCCGCTCAGGTATGGCAATTAGATCACGGCTTAACCGTAATTCATCAGTATTTACCCGTGACTCCTGTGGTGGTGGTGGATGTGTGGGTGAAAGCAGGTGCGATCGCTGAACCCGACCCATGGTTAGGTATGGCCCATTTTCTCGAACACATGATCTTTAAGGGGACGAAAAAACTTCCCCCCGGACTCTTCGACTATTTAATCGAAAATTGTGGCGGAATGACCAACGCTGCCACCAGTCACGATTATGCACACTTCTATCTCACCACCAGTGTGGATCAAATTGAACATACCTTACCCCATCTGGCCGAAATTCTCCTCCATGCTGAGATTGACGATGAGGAATTCTATCGGGAAAAAGATGTAGTTTTAGAAGAATTACGGGCCTGTTATGATGATCCCGATTGGATTGCCTACCAAACCCTCTGCGGAAGTATCTATCAAAACCATCCCTACGGACGCTCTATTCTAGGTGATCAACCCTGTTTAGAGCAATTAACCCCCAATCAAATGCGCTGTTTCCATCGCACCTATTATCAACCGGAAAATATGTGTGTGGCGATTATCGGGGGAATTGAACCCCAACCAGCTTTAGAAATTATCCGGCAATCTTTTCGGGAATTTCCCGTCCCCTCGGAATCCCCTCCCCATCTAGTGGCTGCCGAACCCCCCCTGATCGAAATTCGTCGCTCCCAAGTATATTTACCCCACCTAGAACATTGTCGTCTCTTGATGGGATGGACTGGACCGGGATGCGATCGCCTAGAGGATGCCTTTGGATTAGACTTGCTATCGGTAATTCTTGCTGGGGGACGCTGTTCGCGGTTAGTGCGACAGCTGCGGGAAGAAGCACAAATCGTCCTCGATATTAACAGTAATTTTTCCCTGCAACGAGATTCCAGTCTCTTTACCATCGGCGCTTGGCTATCTAGCTCACAAACCGCGGCAATTGAAGCTATTATCTGTGAACATCTCCAACATCTGCACGATCATCCCGTCACCCCCGCAGAATTACACCGCACTCAACAGTTATTAGCTAACGATTATATTTTCTCCACAGAAACCCCGGGCCAATTAGCGGGACTTTATGGATATTATCAAACCCTGAGAGCTGCCGACCTAGCAACGATCTATCCCCAAGTTATCCAAAGTTTGCAACCGTCAGATCTCCAGCGTCTCGCTCGTCAGTATCTCTCCCCGGAGCGATATGCTATTACAATAATGCAACCCTGTGAATAAACGATGTCCGCTTCCCCAATTCACCGCTTAACCTTAGAAAATGGCATCACCCTTTTAGTGGTGGAAAATACGGCCGTGGAGTTAGTTGCGGGGAGGATTTTTCTCAAAAATGCGGGTACTCGTTGGGAAAAAACCGAAAAAGCGGGTTTATTTCGTCTGTTAGCAGTGCTGCTCACCAAAGGTACAGAAAAGTTATCTTCCCTAGAAATTGCTGATCGCGTTGAGTCCACGGGAGCCGGTTTAAGCGCCGACACGGGGACTGATTATTTTGTGGTTAGTTTAAAGACCGTTACCAAGGATTTTTTAGATATATTGCGTCTAGCGGCGGAAATTATTCGTTTTCCCAGTTTTCCCCCTCCAGAAATCGAATTAGAGAAAAATCTCACCCGTCAAAGCATTCGCTCTCAATTGGAACAGCCTTTTAATGTGGCTTTTAATCAATTACGCGCAGCTATGTACCCCGATCATCCCTATGGTATGTCTTTATTGGGTACGGAGGCAACGGTTTCGCAATTGCAACGGGAGGATATGCAGGCCTATCATAGTCGCTTTTTCCGTCCCGATAACCTAGTGATTAGTCTTTCTGGCCGTATTACCCTAGAGCAAGCAGTAAAAGCAGTGACGGAAATTTTTGGCAGTTGGTCAATTCCCGATCTTCCTTTATCTAGTTTACCCCCGGCCGCTTTTGATTTTCAGCCCACCTGTTTAACTACCGTCCAAGCTAGTCAACAGGCGATCGTTATGTTAGGATACCCCGGCTCTTCTGTGCAAGAGGATGATTATGCCGTTTTAAAATTATTGAGTACCTATCTGGGGAATGGGTTATCTAGTCGTTTATTCGTGGAATTGCGAGAAAAACGGGGATTAGCCTACGATGTTTCCGCTTTTTATCCCACCCGTCTCGATTCTTCCCAATTTGTCATTTATATGGGAACTGCACCCCAAAACACAGCCATGGCCCTGTCGGGATTGCGTCAGGAAGCAGAAAGGTTATATAAAGTAACTTTGAGTGAAGAGGAGTTACAGTCAGCTAAAAATAAGTTATTGGGTCAATATGCTCTCGGTAAACAAACTAACGCCGAAATCGCTCAATTATACGGTTGGTATGAAAGCTTAGGTTTGGGGATTGAATTCGATCGCACTTTCCTGGATTCTATTAATCAGATTACTGCCGAACAAGCGCGATCGGTAGCCAGTAAATATTTTCAAAATCCTTACATTTCTCTAGTCGGCCCAGAAAATGCGATCGCAGAAATTCTCTAGTAAGATCAAAAAGCGGCAATAAAAACTATTGCCGCTGCTATTTTTGATTAACTCCCCGGGTGGGATTCGAACCTACGACCAATCGGTTAACAGCCGACCGCTCTACCACTGAGCTACCGAGGAAAGCTACTCACAATTAATAATTATAATCATAAGTCCCTCAATAATGCAAGTGTTTTCTGGATTTTTTCTCAAAAAAATTTCCGGTGCCGGTAGCGGTGGGCGGAGAATCCACTATTGTGGAGATAAGGACACCATTAAGTCTAGTCTATGCTTGCCCATCACCGCCGTCCCGTTTCCTTCTGTCTGCTCTCGACAGATCTACCCATCCTCTCCTCTTTAGACACTGCCGCTACCCTCTACCAAAAGGATCGCCACCGGTTTCATCTTCTCCTCAATCAACCACCGGTGGCTCTCGCAGAAATAGAGACACTTAAACCCGAAAATAATCAAAATAAGTTAATTTGGCTGGAAATTTCGGCCAACCGGGTAATTATGACCATGCAGGGCCAGGGAAAATTCGCCTATCGTCATTTTTGGGAGCAAGGGGTTTTTGGTGTCAGTCGCTACTGGTTAAATGCCGAAAGTCCTCAACCGGGTTACGCTTTTCGCCTCCGCAACTATACCCGTAGTCTCCAATTAGAGGGGGATAATTTCCCCGAATATTTGCGTCTAGAGTACGAATTATGGTCAGATAACCTGATTTTAGGTCATTATGTCCTTCATTTGCAAGTACACCAATAAATAGGGTTGGCTGAATAGAGCTAAAAACCTTGTTGGATAAAACTTTTAGACTTTTTTGTTCATCAAAAAGTGTCGGACACAGGAGCGATCAGTGGCAAAATTTAGGCACTTTTTCCCCGAAAATTAGGTAATTGTGGGGTGGATTGAAGAATTAGTGCTACACTTCCCGAAAAGTCTATTTTATTTCAGCTTGTTGTTAGGAATCCACTTAAAAGAGGTTGTTTAATCTGGCTAATACGCTCTTGGGTATAATATGGGGAAAAGTTCCGGCGATTGCAGTAAAATGGGGGAATATGCCGAAAGTTTCCACCTATCGTTACTCTGGAGAGTGTTAGACAGAAAGTTTCTGTATAATATGTAGTTCGCCAACCAGCCATGATTCTTCGCATCTTTCGTGTCGAGATTGATCCATCAACCCGTTCCGCTTTTGAGGCCGGGTTTCGCTCCCTGTCCGTCGATGCAGTCACGCGAGCCCCCGGCAATCTTTCGTGCGAGATTGGGATGCCTACTCGATGGGCGCCCAACACGTATTCCATGATCACCCGATGGCGCGACGAAGATGCTTTGGTCGCCTTCGCAGGGCCGGAATGGAACACACCAGTGATTCCCGCCGGTATGGAGGCTTTCGGAAGAAAGCTGTCCGTAGAGCACTACCGGATTGACGATTCTCCCATCGGCGAACAACGCAATGCAGCGGACTCGCGATAAAATCGGGCGGTGTGGATCGTCCAAGGTCGCGAGCCGCTGATTGCCAACGTTATACATACATTACCCGTAGCAGAAAGCAGCAGCTATCGCCGTAGGGTGCGTTCCCTAATGCAAGTCCTGCTACTGCGGCGATCGATTTTTGGGAACGCACCATGCACATTGATTGAAACTGTGAAGTTATACTAAATCTGGTTATTAAAGACTGATTATTTATTCCCCTTTTTGCCTTTTGCATGAGCAGAAAACGGGTTTCTCGGAGAAACCCGTTTTCTGTGCGTTACTCAACGGATTTAGTATTAGAAGCATGAAACCCAACCCCCGATCATGTTACGTTACCGCTAACCCATCCTACAAATAATTGTGCCTCCCTACTTATCAAAAAAATGTTTGATATTATGCTTGAAATTTCTAAAACCTCTCTTCAAGTATTAGGCAGTGAAATATTTAATCAGATAACCAAAAGTAAATAAAAACAAAACATTTTTAAATCAAAAAAGGTTGAACATGGTAAGAAATGCGACAAATAAATTATTGCAAAATGCTAAAAAATTAAAAAGTGACGAGTTTTATACACAACTTTCAGATATAGAAAGCGAGTTGCAACATTATAAAAGTCATTTTGAAAATAAAGTAGTTTATTGCAATTGCGATGACCCCCGAATTAGTAACTTTTTTAAGTATTTTGCTGCAAACTTCAAAAAGTTAGGTCTAAAAAAAATA
>VYLH01000236.1_pt1 | contig 19518 bp, 14 predicted proteins | sample 5114361 | NCBI WGS metagenome assembly VYLH01 (sample SAMN12291772, study PRJNA351875) | freshwater metagenome | isolation source: freshwater lake | place: USA: Michigan, Kent Lake | collected 2013-08-15
CTCCACCTTAATTCCTTCTTTCAAAACTATACCTATCAATCGTTTCCCCTTTTTTTAAGTTTCTTCTCTTTTTGTTAAGAAAGATCCGACTAATGGATAGCTTAATAAGGGGGGTGCCGATAGGCGGGGGGATCCCCCCTGCCCCCCTTGATAAGGGGGGTGTCTGATAATTTTTAACGCCTACCTGCTTAACCCTATTTCATTATTTCCAAAAAAGAAAATCAGAGGAGTTGATAACTAAAAAACCCAGACGGGAACTCGTTTATAAGCGGGGGTTCCACAGCGAGGGTCGATTTTAGCCTTGAATAAAACATTGGCTTCGGGATAGAACATAAAGCCAACACCTTCGCGAATCGGACCGAAAATAAGTTCGATATTTTCTAATTTGCCGGCATCTCCTTGGACGGTGACTCGTTGATGTTCTTGAAGGCCCGCTTTTTTGGCATCTTCGACGTTCATTAATAAACAATGACGGTGAGGCATTCCCCGATATTTATCGCCCACTTGATAAACGACGGTATTATGTTGTCCATAACTGCGTCCTGTTCCAAGAATCAGAGCAATTCCGGGGGCATTTTCCGGTTGGTTAAAATCTTGCTTTTGCGGTGCTTTTAAAGTGGGTAAAGGGGTGACAGACATTTGCGCTTTTCCGGTTGAGGTCGGAAAATGGGGTTCGGTAAAAATCCGTCCGCTAATGGTAAATTCTGTTTGGGTTTGATCTAATTGCCCGATTTTTTGATAACCCGGAATCGTTTTAGCTATTAACTGACGAATATAGGCAGTATCGTGTAATCTCGACCAATCAATCGGGTTTGTGCCTAAAACCTTGACGGCAATATTTGTTAATAGTTCTACTTCCGAGATGATATCGACATCGGAACCCTGTAGATGACTGCTTCCCCGCTCGTTAAAACGGACAAAATTATTGCCCGATTCGGTGGTTGTCGGGTGAGGATTTTCAAAACGAGCGAAGACGGGTAAAATTACCGTATTTTGTCGGGCTAATCCCTGAAAATGTCCTAAATTTGGCTTAGTGGCTACATAAAAAATCGTATCAATTTGTGCTAAGGCTTTTTTGGCTTGAGTTAAATCTGGATTTGCTCCATAAAGATTACCTCCCAAACAGAAAAGAGTGTTAATTTTTCCCCCTTCGGCAGCTTCAATTAATGCCCTGGTATCATAACCGCCGGTTATATTTAATGGCTTTCCTAAAAGTTGAGCAAGTGCCTCGGCGATTTCCTGACGTAATCTCACTGTAACGCCCATAGAACCGAAGCCCTGTACATTAGAATGACCTCTGATTGGCATGGTTCCGGCTCCGATTTTGCCGGCATTACCCGTGAGTAAGGCCGTGTTAGCGATACTGATGATATTATCGACACCATTTTCCTGTTGTGTAACCCCCATCGCCCAAGCGAAAACCACACGCTCTAAATTGCCGAAAAGGGCGGCGGTTGCTTCAATTTCTTCTCGGGATAAACCACAGGTTTTAGTAATAGTTTCCCAGGGTATTTGTCGGGCATAATCTATAACAGATTGCCAATTTTCTGTACGGGATTTGAGATAATCCCACCGAACCAAATTTTGTTCGATCAAAGATTTTTGTAATCCGACGAATAGGGCGGTATCGCTACCCGGAATCGGCTGTAGGTAGAGAGTAGAAATATCGGAACCGCCCCGCAATAAAGATTTAATCGGAAAAGCGGGTGAGGAGAATTTGACCAATCCGACTTCAATTTGCGGGTTAATAATAATAATTTTACCGCCGCGATCACGAATTTGAATTAATTCATTCATCAGGCGAGGATGATTAGCGGGGGCGTTAGAACCGATCAATACCACACAATCGGCTTGTTTTAAACTTTCCAGACTGACCATTGAAGTCCCGGAGCCGAAAACCTGTTTTAATCCTACCGTCGATGCGGCATGACAGAGATCGGAACAATCGGCTAAATTATTACTTCCTAATGCCCGGAAAAACAATTGTAAGAGATAGGCGGCTTCATTAGAAGAACGTCCCGAACTATAGGAGGCAATGGTCTCGGACGGTTGATGAAAAGCTTGTTCAGCTAATCGATAAACTTCTTCCCAGCTAATACGTTGATAGTGACTTTCTCCGGCTTTTAAGAGGACGGGATAACTAAAACGACCCAAGCGATCGCATTCTAGGGAGGTTAAGGACTGTAATTGAGCGAGATGATAGGTCTGAAAAAAATCGGTTTTAATACCTGGCATTAATTCGGAAGTAACTGCCTCGACACTTTTGAGACAACGTTGCAGACTTTCCCCCGCTTCGTTGACAAAACCGCCCTTTTGTCCTCCCGTTCCCCAAGCGCAAGCTAAACAGGCACTTTTATGATTTAAGGTTTGCCAGAGTTTAACCCCTTGAGGAGAGAGGGTTTTTTCCGCCCAATATTGCAATACGGGAAAACCCCCGCCCGCTTCTATTTTGTCCGATGTTTCTCGTTCTGTCATCGCTTTTTCTCCCGATTTTTCCTTAAATCTCTCCGAGAGGAAGATTGTACCCAATACGGTTGAGTTTATCACTATTTTTCAAAAAGTGCATCAGCAAGGCATAAACGACTGGGTAAGCTACGGTTAGTTGTTGACAATATCCCCTGATTGTGATTTTATCAGACTAAGGAGAGGTCTATTAAAATGGTAATTCTGATGGATGAAAATGAAGACTTTCAACATTTAGAAGAGATGATCGCCAATCTCCAAGTAAAACAGAAACAGATTCTGAAAGGGATGTTAGATTATCCGATTCAAATCGATTCGGCAATGGGGATACTTTCCGATCCATCTCGGCAATTGGCAACAACTGCTCATAATTTAACCAGAGTACATAAAATACTTAAAGAATTGGAAAAACAAGGATTGGTTAGTTTCCACGATTCTCAATATTCTTTGACTGAGTTGGGAAGGGAAATAGTAGGACACCTTAGCGATAAGAGTCCAACCCCAAGACGGGATGCACAGAGAAAGGAAAAACTGCAAAAAAGCTACGATTTTTTAGAACTCCATAGACAAGGATTAAGCTATCAGCAAATAGGGGATAAATACGGCATAAGTCGCGAGCGCGTTCGTCAAATTCTTGCCAGTAACCCCGAATTTGAAGCTTATCGGCAAAAACAAAAGGAAAACAATTATCGTTGAACGACTGTAAGAAGAGCGAGAAACGAAATTTACAATCTTTCCAACAATTCCTCGCGGGATAAATTCGCTAAAGAAAGAAGTAAAGCGGTGCGTTCCGAGATGGGAAGTTGGGCAATCTTTTCTACTAGACTGAATAATTCCGAATCTAGGGGGCCAAAGCGTCCTTCCAGAAGACTGGTTATCAGGGAATACCGTTCTTCTAAACTACCTTGTTGTATCCCTTCTTGCTTCCACTCTTCCCTTTGTTGTAAATAAGCTGGTGATAGATTCATGATGTCCTCCTGTTCTTCTGTACTTAAATTATCTCTCAACTCTAAATTCTTGCGCCAGTTGGCCAGAATTTCCAATAAATTCTCTCGAAAAGGATTGCGTTCTGGCAGTTCAACTAACTCTTCAACTGCTCGTTTTTGAGTTCCTCCTTTACCTAATACCCTCAACCATAAGGTGTCTTCAATTACTGGTAATTGATGAATGACAATGATGCCCGCTTTGAGAGACTTCGCTAAAAAGTAAACCCCTGTTAACCAATTACTCTCATCGCTGTGAGTCCCGAAATCTTCAATCATTCTAGCTGAAAAGGTGGGCGTTAGAATCCAGAGAACTGGTAGTTCAGCTTCTGTTAGAGTTTTGTTTGACCGTTTCGCTTTTCTCAAGACATCCCCATGAACCGTGTATAACTTTGACAAACAACTGCGAATCTCTACCTCGGTCGGGGGATTGCGGAAAGGTTCAAACAAACAGGAAGTAGCCGCCATTTTTCCAAGTAATCCTAAAGGTAACTCAGTGGGAGGAGGTGAGCTAAATGGTTCAAACCAGACATCGATTTCTTGAACCTCACTTTTTACTTTCTTACTTTTTCTAATCGTCCCTAGAGGTGTTAGTAATTCCTCTAAATATTCCTTAGCAAATTGGTCATGAATTTGGCGAGTCATTCAAATTAATAATTAAGCATAAAAAGGACGGCAATAATCTTATTATATCATTAATTAAAAAGGAATCCAATCGACAATATCGATCCATTCTTCTGCTTCGGTAGTTTCCCAAATCATAATTAATTCTTCGGCTAGTTTTCCCATTGTTGTTGTGGGACGTATCCAAAACAGTCCCCAGATTTGTTGATTTTTTTGCCAATATTCTTCTAAATGTTCAGTCATACTGGTACGATTATCTGTCACCAAGAGTCGTTGAGATAATCCTAAATACTGTAAAACATCAGGGTCAAGAGTTCCTAACGGTGGTGTATTCGGCTCTCCAATGCGTAAAATATCTATCTCTGGATTTAACCTTAAGACAGCGACTTTCAAGCGGGGGGATAAGGTTTCATCGAGTAAAAACTTGATTTTCATACCTTGACAGAATCTTGCCTTTGCTGTTTAATTCTTCTCATCTTTTCTCGTTGAGGCGAAGGATTTTTCAGTGCTTCATGGTAGCGAGTCTCTCGCCAATTCTGGAGGCGCAATAAATAGGCATCAATTTTTTGCCGATTCTGTAAATAATAAGTAATAGTTGCGTAGATTTTCTCTAAACTTAGATCGGGATAGATAGCATTTATTTCTTCTGGGGTATAGCCTTCCAAGAAATAAAAGAGTACGTTGTCAATTCCGAGCCGATGACCTTTGATTCTAATATCATCTTCGGAGATAAATAAGAAATAATCTTCTAGTTGCATAATTAATTTTCCCCTTAATTTTATTTCATTTTTACCGCTTATTTATAGTATTTCCTGTTCGCAGGAGGTACATTATCAATGTTAAAAAGCTTAATCAGCAAAGGTTTAACTGTGCCACACAGGTGTGAGAACCTCTATATTAATGTTTTATCATAATTAGTTTACCTTGTGCTTCCCTTGTTTTCAAACTTTTAACCGGGATAAACTGCCCCGCTGCCATAACCCCGGCTGCTATGCTGGCAGCCACTATGACGGAGCTACTTTAACGGGAAGTCTGGATTATCGGCTGGCCGCCGAAATATGTCGGGAACTCGATGCCATCGAGCGAAAGAATTGACGAGATTATCGAAATCCACCTATCGACCATCGGCAACCAGCGCACATCGACCGAGGAAAGGTCAGCGCGGCAGAAACATCAGGCTGTTTTGCGGGAATTGAACGGTCTTTGCTGATTTCGGCGGTCACTGTCCCTGCCTAACGCTCTCTAATGCCATTTTTCAAAAGTAATGGCAGAGATGGTTAATTGCCCTCAACCCCAATCCCTCTCCCAGAAAAGAAGAAAAGAGTAATATACTTTCAGGTTGGGGAGGGCGAGTCCTCGTGGGAGAAGGTTGGACAAGTTCGGGGTATAGACGCACACCGGGAGGGGTTAATTATTAGTATCGCCCGATCGATCGGAGGGCTTAGGACAGATGAATATGCTAATGCGCCAAGGAGAGTATTTGCCAGCATTGAATTGCTGCTTGATGTCAGGCTTCTGAATTGTTGTAAGTATTTTTATTTTGTTTTCAGGTGAGCTAACCAGTTGCTTATATAGAGGATTGCTTGGTTCAGTAACGCTTCCTATGGCTTTTTGCAGGAGATCGCTAATACGACCCCATTCACCATTTTCAGGATGACCTTCATCCGTAATTACAGTGATAAATCCTCTGGGTAATAAGGTTTTAAACTCATTTTTCTCTTCCTCATCACTAAGAACCTTTACCTGCATTTCGCCATGATTTTGTTGGTCAAGCTTATATGCAATTAAGTTGGCTAATGGAGTGGCTACGGAACTATTTTCATTGCAGATGAAAAGGTTAAAGTCAGTATATTTGGAGGGATCACCCCGTTTTGTGTAAGGAGGATTCCTAGTCAATGCTTCCCGTAAAGCTTGATCTAAAGTAATACCATCAGCTATGGTTTGTTGTGTGCCAACATTTGTGTCTTTTGATTTAGCTTGTTTTTCTTCTAACCCCCACAATTTAAGTTTTTCCTTGGTCTTTTCATCCATTTGAATTTCAGTAACATACTTTGAACTATTCTGTATTACGTCAGCCGCCCAAGTGCGAATTTCATCACTACTTCCAGAGCTTTTGATGATCTCCAGAGCTAAATTAATGTATCTGATCCTTAAATCTTGTGTCAGCTTTTGATTTTCAATTTGTGCATTATAAGCACTGCCAACCCAGAAAATAACCAAAGCTATTGCTGTGTTAGCAATAACTCCCAAAAATTGTGCGACAACTTTCCCCTTTTCCCACGCAAGAGGCAAGTGTTGATCATCGTCTCCGTTAGTCATCTTAAGACACCTCCTTTCTACTCTACGCTCTAAGCTGAACAATGCCAAAAGGCTCTAATTATTTCCCTCTTATCTATCCCTACTCTATCTCCGATAATCTCAACGAATGAGGCTGTTTTCATAAATTTTAATAATTAGCTGATAGTGAATTGCGATAGCCGATGGCAGCAATATCCAGCGATCGCTAAAGTGCTTAACAAAAGAAATTATAATCTTATCGATTTTGACCGTGCCACTATCCAAAGGAATAGATTAGATTTCTTGAAAAGACCGATGCGGGGAAATTACCGATCGATCACCCGAACTTTTTCCTTATCGGTAAAGATCGGGCGATTTGCATATTCTTGCTATTCCTAATACATCCGAGAGCGCCCGTCCTGTCGAATTTATCTTTAAACCCTAACTATCCCCGTACAATTATCAGCATATCGATCATAAACCTTGAGATAGGTTGCACGCCATGAGCGAATACCAATATTACGAATTCCAAGCTATCGATCGCCCCCTCACCCAAGAGGAAAGAGCGGCCATCAGCCAACTATCGAGCCGCGTCAAACCGACGGCAACGAGTGCCAGTTTCACCTACCCGGGTAACGTGGAACGTGATCCGAAGGAATCTTTTTAACTGGAAAGACGATCTGTTAATGTACGGCTGTAATGCCTGATTGTGTCCTATAGGTCTAATAAAGTTGTTAAGTATTGCCGTTATCGATCGAGATCGGGTTAGCTTGGAGATAGCAGTGAGCATTCAGCTTTAAACACTTAATAACTGCTAACCGAATCACTGATAAGGGGGTTTTTTCATGGCTTTTAGCCGTTCTAGCGGTATTTTGCTTCATCCCACCAGTCACCCCGGTCGTTACGGGATTGGAGAACTAGGTAGGGAAGCCTATCAATTTATCGATTTTTTGGCTCAAAGTGGTCAAAAACTCTGGCAAATTCTCCCTTTAGGCCCGACAGGGTACGGTAACTCTCCCTACATGAGTTTTAGTGCCATTGCTGGCAATCATCTCTTGATTAGTCTCGATATTCTTCGGGAAAAAAACCTGCTTAGTGAGGCAGATTTCGAGGATATTCCCGATTTTCCCCTCGATCAAGTGGATTTTGATAAATTGATCGCTTGGAAAATTCCTCTACTTAGAAAGGCGGCGAGCAATTTTGTCAAGGGTTCTGACACAATTCTTTACAAACAGTTTGCTGGCTTTTGTGCTGGCAATGCCGATTGGTTAGAGGATTACGCTCTATTTATGGCTTTATCCCACGCTTACCAGGGTAAAGCATGGATGGAATGGCCGACAGAAATTCGCGAACGTCATTGGGGTGCGTTGGAAACACCGAAACAGGAGTTACAAGAGGAGATTTTTCTGCACAAATTCCTGCAATTTGAGTTTTTTGAGCAGTGGTTAGCCCTAAAACGCTATGCTAACTCCCTCGGTATCGAGATTATCGGTGATATCCCCATTTATGTCTCCCATAATAGTGCCGATGTTTGGGCAAATCCGCAGGTTTTCCGACTAGATACCCAAACCGGTAATCCCTTGGAAGTGGCCGGGGTTCCCCCGGATTATTTCTCAGAAACGGGGCAATTATGGGGCAATCCTCTCTATAACTGGGATTATCTCAAAAATACGGGCTTTGACTGGTGGGTACGCCGTTTAAAAGGGGTTCTTTCCCTAGTCGATATTATCCGTATCGATCATTTTCGCGGATTAGAGGCCTATTGGGCCGTGGCTTTTGGCCAGGAAAACGCCATTAATGGTCGTTGGCTGAAGGCCCCGGGTTATGATCTCTTTAATACTATTGGCGCTCGTTTAGGTAAATTGCCGATTATTGCCGAAGATTTGGGCGATATTGACCAAGCAGTCTTAGATTTTCGCGATCACTTTGCCTTCCCCGGGATGAAGATTCTCCACTTTGCTTTTGGGGGTGACGCGGGTAATCCCTATCTTCCTTTCAACGTCGAACGCAACTGTGTGATTTATACCGGCACTCACGATAATAATACCACTGTGGGCTGGTTTCAGGATAACGCCAATGACTACGAAAAAGCGCGACTTTATCAATATCTTGGCGCTCCCAGTGGTCAGGGAGTGGCTTGGGATCTGATTCGACTTGCTTATAGTTCCGTGGCTAATCAGGCGATCGTACCGTTACAGGATGTGTTAGGTTTAGGATCGGATGCGCGGATGAATACCCCCAGTGTCGCAGAAGGGAATTGGTCATGGCGCTATCGTCAGGAAGCTTTAACCGGAGAATATAGCGAGAGATTGCGAGATTTAGTCAATCTTTTTGGCAGAAATCGTTAAATAGGGTTTGCTGAAAAAGCTTTTCCTGGGGGCAGGGTGTGGGGTGTGGGGTGTGGGGTGTGGGGTTTTACCGATTTTGAGGTAGTCAATTACCTAATTTTCAGGGAAAAAGTAAAGTCTTATCCAACAAGGTTTTTAGATTTATTCAGCAGACCCTAAATATCAACCCTTTTGTCGAGACGTTACCCCTAACGTCTCTTTTTGTCCGGTTAATGTGGGTGAGAATTTTTTAGCAATCTTTGCCGGATGCGATCGAGATTTTCTCGACTATTGACAGGTAAATGGGGTAAGGGTAATTCTAAATTGGGCCAATTACTCAAATCATGGCAGGGACAGGATAAACTCGATTGTCCCACCACTTCAATTGGTACGGGTATAGTACAACGAGCGCAGGGATGAAATTCCCATTGAGGGGAAAGTAAGTCTCGGATAGTTTGTTGAGTACCTTCTAGGTAACAATCGCCACTTTCAGGATCAAGCATTTTTTGCCAACAATCTTCAAACTCCGACGAATAGCGATCAGCATTGAAAATTGGCAGCGGAAATAGCATAGCTTGGTTTTTGGGACAAATAACTTTTTTTCCCAATTGAAACCAATGGGCGAGATATTTTTTAACTGCGGAGGTGTCTGACATATAGTTTGTGTGGAGGCTGCCCTGATTATTGCTCTTACCATCAATCCTAGCGTTAACTTCCGGTGTCGGACAGGTCTTAGGATGATTGATTATGTAGTTTAATAATTATTTTAGGTAACTGAGCATCTGCAGCTAGATTAATCCCAATAAACTCACCATTAAAGCTTTTTGGGCGTGCATCCGATTTTCCGCTTGCTCCCAGACTTTTGATTGTACACCCTCGATCGCCCCGTCGGTAATTTCTTCGCCGCGGTGAGCAGGTAAACAATGGAGAATAATCGCGTCTTTGTCAGCGTGACTCATTAGCTGTTCATTGACTTGGTAGGGCTGAAAAACGGGAATTCGGGCATCAGCGAGGCTTTCCTGTCCCATACTTGCCCAGACATCAGTATAGACCACCTGAGAGTCTTTTACGGCCGTAACGGGATCGTCGGTAATTAAGATTTTACTACCGGTTTTCTCGCCAATAGCTTGGGCGCTGGCGACAATTTCCCCATCCGGTTGATAGTTTGCGGGGGAAGCAACCCGCACATTTAACCCCATCAAAGCGCCACCCAAGAGGAGAGAATTAGCGACATTATTACCATCCCCCACATAGGTGAGGTTAATTCCCCGTAAAGTCTGAAAAGTCTCTTGGATAGTCTGTAAATCGGCTAATATCTGACAGGGATGTTCTAAATCCGTTAAAGCGTTGATAATCGGGATGCGGGAATAATTAGCAAAAGCTTCTAAATCCTCTTGTTTAAAGGTGCGAACCGCGAGAATATCGAGATAGCGATCGAGTACCCGGGCTGTATCTGCTAAGGGTTCCCCGCGCCCCACTTGGGTTACACTGGGATTAAGATCGATCACCTGTCCCCCTAACTGGTACATAGCGACGGTAAAGGAAACCCGGGTCCGGGTGGAGGCTTTATAAAATAGCAATCCTAAGACTTTTTTGCAGCTAGGGTTAAGAGTGCCAGCTTTAAGCTGTGCCGATAGATTGAGTAGGGCGCTGATTTCTTCGCTACTCATGTCGGTTATTCTTAAAACATCTCGTCCTTTTAAAGTGGCTACCATTGGTTTTTCTCTCGATAAACAGGGGTTTTGATTGGCTTTTATGGCAGTTAGCGGTTAGCAAAAATCTTGAGTAAAGACCTTATTATAATCCAGTTTTTTCGCTATTAGGCAATTTTTCCCGAAAATTTTCATTTTGGGGGATGTTAGTCCAGCTAACACCCCCACTTTTTCCGTTAAATTAGGTAGGTGTTAAAAATTGTCAGATTCCCCCCTTATCAAGGTGGCTCTCCCCGCCTATCGGCACCCCCCTTATCAAGGTGGCTCCCCCCGCCTATCGGCATCCCCCTTATCAAGGTGGCTCCCCCCGCCTATCGGCATCCCCCTTATCAAGGTAGATCCCCCCGCCTATCGGCACCCCCCTTATCAAGGTAGATCCCCCCGCCTATCGGCACCCCCCTTATCAAGGTGGCTCTCCCCGCCTATCGGCACCCCCCTTATCAAGGGGGGCAGGGGGGATCAAACCCAAAATCTAATTTCTACTTAACTAATTTTGCCCCACACTTAGAACAAAAATTAGACGAAGGCGGGTTTTTGTGTCCACAATTACCGCAGATAATTAAAGCTGGGTTAGCCACTTCCGTCACCGGAGAAAGAGGAATTTCTCCACCGCTATCCAACTTATAGTTATGGATTAACTGCAAAATAACTGCATCTTCCCGTTTATATTCTGTATTATCTTTTCCTCCTGTCAACTCCTCGGAACGTTGTTGTAAATATTCGATAAAATTCCGATACAAAGCTTGTTTTTTCTCCGGAGTGGCCGAATCCTGTAACTTAGCTGTCACCTGACTTTGAATTTTTTCCTTATCTTCGCGACAAGCTTTTACTTCTAACACCTGTACCGCATCTTCCCAACTGGTGGCGATATCGACTTTTTTTAATCCCGTTGCGGTTTTAATTTCATAGCGAATTGTTTTCTCATTAGTGACTCGATTGACTTCTGGAAAAAGCACTTTTAAAGCCCGGGACGTCACCACCAATTGATAAATACTCGGATCTTCGGGAAAAACATCCCAGAAAGGAGGTTCCTTTTGGATATGCACGGGGATAGGTAAATCGCGATTTTCCCCCATTTGTTGGGCGCGTTTAGCGAGAATAAATTCTCCTTTCCAGTCTTGATAGGATTGCCGCAGTTCTCGCATTCCATCGAGACAGCGCAGGGAAAAACCGCCAATTTCCTGCACGAAGACAAGACGATATTTTTCCACTTCTCCCAAGGGTTTAATATCGTCTTCGTTGGCGATAAATTCCCGCAGTTTCGGAATAATTTTTTGGGCTGCCGGGTTACTGGTATTTCTTCCCCCAATCAGGGCCACATTTTGATTTAATTGGGGTGTAAAACCCGCATCTTTTCCCCGCAAAACCGCAGGATTAAGCATAATTAGGGGTCGCGATTTTTGGTAGGCAATGCGAAGATTATTGATAATATCGGCATCGTTGTTATAAATTTTTAACAAGCGATCACAAGCGGCTAATTCCTGCTGAATTCGACTACTAACGGGGGCATTTTGTAGTAGTTGATTAGCTTGGTTTATGATAACCTGTTGAAAATCTCCTTGACGAATATCGGCAATCTCGGTGATGTCAAATAAACGCATATTTTCATCGGCGCGGCGCGTTTCTTTCCAGAGAGGGCTAGATTGCTTTAAAATCTCTTCTGAGAGGGGTAAACAAAGGTTATCCATACCCGTATCGTAGGCATTTTTGTTACCGGCAATCCCCGAGGCAAATTGTTCGATAAAGTCTTGATAAAGACTATTTAATTCTTGTCTGTCAAATAATTTAATCCCATTAATTAACAAAGCATCGGCACTATCAATCTGTTGGTTAGACAGGAGATTAAATAGATCGCGACTTTGAATTAATTTCTGACGAAAGCGATTAAAACGGCTTTCTAATTGATTGAGATGTTCCAGTAAACGATTAATAACCTCTACTCCTGCACCTCTGGTTTTTCGTTGAATATTGGCCATTAAATAGCCTTCCAATCCCGTTAAAGCTTGTTCACAATATTCTTCCATCTTATCTTTTTTCGAGATGTGAATTTTATCTTTCAGATCATTAATTTCTGCCAAGGCTGTGTCGTATTCCCGTTGACGTTTACTTTCGTTTTGACTCCAAACCTGTTCTTGATCGCGACGGAATTTTTCTGCTATGTCGGTGAAGATTTGTCGTACTAAAACAATAAAACTCTCGGCAAATTTTACCCCACGGTTCCGATCCTCAAGGATATTATAAAACTCTATTTCCAGGGACTTTTTACCCCGTTGAATAATTTCATCCCGATTACTATAAATCTTTTTCAGGTAATCGCCGTGCAGCCGTTCATCGGGACTCAATTCTAGTAAATGATTGCGTTTAAATTCCTCGACTCTTGGTGTCAAATAATCATTAATAAATTGCAGAATTTTACCCTGTTCATTGCCTAAAATATTAACACCCTGTTTGGTACAAGAGAGCCAATTATCTTGATTGATTTCCTGACGAGTTTCGTTAGTCCATTGGGAGATTATGGCAATTAAAGAGCGATCCTTGTCGGCACATAAATCCATAATTAATTCCCCTTCGCTCAAGCGCATTTTTTTGAGGATATCACCTCTTACTAAGTCCAACATTTGAGCGGGTAAAATCACGGAATCATTCAGCCACCAATTAATTAAATCTTTGGCTAAACGTTCCGATAAGGAGGCACGAATTTGGGCAATAGGAATTTCAATAGTTGATAGTCCAAAACTCATAAATTGCTTAGGATAACCGCGACCCCCGGGGTCAGCTTGCGCCCAAGAACCCTTAATATTATCTCTAATGGAACGCTTATGGGGGGCAAAATCAGAGGTCATATCTAGGAAGATATTTTGGGCGATCATTTCCCGAATTTGACCAAGTTTAAAATCACCTTCTCCGTTTTTTGTCCCCACTAAATAGGTAAAATCAAAGGGGGGTAATTTACTAACAACTTCATCGACCAAACCACTGCTAAACTGTTGATGATATTCGGTTCTGTAGTCAGAAAAGTAATTTAATTCCATCAGGGCAGCGTAACCATTAGCCAAAACTCGATCGCCGACACTAATCCCCGCAAATGCTTCAGGAGTGGGAACAATTGCCGTACTCAAAGGACTACTTTCCCCTCGCAACCAATTACGAATACAGTAGCCTATATCGATTAACATTCCGCTACCCGTACCACCGTTTAAAGACCCCGTAGTAAAGACATTAATGGCACTATTACTAACTTTAATTCCATAGCGATCGAGCATAAAGTTTTCTTGTCCCTTTACCCGTCTCACCGCGTCCAGAAATTTCCTTTGAATCTCATGATAGTTACAAAATAAAGCAAAACGACCACAGGCGCGAATTTGTCCCGCTCCCGCTTCCAGGGAAGTAATATTTCTCTCTAATTCCGGGGGAAACCAACTATTAATCCAGGGATATCTATCCATGTCAGATACCATCTCCTGTACCTGTTTTCCACTCACCCGGGCCCAGTGTTTTTCGTTATCTTTAAAAGCACTGCCAGCAGCTTCAGGATTACTGATTTTATAATCCTTATCCGTGTCAACCACCAAAAAACTGACAATCGGAAAATTACTCAAACTGCCATAACTTTCCTCGATTAAGCGACGCAATCGCGATAAAATTTCGTTACCCGTGCCACCAATACCCACTAAAACCGTGGGAACCATGCTTTTTTCTTCTACTGCTGCTGGCATAATTACTTAACTCCTAAGACCATTTCTTGACGGTTGCGGGGGACTTCGTAGGTGAGGAAATCGTAGGCTAATTTAGTGTTAGGAAAAATTGCCCGCGCTTCCTCTAACAGATTGGAAATATCCAGAGAATTCCCCGGTAGATAACGGGGACTAAAATGGGTCATTAATAACAATTTTACTTGGGCTGCCAAGGCCACCTGGGCTGCCATCGTCGAAGTGGAGTGAACACTTTCAAAGGCTAATCCGGCATCTTGGTGAGCAAAAGTCGCCTCATGAATTAGCACATCTGCATTCTGTGCCAATTCGATCGAGCCTTCACAGAAAATAGTATCGGTACAATAGGCAATTTTACGGCCAATTTCCGTTTCTCCGCAGAGGGACTGACCGCGAATTTTTCTGCCATCGGGAAGGGTGACAGTTTCCCCTTTTTTCAGCTTGCCGTAAATTGGTCCGGGGGGAATACCTAAAGCGTTGGCTTTTTCCACATCAAAACGTCCTGGACGGTCTTTTTCGGCGATACGATAACCGTGGGCGGGAATACGATGTTTTAATAGCTGACAGGAGACGGTAAATTCTTCATCCTCGTAGAGTATGCCGGGGGAAACGGGATGGACACGCACCCGATTGGCTAAATTAGTATAGGAATACTTAGCACAAGCACGCAGATAGTCCCCTAGTCCGGGGGGTCCGTAGATATCAATATCCTGAGCAGAACCGGCTAATCCAATACTGGCTAACAGTCCCATTAGACCAAAGATATGATCCCCGTGCATGTGGGTGATAAAAATGCGTCGGATTTGGGAACTTTTCAGGTCGCTACGCAGTAACTGGTGTTGAGTTCCTTCTCCACAGTCAAACAGCCATATTTCTGCCCGTTGCGGCAACCGAAGGGCGATACTAGAGACATTACGGGAACGAGTGGGAACCCCGGAACTGGTTCCTAAAAAAGTAATCTCCACAGGATAGCTGTCAGGATAGAGGATTCTTTTTCTAGTCTAGGCTGTTTTTATCGATTTCTCGATCGAATTGCTGCTTTTCTGTATTTCATCACTTGAAAACAGAAAATACCCTGATTTTGACCTAAGTGGGTGGGTGGAATTAAATATAAGATGAACGTAGGTTGGGTTGAAGCATGAAACCCAACGCCCGCTCATGTTACGCTACCGCTAACCCATCCTACTGGACTGTTTCAGCTAATTTGGTGTATTAGAAAAATGCTATAAATTCTATAATCTAAGACTTTAAGCCGAAATCTATTGCCCTATTTTAGCTGAAACAGTCCACTACAAAGGCTCTTCGGTTTGTGTTATGCAATGGACGGGGGTTATAAGGGATGGAACCCTTATAGAGAAAGGCATTTAGCGATTTTTGTCAATTGTTTTTGCTCTAGAGCGAACTAATCAACTACAAATAATTGTGCCTCCCTACTTAACTCTGCAATAATTACTCGCAGCCAGAAATACACCAGCGTCCATATCATACTTTATGCTTTTTGTCAAAAAAACTTTTTTTTTGCAATAAAACTACACAAAAAAAAGATCATCGTTATGCGTGAAATTGACTAATTTACCCGTCTTAATTAGGATTGCCTTGTAGATGTGGCAAGGGTTTCAACCATTGCTGCTCAAAAAAGCAAAGAATAACCTATTGTGAAATTCTATCAAATCGCTGTAACCTTCATAACATCGTTGTTAAATAAAAATCTTTCTCAATTAATTCTTAAGAATTTGTAAATATTGCGGAATGTTAATTTAAATATTCTCAAGTTTTTGGAGTCAATGGATAATTTTTGCTTATCTTTGTCCAACATGGGGTTAGAAATCGGGAGACAGGAGACAGGAGTCAGGAGATTATTTTTATTGATTCTCCCCACACCCCACACCCCACACCCCACCCCCTACACACCACACCCCACACCCCACACCCCACACCCACACCCCACACCCCACACCCCACACCCCACACCCCATCCCTAGAACGATCTTTGGGACAAGATTAAGTTTAAAATCTGAAATAGATAATTTTTTTAAGGGATCGAGTCAAGTTTATGGCAGATATTGTCGATATTGCGGTCAGTGCCGATAATTTTAAAACTCTAGTGACGGCGGTACAAGCGGCTAATCTTGTGGATGCCCTGAAAAGTCCCGGCCCCTTCACGGTTTTTGCCCCCACCGATGAAGCTTTTGCCAAATTGCCCCCCGGGACGATTACAACCCTAGTGCAGAATATCCCCCAATTAACCCGAATTCTCACCTATCACGTCGTTGCGGGCAAATATATGCAGGAAGATTTGGCAAAATTGGCTGTAGTGACTTCTCTAGAGGGTTCACCGATTCCCGTCGATTGTAGCGAAGGTTTTGAGGTGAAAAATGCCACGGTGGTTGCGGGTAATATCGAGGCAGATAATGGTGTGATCCACGTCATCGATACGGTGATCCTGATGGGTTAGTTTTTGACCGTCTTTTGCCCGGTCTGCATCTAGGGCAAATCTGTCTTATTTAGTCACTAAATATACATATACTTTTGCTTGTTTTTGATTTTGATGCTCGACGGAGGAAAATGCCCACTTTCTGCACTTTCTTGTCTGTACCTGTTCAGACTAAATCCTGTTATTAAAGACTGATTATCTATTGATCCTTTTGCCTATTACATGAGTAGAAAACGGGTTTCTCGGAGAAACCCGTTTTCTGTGCGTTACTCAACGGATTTAGTATTAGCCATCTCGACAGTAATGGCAGCGTGGAAGAACTCGCTCAAGAATGGGTGCAAACACTGCTCGCTAATCTAACAACTTAATCGTTTTCGCAAAATTAAGCCAAAAAAGAGGCCACTTTCCGCAAGATGGCCTCTAAATTTTTTTGTTAGGGGTTAGTCAGTTATCAGTTATCAGTTATCAGTTATCAGTTATCAGATGTTAGTTTTCAGTTCACTGTTTACTGTTTACTGATCACTGAAAAAAGCTTACCTATTCCCCAGAAGTATGAGGACTGATTTTGAGAACTAAAACCCCTAAAGGTGGTAAACAAAGATCAATCGAGTAGGGACGGCTATGATAGGACCATTCCTCCGACCATTTACCGCCAAGGTTGCCCATATTACTACCGCCATATTTACCCGCATCGCTGTTAAAGATTTCCTGATAAAAACCGGGATGGGGTACACCAACGCGATAATGGCTGTGGGGTTGGGGAGTAAAATTACAGACCACCACTAGAAACTCCTGCCAATTTTTGCTCCAGCGCAGGAAAGAAACGACGCTATGACTATTATCACTACAGTCGATCCACTCAAAGCCATCCTGACCAAAATCCTGGGTATATAAAGCAGGTTCACTCTTATAGGTGGCGTTCAAATCAGTAAAAAAGCGTTTTAGCTGTTGATGGGGTTCGTACTGCAAAAGACCCCACTCCAAATCACCCCAAACATTCCACTCACTCCACTGGCCAAATTCCATGCTCATAAACATGGTTTTCTTGCCGGGGTGGGTAAACATATAACTAAATAATGCCCGGACATTGGCGAATTTTTGCCACTCATCCCCCGGCATTTTGCCAATCATATTACTTTTGCCGTGAACCACTTCATCGTGGGACAAAGCCAGCATATAATTCTCGCTGTGGTTATACCACATACTAAAAGTGACATTATTTTGATGGAATTGACGGAACCAAGGATCCATGCCGAAATAATCGAGCATATCGTGCATCCAGCCCATATTCCACTTCAAATTAAAGCCTAAACCGCCCATATAGGTGGGCCAGGACACCATCGGCCAAGCGGTGGATTCTTCGGCAATAGAGAGAATTCCGGGGAAATAGCTAAAAATTACATGATTGACTTGACGCAGGAATTCCGCAGCCTCTAAATTTTCCCGGCCACCGTACTCGTTAGCCACCCATTCCCCATCTTTACGACAATAATCGAGATAGAGCATAGAAGCCACCGCATCCACGCGAATGCCGTCAATATGGTACTTATCGAACCAAAATAGGGCATTAGCCACCAGGAAATTTCTGACTTCGTTGCGACCGTAGTTAAAAATTAAGGTTCCCCATTCCTTGTGTTCCCCTTTGCGCGGGTCGCCGTGTTCGTAAAGATGAGTACCATCAAAGAAAGCTAACCCGTGGCCATCTTTGGGGAAGTGACCGGGGACCCAATCCACTAGCACACCAAGGCCATTTTGGTGACATTGATCGACAAAATACATGAAATCTTCAGGATTGCCGTAGCGACTGGTGGGGGCAAAATAACCCGTCACTTGATAACCCCAAGAACCATCAAAAGGATGCTCGGCGATCGGTAATAATTCGATATGGGTGTAACCTAATTCTTTAACGTAGGGAATTAGTTTTTGGGCTAACTCGTAGTAACTCAAAAAGCGCGCCCCAGTGTTCCATTCCGACACGGGAACCGCTTCCCCAGACCCGGAAAGTAAACGGGGGGGTTCGGCACTAGAAGCGTGCAGCCAAGAACCGAGGTGTAATTCGTAAACGGAAACCGGTTGAGTTAAAGGATCGCTATGGCGGCGTTTTTCCATCCAATCGCTATCATCCCAAGTATAGCTATCTAAATTGGCCACGATCGAGGCAGTTTTCGGGCGTACTTCTTGGGCAAAACCGTAGGGATCAGATTTTTCGTAAATATGACCTTCCCAATTTTTGATCTCGTATTTATATTTAGTGCCAACACCGATTTCCGGGATAAACAATTCCCAGACCATATTATTACGTTTCCGCATTTGGTGATCACGACCATCCCAGTTATTGAAATCACCAATAATCGAGACGTTGCGAGCATTAGGGGCCCAAACGGCAAAATAAACCCCTTTAATACCCTCGATTTCGGCTAAATGCGCCCCTAATTTTTCATAAATGCGATGATGGTTGCCCTCCCCAAACAGATGTAAATCAAAATCGCTGAGTTTGGCAGAACGGAAGGCATAGGAATCATAGATTACCCGTTCCTGTTCTCCCTCGTGGATGCGTAATTGATAATTGTTCAGTTCACCGATATCGATGACGCACTCGAAAAAATGGGGGTGATAAGCGGTCGTCATGGGATATTCTTGTCTTTGGGACGGTAAAATAACCCAAGCGGCCGTGGTTTTCGGTAAATAGGCTCTAACAACCCATTTATTGACTTTTCCTTCTTCTTCTAGGGGATGGGCCCCCAAAACCTCAAAGGGATCGTGATGGAGGTTGTTGACGATTTGATGGACTTGTTCGGGGGATACCACTATAGACATTCATTTACCACTCTTGACATCTACAATACTTATAGCAAGGAAATAGTCATTTTTTTGTTGCCTTCTGGGAATTCTCAAACTGACGGTATATTCTGCCGACTTAGGGTCTGCTGAAAAAGTTTTTCGTGGGGGTAGGGTGTGGGGTGTGGGGTGTGGGGTGTGGGGTGTGGG
>VYLH01000086.1_pt1 | contig 19219 bp, 12 predicted proteins | sample 5114361 | NCBI WGS metagenome assembly VYLH01 (sample SAMN12291772, study PRJNA351875) | freshwater metagenome | isolation source: freshwater lake | place: USA: Michigan, Kent Lake | collected 2013-08-15
GATAGGGGGGCATAAATCGACTAAATCCTTATCTGGCAAGAGATTTAATTGATTAGTTCGCTCTAGATAGAAAACAATTGGCCAAAATCGAAGCAATGCCTTTCTCTATAAGGGGTCCATCCCTTATAACCCCCGTCCATTGCATAACACAAACCGAAGAGCCGCATAGTATATTATATGGTTAACTATAAACTCTGATAGGTCGAGAACCATTTTATGAGAACGACTAAACATAAAAACCGACTCACGGGAGACATCTATACCGTAGCATCGAAGCCGCCGATGCACCTGGGCGGCAATAGTCCACCCTCGATCAATACAGCGTTCATTAAAACTGATGTTAGAATAAAAAAGCCAACGCACCCAGGTGTGCCAAGATGGGCGAATTGGTGGTTCTCGCCAGACAAAAAGCTTGACCAAAGTAAAATACCTGACAACAAGGGCGACATCGTTTGTAAATGAGGAATCGCAACATAATCAAGTTTTGTTATCTGCTGCCGGGCAGTCAGTGGATTTAAAACAGATGCTTGTGGAGGGGAATCTGGACGGGGTTTCAAGACAGAGATGACTTGGGACTAGACAAACCCGATGAAACAAGAATCTCCCGTCAAGCTACGCTGTGACGGTGAGAGTGTCAATGTAAAGCCGTGCTTCTAGCACGGGGTTTCCCACCCAATTTTTCTGATGAATTCGGCAAACTCACCTGCTCAGATTGCGATTATTGGCATGGCTGGACTGTTCCCAGGCGCCAAGGATCTGGCTACCTACTGGCAAAATATTCTCAGTAAGGTCAGCGCCATTCGAGAAGCCCCTGATGACTGGAATCCTGCTAATTCTAGCGATGACAATGGCGGCTTATATACCCGTAAAGGGGGGTTTCTTGATGATATAGCCGAATTCGATCCCCTAGAATTTGGCATTATGCCCAACTCCATTGAGGGGGGCGATCCCGATCATTTTCTCTCCCTGAAAATTGCCCGGGATGCTTTGAAAGATGCCGACTATCTTGATCGCCCTTTCAACCGGGAAAAAGCTGGCATTATCTTGGGGCGCGGCACTTACTTCAATCGGGGTTTTGGCACGGTCATCCAACATGGTCTGATCGCCGATCAAACCATAGAACTGTTACAGCAAATCGTCCCCACTCTCGATGCCCAAACCTTGGGCCAGATCCGCCAAGAGCTAAAGGCCAGCTTGCCCCCCTTTAATGCCGAGATGTCCCCTGGATTAGTCCCTAATGTGGTGACTGGACGCATTGCCAACCGCCTCGATTTAATGGGTCCTAACTACTTAGTGGATGGAGCTTGCGCTTCCTCTTTGATTGCCGTTGATTTAGCAATCCAAGAACTGTTGAGCGGTCGCTGCGACATGATGCTGGCGGGGGGAGTCCAAGCCTCTACACCACCCCAGGTTCACATGGTCTTCAGCCAACTCGATGCCCTCTCCCGTTCTACCATCAAGCCTTTTGACCAGTCTGCCGACGGAACTCTTCTCAGTGAGGGCTTGGGAATTTTAGTGCTCAAACGCCTAGCTGATGCCCAAAAAGACGGCGATCGCATCTACGCAGTTATTCAAGGTATTGGCACTGCCAGCGATGGCAAAGGTTTGGGACTGTTAGCTCCCCGTTGGCAAGGGCAGGTACTGGCCATCCAGCGAGCTTACGAGAATAGCGGCATTGATCCAGACACAGTTACTCTTGTGGAAGCTCACGGCACGGGGATGCCCTTGGGAGATAGGACAGAAATTAAGTCCCTCACCCACATCTTTGGCCAACGTCAAGGGGAGATGCCCCACCGGGCCATTGGTTCGGTTAAATCAGCGATCGGCCACTGCATTCCCGCCTCCGGAGCCGCCAGTCTGATTAAAATGGCTTTAGCTCTTTATTATAAAGTCTTACCTCCTACCCTCTGTCAGCAGCCTCACCCCTGTCTAGAGGAAGAAAAGACTTCATTTTACGTCAATACAGAAGCCCGTCCTTGGATTAACGGACAGAGCAAAGAACCCCGTCGTGCTGGTATTGATGCCTTTGGTTTTGGGGGCATCGATGCTCACGCCATTTTGGAAGAATACGATCGCTCCCCTGATCTCCCAGAGAGGAAGCTGCCCTGTTCATGGCCCACAGAATTGTTCATTTTTTCGGGAGAGGAGACAGCCAATCTCATTGATTTAGTTGAACAGGTAGAGCGGCGGCTGCAGTCATCCCCCAATCTGCTCCTTTCTGACTTAGCTTATACCCTAGCTAACCGTAATCCTAGCCCTCACCGTCTGGCTATAGTTGCCAGCGAGAAGACGGATTTACAAGCCAAACTCCAACTGGCCAAGTCAAAACTAGCAGAACCTGGACGGACTCGTTTCCAGACTCGCAGTGGCATTTACTACGCTCAGGTACATCCAGAAGCCGAAGTAGGTAAAACCGCTTTCCTATTTCCGGGAGAGGGATCTCAGTACCCCAATATGCTCTCAGATCTCTGTCTCCACTTCCCGAAAGTGCGGGCTTGGTTCGACTTTTTAGATGATATATTTGGCAAAAATAGGAATTATCCGCCAAGTTACTTTATTTTTCCGCCGCCCACAGGCTTGAGCGAGGAGCAACGCCTCCTAGCAGCCAAAGAGTTGTATAACCTAGATCTGGCAACGGAGACAGTCTTTACTGCTAGTATGGCTCTCTACGAACTGCTCAAAGATATGGAAATCCAGTGTGACGTGATGGTTGGTCACAGTACGGGAGAAAATACAGCCCTGATTGCATCTGGAACTATCCAACTGGCCAGCCGCCAAGAAATGGGGCAGAAAATTCTTGAACTTAACCAAATTTACCTAGATTTGACAGCAGAAGACCGCATTCCCCGAGGGACTCTGCTCACTGTTGGCGCTGTCGAAACTGCCATTTTGGCGGAGATGGTCGCCCAATCTTCGGGGCAACTCTACCTAGCCATGGACAACTGTCCTAACCAAGCCGTTCTCTTTGGTAATGAAGAGGCCATCAAGCAAGCGGCCAATCAACTCAGGGAATTAGGGGGAATCTGTACCCGTCTGCCCTTTGATCGTGCCTACCATACGCCCTTGTTTAACCAAGTGGCAGAAGCTCTCAGGGAATACTATCAGGGGTTGACCGTTGGACCAGGGCATACCCAACTCTACACTTGCGCTACGGCCGCTCCTTTCCCGCCAACACCACCAGAAATTCGAGAATTGGCCCTGAGCCAGTGGTCGAGCCAGGTGCGCTTCCGGGAAACGATTGGCCACCTCTATGAACAGGGAGTCAGAACTTTTGTCGAGGTCGGTCCGTCGAGCAACCTTAGCAACTTCGTTAGAGATATTCTCTCCGGGCAAGACTGCTTGGTTCTGGCAAGCAACAGCCAACGTCGTTCCAGTCTCGAACAAATTCAACATCTGTTAGCCCAGTTATTTGTCAACGGTCGCGCCCTCAATTTTGCTCCTCTCTACCAATACCGGCAAGTGGACCTAGTAAACCTAGAGACTGCCTCTCTAGAAGCAGCAGGCAACGGTAGGCAGAAAAGGCTCTTGGACTTGACCATGCCCAAGATGAAACTTACATCAGCTTTTGTCCACACCCTTGAGCAGAAGTTCCCCTCTGTGCCGCCAGTGGCAACGGGTAGAGAGGGCCAAGTCCAGGAGAATATTGAACTAACCTCAACTTTGCCGGTTTCCCCCCCAGAGAAGCCCCCTTTACAAGAGCAGATTTCTTCCCCCAGTTTCTCTGCCAGCTTCCCCGATATTCGTCTTCCTGTCTTCTTGAGTCACTTGGATTTGATGGAAGAATTCCTCAATAGTCAAGCTAGGACGATCAGCAGTTTCTATACAAACCCATTCTCCCATCAGCAGCAAGAAGCGGTTGGTCTGCCTTGGGTTGATGTAGAATCTGTTCCCCTCAGCTTTTCAGAGGCTTGGCCTTTCCTAGGGGAGATTATTGAGAAGGGCGAAGGCTACCTCTACTGCCGGCGACATTTCGATCTCCACTGGGATGACTTCATTTATGACCATATGCTAGGGGGCCCCTGGTCCCATCGGCAGCCTAGGGAATTTCCCTTGCCCGTGATTCCCTTCACCGTCAGCATGGAAATTATCGCAGAAGCTGCTGCCTTTCTCTGTGATGGACAGCAATGGGTCAGTCAGGTTGACAACGTGCGTAGCTATCGCTGGCTGGCTCTGGAACGGGGATACTTGGTTCTCGACATCGTTGCCCAACTGCAAGAGCAATTAGCACCAGATATTTGGGATGTCCACGTCCAACTGTTTCAGCCGTCGCGGGGCAGCGAGCGCCGTTTAGTCTTTGAGGGTGATGTCAGGCTCACCTCTCAACTAAATCCATCACCACCAGCAACCCCTTGCCAGTGGCAGGACTCCCAACCGTCACGCTGGTCAGACGAGCAACTTTATACGGAAGGTATGTTCCACGGACCGCGACTCCAGGGGGTCAAGCATATTCGCCAGGTCAGCCAGCAAGGGATTGAAGCTGATCTAGAAGTGATGCGCGTCGATAATTTTTTTAGAGATATTGCCAGACCCATCTTTCAGATTGATGCGCCACTTTTGGATGCGGCCGCCCAGTTAGTGGCCTACTGGGGTTCGGAGTTCTTTGGGGTGAATTTTCATACTTTTCCTTTCAGTGTTAGGGTTTTCGAGCAATATGCTCCTCCCTTGCCTGCCGGAACTCCCATCTCCTGTCGTGGTTGGTTAAGCTTTGACGGCGAGCGACAGCTTCAAGGTAATTTTGAGTTTCTCAACAGCGAAGACCTTGTTATTGCTCGCGTGTTCGGATTACTGGAAATCTTTATTCGTGTCCCTCTGGAGTATCATCAACTCCGCCGGGAGCCGCAAGTGGCCTACTGGTCCGAGCCTTGGCAAGAGGAAGTAGGTATGCTCTCCCGTCGGCTGACCTTAGTTCCCGTCAACTTTTTAGACGAATTGGGAGGGGTGATTAAATATATCATCGCTCACCTGATTTTCACCCAATCAGAGCGAGAATTTTGGTACAGTTTACCAGAGCAGGGTTCCGATCGTAAGCAGTGGCTCTTAGGGAGTTTGGTGGCCAAGGAAACTATTCGCCAGTTTGCCTTGCAAAAATTTGACTTGGCTCTGGGCCCCCTAGACGTGCAACTCTTCCCCACCGAGAGCGGTAACTTGCAAGTGTACTGCCCTCCACTGGAGAGGATGGGAGTAGTGCCTGAGGTTTCAATCAGCCAGAATCAGAACGTTTTTGTCGCCGCTGCGGTTGAACCAAGTATTGATAATCAAGAAAACTAACAGGCAGCGTTTGACAAGAGCGGCTAAGTGACTATAATGTAAACACAACATTAATTCTTGTTCAGTTGTTGTTTTTGAAAAGTGAGGTTAATTAATTTATGTCTGGGAAACAAAGTTTAATTTTTAGCCAAGAAGATATCGAAGCCCAAGTAATTGCTGTCTTAGAAAATATGACGGCCGATTGGGAATTGGAGGATGGCGGCAAAATAGATACAGAAACTCGCCTAATGGAAGATTTGGCTTTTGAATCGATCGATGTGGTGCAGTTGGTAGTAGCACTAGAAAAGAACTTTGAGCGCAAGGGATTACCCTTTGAACAACTGTTTATGAGGGATGGAGACTACGTTGATGAACTGGAAGTGAAAGAGATTGTTGAGTTCCTGCACAAAAATCTACAATAACTATAACAACTAATAGGAACTTGATACTCCCACGGGTAAACGCGTGGGATTCTTTGAAAGAGGATTTTTATGAATAAAGTTTTGATGATTGGACTCGATGGAGCGACCTTCTCTCTCTTGAATCCTTTGATGGAGGATGGTGTTATGCCATTCTTGCAGCGATTTGTCAAGCAGGGAGTGTGGGCAGATTTAATGTCAACCCCTAATCCCCTCACCCCGCCAGGATGGGTATCGATGATCACTGGCATGAGTCCTGATGCTCACGGTATCCATGATTTTTTGTATCCTGAACAGGTTGGCGAACAAATCTTTCTCAAGGTCAATGACTCCCGCAATGTTCGCTGTGAAACAATCTGGTCGATGGCCAATCGCTATGGCAAACGAGTAACGGCTTTGAACTTTTTTGGCATGGCTCCTCCCCCGCCTCTTGACGGCTATTCCATCTCTGGTTTCGTCACTTGGAAGCATTTACGGAGTGCCACCCACCCCTCTCAACTAATTGATACCATCAAAAACTTGCCTAATTTTGACTACAAACATTTAGGCATGGATATCACGGAAGAAAAGAAAACCATTCAAGGCATACCAGAAGAAGAATACGAAGATTGGATCGCCATTCATTCCCAGAGAACGAAAACTTGGGCTGATTTACTCGCTTATCTGATGACAAACGATCCCACGGATTTAACTGCCATTGTCTTGGACAGTCCCGACAAGCTGCAACACTTTTTCTGGCGCTATCTCTATCCTCCACTGATGGGGACTGATGCCGATCCAAAAGAGAGCCAAATTCGCGAACTCTGTATTCAGCACTATCGAGATTTAGACGGCATGATCGAGCAGTTGGTGCAGTTGGCAGGACCTGAAACTAATGTCCTTCTGACCTCAGACCATGGATTCGGCACGACAACAGAAGTTGTGTATCTCAATGAATGGCTGGCCCGCCAAGGATACCTAACTTGGGGGGAAACAGCCCGGACGGATACGGACGGCAAGTTAACAGCAGACAGGATGAAAGATCATCTCATGCTGATTGACTGGCAGAAGACCATCGCCTATTGCCCTACCCCTAGCAGTAATGGAATTTACATTAAGAAAGAGACTCCTCTCAATCATGGTGTTAAAAAAGAAGATTACCGGCAATTTTGCCAAAGCTTGCAGCGACAACTTCTTGACTACAGAAATCCAGCCGACGGGGAACCGATCTTTCTTGAAGTCACTTTAAACCGAGCTAAACTTGCTGGAAGACCAGAAGCGGAAAATTCCCCTGACATGACTGTCAGGTTGCGGGATGGGGGCTTTGTTTCCATTTTGAAATCCACAGAGGTGGTCAGGCCTAGAGTCAAACCCGATGGAACTCACCGTCCGGCTGGAATTTTCATCGGTTCTGGTCCTGATTTTGTCAGCGGCCAACACTTACAACCTCTATCTATTCTCGATATTACGCCTTTGTTGTTATACTGCTTGCAACTGCCAATTCCCACTAATCTAGAAGGAAGAGTTCCCCAAGAAGTTCTCAAACCTGAAGTTCTTAAGGCTCGTCCCATTAATTATCAAGACTTCTCTGACAGTTGGGAGAAGGAAAGTGACGAAGAGGAAGCAGAAATTTCTGAGACCGAAAAGGAGGCTCTTCTCCATCAACTTCAGTTACTGGGTTATATGGAATAAATCTGATTAAACATCTCCCAGAATTGGGTTATAACCGTTATGATACCGATTTAAAATCCCAGTTTCCGGAGATGTCTAATCTAACTTTCTCAACTTTACCCTTTAAAGACAATGCCTACAGTTCAAGTTGATCCAGTTCACCAGATATCCTTAAACTACCAGTGCTTGGGAGAAGGGGAAGATTTATTGCTTATCCATGGGCTAGGAGCTAACCTAGCTTTTTGGTATCCCGGTATCGCTTCTGCCCTGGCCCAGCACTACCGCGTGATTATTTATGACCTCAGAGGCCATGGCAAAAGTACAATATCTGACTCTGGCTATACTCTGACTCGGATGGTACAAGACCTGCGAGTGCTGCTTGAGTATCTCGAAGTCGAAAAAGTTCATCTTGTCGGGCATAGTTTTGGAGCGAGGGTTGCTCTCCTTTATAGCATTTCCCATGCTCAGCAAGTTAAGTCTCTGACAGTAGCAGATACTCAATTACAATGCTTGCAAGCCAAGATGCGGCTGCGGGATTGGCCTCATTGGCAGAGTTGGCGACAAAAACTTCTAGAACAAGGAGCACCCCTGCCGTCAGAAGATCAGATTATTGATTTTCACCTGCTCGACCAGTTGAATACAACTGTCAATGAACTGACCAAACCTTCCTTAAAAAACCGTGATATGGGCAGAAAAGGAAAGGAGCGATGGCAAAAATTGATGGCAACTGCTGCCAAGCAAGAATTTGAGCAGGAAACTGAAATAACGACGGCTAAATTGTCACAAATTATTCAACCAACTCTAGCAATTTATGGAGAGAAGTCTCACTGTCTGCCGACTTGCTCCCAGTTAAAGAACTTACTTCCCAATTGTTCGGAGGTAATTATTCCAGAAGTAGGACACTTTTTTCCCGTGATTAAACCCGATCAATTTGTGCAAGTGATCTTGAATTTTTGCCAGAAGGACAATCGGTTTTTAGAGAGAAAGTTGTTGGTCAGTCCAGCTTTAGAAAAATAGTGATAACTACTGCTTTTCTACAACAGCATCTCCGTCATGACTTGAGAAAATTGGGAACCAACAGTCCATGTCTAATCAGCAGAAAGTGGCAATTGTTACAGGTGGCAGTCGAGGCATTGGTAGAGCGACTTGTTTAGCTCTTGCTGGGCAAGGCTTTTCTGTTGTCGTCGTCGGCACCAACCCTGAGCGCATTGAGCAGACTCTCAACTTAATCAATGATAAATGCAATCCTTCCCCAGCTTCCCATCTCGGACTAGCACTAGATGTTAGGAAGGAAGCAGATATGGAGGAAATGGTCAACCAAGCAGTCGCCCATTTTGGTAACATTGACTTACTTGTTGCCAGTGCTGGATTGGGGAAAAAAGTCAGATCAGATCGTTCACTGCCCCGTCCGACTACTGAACTTTCCTTAGATGAATGGCACGATCTCTTGGAAGTTAACCTAACAGGAATATTCTTAAGCAATCGTGCCGTTTTGCCGATCATGATCTCACAAGCATCGGGTCAGATTGTGAATATTTGCTCGTCAACAACACCCTATGGCTTAAGGGGGGAACCTTACGCTCCCGCTTATTGTGCCTCCAAGTTTGGCGTGGTAGGATTAACTGAATCCCTTGCTGAAGAGGTGCGCCCCTATGGTATTCGTGTGCAAGCAATCTTTCCTGGTTTGGTAGAAACTGGCATGATTGCTAAAACTGCGTTAGCCCGTCGTTATGGTGGACTGCTCACAGTAGAAGATGTGGCAGCAATTATTGTTTATTTAACTCAACAGCAAGACGATACTGTAATTGTCCACCCCCACCTACTTCCTGTTTTAGAAAGATAATCGAGGGGATTGTCAAGGAGAAGATTCAATTATGAGCCAGCAAACAGGGTCTAATTTAACCGATCAAGTCACAATTATTACAGGAGCTAGTGGAGGCATTGGTCTTGCCTGTGCCAAGCGACTCTTGAACCAACACCATAAAGTGGTATTAGTAGATATCAATCCAGAAAAATTGGCTAGTGCCGTCGAAGAATTAGTTACAATTGCTCCACCAGAGCAAATTCTCAGCTTGGTACTTAGTGTCTGTGATGAAAATGATATGGCGGCAATGGCCAGCAAGACAGTAGCTCATTTCGGGCGGATTGACAACCTCATTGCTTGCGCTGGTATTCTGCGAGTGGGAGAAGATTTGAAAACAATCTGGCAAACCTCTTTGGAGGAATGGCGGGCAGTGATTGAAACTAATTTAACTGGGACTTTTTTGAGCAATCGAGCCGTTATCCCCACTATGATTGAACAGAAACAAGGGGATATTATTAATATTTCTTCAGTTTCTGGTCGTCAAGGTCGGCCCTTCGATGGCCCTTATTGCGCTTCCAAATTTGGCATTATCGGACTGTCTGAATCCCTGTCGGAAGAAGTTTCCGCTTGGGGAGTGCGGGTACAGACTATTTTACCAGATGCTATTGATACACCTCTGTGGAATCAAAATGGCCCAAGTGTGCCTAAACCAACTTACGCTCTTCCTCCAGAAAGGGTGGCTGAGTTTATTAGCTATCTTCTGAGTTTACCTAGAGATACTTTCTTGCTCAATCCCGTCCTGATGGCTTTTAAGAGCCGCAAAAAACGTACTAAGATTAAGTAACGGACTGGCCTAAAATTGATACTCCCGCCGATAAATCGGCGGACTTCTGCTAACAGTAAGTTAAAGGTTACTACGGCCTACCGAGCCAGACTTCTAGCCCTCCTCGCGGGTTGTCAGTATAGACCCACTTGCCATTTTCCCTCACGGCGATTTTAGGTGCAAAAGGATTGGCCGTACCCGCAAAAAATCCGTGGGGAGTCGAAACTAAATTTCGCAAGCCAATATTGTAGGGATTGCCAAACCCATGCTGCTCCACTGGCAGCCAGTTTTCTCCGTCATAAGTTCGCCACAATTCAAACCCACTTTGATTTTTGATGAGATTTTCTAGTCCCACTTTATCCAGATAGCGCCGCGCTCGCTCTTCCAGTTTAGTGTGATCGAACCAAGAGAGAATAACACTACCATTACAAGTTCCTAAATAAAGCCAACCGTCATGAATTCCCATGTGCCAAAAATAGCCATTAAAGAAATTGCCAAATCCTGGTTGTAGATAGCTAATAGGGCGTTTTTCGCCTTGGGGAGTCTGACGGGGGGAGCCCACCACTAGCTCCCAACTATCATCCGCAAAGATGCGGATCAATTCCCCAGGTGCAGGTCCGATGCGATTGATAATATCATACCCAGAGTTTTGAATCGCACTCCCCACATATAAGGCATCGTTGAAAACCATCATGCAGGCTGCAATCTGGTTGAGCGGGCCGCGATAGGCTCCTTGGTCAATCACCTTTACCCACTTATAGGGGGGTTGGCCCAGACAGTCACTCCGCCAAACTTGGAACCCAGTACAATTGAAAGTACCGGCGTAAAGCTGATCTCGAAAAGGACAGACAGCAAACACGGCTTCATTGGTCGGATCACCAAAACCGTTAAGGCTACAGGGCTGCCATTTCCCTCCCAGAGGATCACTGCTTTCGTAAATAATGGTGTAGTCTGAGGTATTGTGCTTACTGTTGCGAGAGCCAGTGGGAGAAGTATATAGCTTACCACGAAAGGGAACTAAAAACCTGATGCTGGTGATCGGCAGGCCGACAATACCATATTCAGAAGCAGGCTGGAAAGTCTCTCCATCTTCAGACCGTAAGATTAAAGCTCCAGGCGCTCGGCCAGGGCAGGTACTCGCCACATACAGGGCTGGCTGGGAATCGGATTCTCCTTGGAAAACCATCATGTGGCGGTAGCCCATCTCCCTCGGCACCATTCCCCCCTCACTGCCCATTACCATTGGAGATTGGTACACATATCGCCATTCTTCGGTCACGGGATTGTAACGCCAGATTTGGGAGCGTCGATCTACTTGCTCATATAAGCCCTCCACATCATCGGGACATTCAATTGGCCAGACCTCAAGCCCCCATTCTTCAATGCAGCGATGTAACTTGAGGGCACACAAAAGGGAGCGCGTTGTGCCGACAAATAAATGATTGTTAAACCAGGCCATTGAATGGGCATGGGTGTTGTGTCCATCGCCAAAACCATTTTCGCAGATCTGTGAGAAGTTATGAAATTTAAGTCCAGGAGAAGGAGATGGATCGAAAGGACGTTGTCTGACCGCAGTAACCATACTGTTAAATCTAGTTAATTAATGTTTAGCTTGACAACATCATATTAAGCAACCGCTCAGCGAGTGTCAATCAGCCAGTACCATCGACAATCTGGGTAACTATCGTGGCGGGGGGGCAAAAATCCCCCTAACAGGGAAAATCCAGAGCAAGGCTTGCTCTAAAGAACAGGGTTGGGACGATGGGACTGGAGTCACTGAGTCGATCCCTGACAATTTCACGACAATTGTGATAGGCTGGATTAGTCTAAGAAGTTCTTTTCTTATATGTCCACCACTGCACTTGCTTTTGGATTATGTCAGTCTTACAGCCTCTTTTTATTCTCGCTTCTCCCCGTTCTTTTACTTCATTGACTTGCGGTATGTTAGGTCAACACCCAGATTTATATGGAGTGGCAGAACTCAATCTATTCTATACTGATAATGTGAAAAATTATTTGCAAATATTTAGAGATGAGGGACAGTTCAGAAGGACTCACGGCTTACATCGAGTCATTGCTCAACTTTTTGCCGGAGAACAGACCATTGAATCTATTCAGTTGGCTCATCGGTGGTTGATGAATCGCTACCATTGGAGCAATGGAGATATTTATTGGGAATTATGTAAGAAAGTACAGCCTCTCAGGATTGTTGATAAATCTCCCGCTTATTCTCTGTTTCCTGAAAGTCTTGTTCGCATTCGAGAAACTTTTCCTGATGCTTATTTTTTACATCTAGTTCGCCATCCTAGAGCTCAGGGAGAATCTGTCATGAACCTGATGCCGAATGTTCGCTATGGAAAAATCATAGTTAAAAAAGTTTTTAGTATCTCTGATACGAAAACGGTTAACCCCACTATGATTAATACATTAGATACTTCACAAGAAAAACCAGTTCTTGATTATCAGTTTCTTTGGTATCGTATGCAGTATAGAATTATGGAATTTATGAAAACCATTCCCCCCGAAAGACAAATGCGCTTGCGAGGAGAGGACATTTTAGGTAATCCCCCCCATTACTTTGAAATGATTTCTAATTGGTTGAAAATCTCCTGGAGCGACGCGGCCTATGAAGCTATGTTGCATCCAGAAGACTCTCCTTTTTCTTCGCCTGGCCCCCTAGGAGCGCAGTTTGGCAACGACCCTAATTTTATGAAAAATCCAGTTTTCAGACCAAGAAATATTAAAATTCCTAAACTAGAAGGTAGTCTTCCCTGGCGAAGTGATGGCAAAGGATTTGCTCCCAAAGTTATAGAGTTAGCCAGAGAGTTAGGATACGAGTAAATTTTTGGTACTGCTTTTCCAAAATTTACTAATTAGGGTTTGCTGAATAACTGTGAAATACTTATGATATAAGGATTACAGCCATATTAAATTCCCAAAAAGTCAAGAAAAAGGGATAGAAAACGGCTAAAATTGCTAAAATACCCTTGCACTTATCCGACAAGAACAGATGTACCGAAAAACGAACGAGTCTTCAATTGCCCCAGAAAACTTTGAGTTGCCTTTTGAGGGAAAATTATCAGCAGATAATCGCTGGATAATAATGGCAGAGTTAATTCCCTGGGAAGAATTTGAAGAAGAATATGCCCAAAATTTTGACGAAGAAATGGGTGCGCCAGCCAAACCATTTAGGATGGCATTAGGAGCATTAATTATTAAGGAAAAATTAAAAACAAGCGACAGGGAAACCATAGAGCAAATCAAGGAAAACCCCTATTTACAGTATTTTCTAGGGATGTCAGCCTATAGTAATGAAGCTCTATTTGATGCGACAATGTTCGTTAATTTTCGTAAAAGAATCAGTAAGAATTTAATCAATAAAATTAATAAAAGAATGGTGATGAGAGAGAGAAAAAAGAAGGAAATTGCAGAAAAAAGTGAAAGAAAAGAAGAAGAAAAAGAGAGTCAAATAAAAAATAAAGGAAAATTAATATTAGATGCAAGTTGCGCCCCTGCTGATCTAAGTTATCCCCAGGATTTAGGGATATTAAATCAAGCAAGAAAGAAAACAGAAAACATTCTAGATTGTCTCTATCAAAATTTGAGAATCAAGCTGAAGAAAAAGCCAAGAACTTATAGAAAAAGAGCGAAAAAAGATTATTTAAAAGTAGCCAAAAAACGTCGTTGTTCTCAAAAAGAAAGACGAGAAGCTATCAAGAAGCAACTGCAATATATCAAAAGAAATCTATCTCAAATAGAGAAATTAATCGAGGGGGGATCAGAGTTAAGTAGTCTCAGCAAAAGAAACTACAAAATGTTGTTAGTGGTGACAGAAGTTTATCGTCAACAATTGTGGATGTGGGAAAATAAATCATCGAGAATTGATGATAGAATTGTGAGTATAACCCAACCACACATCCGCCCTATCGTTAGAGGAAAAGCAGGAAAACCAGTTGAATTTGGAGCAAAAATCTCAGTAAGCTGTTTTGAGAGTTATGTATTTTTAGACCATTTAAGTTGGGATAATTTTAATGAATCTGGGGACTTACAAGCGCAAGTAGAAGAGTATAAAGAATTCACAGGATATTATCCAGAATCAGTTCATGTTGATAAAATTTATCGAACTAGAAAAAATCTAGCTTGGTGTAAAGAAAGAGGAATTAGAATCAGTGGAGTTCCTCTAGGAAGACCACCTAAAAATATTAGTAAAGAAACTAAAAAACAAGCTCTTGAGGATGAAGGAATTCGGAATGCAATTGAAGGTAAATTTGGTCAAGCAAAAAGAAGATATAGTCTTGATTGTATCATGACAAAACTTGATAAAACTTCAGAAACTGACCTTGCCATTACTTTTTTAGTCATCAATCTTTCTAACCTGCTTAGACAGGTTAACTGTCTTTTTTTGTCCCTATTTCTTTATACATCTAAATTTAGCTTTATTCATCCCTCTTTGATTAGAAAAGATGATAAAAAAGCTGATTTCTCAACAGAAAAACTTATCTTAAATTCGGGCTGATTTTTGAGAGTTTTTGTTTTTTACTTTTTCAGCAAACCCTAATTAATTACTGAATTAATTAGTAAATAATATATGAAGCAATTTAAGCTCTTTTTCAGCTTCTTGAAGTAATACCTGTAACCAAGAAACTCGATATTCTAATTGTTCTTTGTAACGATTAATCTCTTCAGGTGTACTTGAAGTTAAACAAACCACAGAATGAGTTTCAGATTCAAAATCCTGTTGCATTTTAGCGATAAATTCGCTAACTTGATCTTCGGAGTAATCATTATCATTTGATTCATTTTCTGTAATTGTAGAAATTGGAGTATCAACTGACTTCTGGAGGGCAGTTTCTAGTTTGCTAATTTGTTCTTGTAATAATTTCTTTTCCTGTTGTAGATCGTTAATATTTTCTAGAAATTGTTTACGTTCTTCGGCAAAAACTTTCTTGATGTCAACCCAACTAAATGCCAAATGTATTAACTCTTTTGGTAGATTTAAATCGACATTTATATCTCTATTTTCATCTTCTGTAGCTTTGGTTAACTCGAATTGCAGCCACTTTATACCTTGAGAATACTGGTCGTGAATCATTGATTTAAGCCGATAAACTAGGTATCCAACTACAATAGCTATTACCAAAGACATCAAAATCATAATAGCAATATTTAGTTGAGAAGCAAGATTAGGTTGTTGAGCAACTTGACCAGCAACCTCAAAGGTGAAAAGTACATAAACAAAAATTAATCCAGAAATTAGGTAAACACTTACTAACTCTTTAGTCTTTAGGGAAGGTTTTTTTCTTGTAGGATAGTTAGACATTATAGATTCCTCTTTGGTAATAGATAGTTGATGCCATTAATTTAATTTTAGTCTGAAACAAACAATTTAAAATATTTCATCTATTTCATTTTCATCCGATCAAATTAAAATTATCAACAACAGGTATATTTGGTTGTATTTCAGAGCCTAATACTGAGTTGGTTCCCAGTCCTGTATCAGCTCGATGAATGGTTGAAACACCACCCACTACTTCAGTGGTGGAATAATAAATAAACGCCTTATCTTGAGCCTGAGTTACATAAGCTTCAGGATCGGGAATTTTGTTTGAGTTTATCGTTCCATTATCGCTACTAACTCGACGTAATTTCACGAGTCCGTCTTCTTCGTTTGGACCTACACCTGAGAACCACACCTGTTGACTACCATCTAGTACCCGCTCTCCCTTAGGTCCACCTTTGCTGATATTAAATGCAATGTAGGAGTGGCCATTGATAGTAAAAGGTTCATGTCCTGTAATGATAGGCAATTCAGGTACAGGACTGACAATCGTCTGTATTTTGGTCCACTGTCCATTTACTTTACGATAAACTGAATGTTGGTTGGGACGGAAGTTATTATCTATCGTTGTCTCTGCGACAAAAAAGATCAACTCATTGTTAAATTCTGGCGCTCGAAACATGAAAGCATCCCCAACTTTGTCGGTCGCATCAAAGGTCAGTTGTTCCAAGCTATTAGTGTCAATATTGAACTTAAAAAGTTGTTCATAACCAGCAACTTCTTGAGTTAGCAAAATGGAGCGTTCACCTTCCACCCACCTCCTGCGTTCTCCGGGTAAGATACCGCCTATACCCTGATTGTCTAAATCTGCCCAAGCTGACAATCTTACGGTTGTGTTTCCTACTTCAATATCTTTCAGATAACTTAACAAGCCAAAATTTTTATCCAGATGAGTTAGAGGACTAATTCCTTCAAGGGGATTTCCCTGTGAATCAATGATCGATCCTTTCTTCCAGGTTGTCCCGGTCCATTCAGCCTTGTTAAAAACAATCTTGCCATTAACCGTCTTATTATATACGATTTTCAAGCTGTTTCCGTAGGCCCATTCAGGGCCATTTTCAGTTTTTCCTAATGAGGGTAAACCATTATCCAGAGCTTTTATGTTATCTAAAAGCAGAAAACCAGTTTCAGGATCGATAGGAGCCAACTGGAGAATTCCATTGTCGTTTATCCCACCACCGGCTTGCCAAACTGCTTGAGAACTTAAGGAATCAAATTCTGGGTCAGGAAGAGGAACTTCTGGATTAGAAACAAGGACATCATCAACGATGTAGGTGGCAGAAACGGTTAGATTATAATTAGTGGAAATTGATAGGTTTCGATTGGATCGAACCAAGATATAGTAAGTTCCTGGATCTAAACTTTGAGTTAGAGATTCGTCTTCATTCCCCTTGTTGACAGAAAAATTAATTGTCTGACCTAGAGAATTTAGCAAGAAAACATTAGCATCAGCGGTCATTCCACTGAGCTTTAATTGAAGTTGACTATTTGATAGTAAATCAAAGTTGTAAAAATCTAGTTGATCTTGCTGACTAACCGAATCGGAAAAACTTTGAGAAAAGGGAGTGGCATCAAGTAAACCAATTTTTTTTGCAGTTTCTGGCGTATCATCAGAACTGTATTTATCTATATTACTGTTTCCGTAACCCCATGTAGAGTTATTTCCAATTTTTCCCGATGAGGATAAACTATTATTGATAGCTTGTGGGTTATCTAAAACCAGAAAACCAGTTTTAGGCTCGATGGAAGCCACCTGGAGAATTTCTTGGTCTTTTACCACACCATTGGTTTGCCAAATTGCTTGAGAACTTAAAAAATCGAATTCTGACCCAGGAAGAACAACTTTTGGCTCGACGATGTAGGTAGGAGAAACGGCTACATTATAATCAGTGGAGATTGATAGATTTCGATTGGGTCGAACCAAGATAGAGTAAGTTCCTGAATCTAAGCTTTGAGCTAGGGATTCCTCTTCATTCCCCTCGTTGACAGAAAAATTAATTACCTGACCTAGAGAATTTAGCAAGAAGACATTAACCTCCGCCGTCGTTTCACCGAGCTTTAATTGAAATTGACTATTTGATAGTAAATCAAAGTTGTCAAAATCTAGTTCATCTCCCTGACTCAGCAAATTGGAAAAAACTTGAGAGAAAGGAGTGGTATCAAGTAGATCAATTCTTGGTTTAATCATAAAATTTAACCTCATCAAACTAAGCTAGTGGGTAAAGTGATTAAGTGAATTTCAACTAAATCTAAGAATAACTTAGTTGAAGGATCTAAGGTGATTCTTAAGATTTTAAAGCTTGCCAAAATTTTCTGTCAGAAAAACCAGATCTTCTTCTATTGAGTAAAGAATCTCGAATTCCTTTTGATTGGCGGACTACGACTAATTTTTCAAGTCGGCTAATATACAAACGTTGAGCTCCTACTCCCGCTGCAAACACTAAATCTGGTGGAAAGAGTCCAGATATAGGACGAACATCCGTTCCTCTTATTAAAGGGGTAATCATTGCTCTCATACTATCAGGCATATCCCTATTTAACCACCAACTTAATCCATATGCAGGATTGACCTTACTTCCCTCAAAGCATTCTTTTAACAAAGAACTTTCTAAATATTTCTGTCCTCGCCAGACTCCCATCTGTCTGATAAATTCACCATACAACGCCCAATTCCTAGCAGTTAGTTGCGCCCCATGAGCCATAAATGAATGACCATCAGCAGCTTTTCTCCAACCTCCTATTTTAATACCAATAGGGCTTAAAATTCGACGCTTGAGGTAAGAAACCGGGTCTTCCCCCTTCAGTTTTCGCAACATCACTGCTCCAAATATTTGGAATGGTACTTGTCCGTAAGCAAATTTAGTACCTGGTTCATCTAATACAGGCATGGCTATAGACTGCTGATAACTAATGTTAATAGAGGCGCGGTTCCCTGCTGCTTTAGGAGTCTGAATGCCGCTCGTTAGGTTGAGCAATTGTCTGATAGTTACCTTTTCTTTGAGCCGATTACCTTGCCATTCTTTAATAGTCCGAGCTACTTTCTCATCGAATTGAAGCAAGCCATCTTGAACAGCGGATGCGGCAATAATGCCTGTAAAACTTTTCGTTCCGCTCGCTAATTCAACAGGCTGGTTGGCTGCGCCGCCATTATCGTAGGCTTCACAGACAATTTTCCCATCATACATCACGAGCAAAGAAGTGCCTTGATATTTTCGACTGTATTCTCTTGCTTCCTGACAGCCAGCATATACTGGTTGAAGCAATGCCAATTCTAAACAGTGATAGAATAGAAGACTAAACAATATGCTGATTAATGTGTTCTTTTTTATAGAACCATAACCTCTATTTTCAGAGCTTGCCACATCTGTGCTGCTATTGAGCCTGATGGTATCATCGAAACGGCTGTCTTCCTTAACTTTCTTAGCAAGAGTGTGTTGCCGTCTTGTGAAGCGAGACAGAAAAGCACTATATGCTTGTCCGTCGTTAGCGGTGATTTTAACTGCCGACGGAAATGAAAATAAAGGCAGCATCAATTTAGTCTCCTTTTAGTCTCCTTGGTTTTGCGGCATTTCAATTGTACTCCACATTACTCAAAAACGTCAAGTAACCGTTCAGTACCTTTCAGGATGGTTGTCAAGCAGCTAGTAGCATTGGTTTTGTGGGAGAAGTCTCCCCGACTCGTCCCTACTCAGTCTTAGCTTAGAAAATCGAAAAGTACGGAAGAACTAAAAAAGCCAATCCTGCAACAACCAAAACAACTCTGGCTCTTCGGGAATTGTTATGCAAATAATTAACTTAAAATAAAATTCGATGAGAGTACCTAAGCTCAAAAGTAGCTGAAATTCATACAGGGAGGGACTTGAGGCACAAAAGGGTTAATACCAAAAGATAGACAATTGAGTTAAGATTTGATATAATAGCCAAAAACCCGAGTATTT
>VYLH01000087.1_pt1 | contig 19159 bp, 21 predicted proteins | sample 5114361 | NCBI WGS metagenome assembly VYLH01 (sample SAMN12291772, study PRJNA351875) | freshwater metagenome | isolation source: freshwater lake | place: USA: Michigan, Kent Lake | collected 2013-08-15
ATCCAATAAACGCTTGGGGAGAGAATACCTCTACTTTTTCAGAAGCAATTCTGTCTAAGCAAGTAATCTCTGTGAACCAAGAATCCCCGTCTCTTTAGAGCGGGGAGTGTCAACGAGGATTGTCTCTACGGTTTCGGGCGTGAGCGGGGAGTGGATATGGTATTCTCGGCCTGTACCATCCACTGAGCGGTTGACGTTCGCTCTGATGTTTTTTATTTCTCTATCGAGGCAATGGATCGATCAGACATTTAAAGCACGAGAGAGTGATAAAATCGAGTTTTTTTGCAAAATTATCTAAAAATTTGACGAGTTATACCAGTATTTTTCTAATTCTGGGTAATGCTCGCCCACCAATTCGCCAGAGGATGTTCTCGCGGGGGTGAATATCGTCCTTTGACTCGAACCGATTTGAGAACGTTTTTCAAATCTTGATCGCTAATCTTATTTTTTTCCGCCCAATATTGCAGAATTTCAGGAGTCGAGAGGATTTCTAGGTTTGGTTTTTCCCGTCGAAATAAGTTCGTTGCCTGTTTGTCATCCGTCGCAATTGCCCAGCCTCTGGAAATAGCGATCGCTCCGCTGGCCGACTCTCCATCATCTTTTAAAATAGCGACATAATTGACAAAAAGATCAGTTTCTGATTCGGATTCAAAATCAACAATTTGGATGATTTCGTTATTAACCGATTCATCTAGCTGGAGTCTGTCACTTTCTTCAAAGCGATCGAAGTTAATCAATTCCTCTTCCCAAACTGTTTGCGCGATCATAATTTGAGTGGGAATAGCCGTAATGATTTTTAAAAAACAACCAGAAGCTATCAGATTAAAAACACAACAGGCATCGAAAACAATAGGGAAGGATCGCTTCAGCATAAGGTTAATAGCCTCTCCCCTACTTATTTGATTTTAGTTAAATCAATATCTCTGTAGTCTTCGGTTAATTCCTGTGATGGTTCACGCAATATCTCGGCGAGCCGACGAGCTTCTAGGCGATCAACACCTAAAAAATGAGCGAAAGCACCTTCAGTAATTAGTTCTCGATTGTAAGCCTCGATCGCTAAATGTTGATAATGAGTAGGAGTTAAATCGTAGGATTTATTAGGATTATTTTCTAAGCCTAGTTCCTGTTGTGCTTCTCGGATTTTAAATCTACTATCCTTTAATCTGTTATAAGTACCTGATGGCAGCAATTGCATTTCTTCCAATCGATAGCATAGTGATTGTATCGAGACACCGTAGTAATGAGCTAAGGTAATTAAATGGGTAGGAGTAAATTTACCTTGCGATTGTTTAATGTCATTATAACGTTTCAGTAAGCTACTGGTGGGCATGAGAAAATATTTCGGAAAAGCTTCCGCCAATTGTTCACTTTTAGGCATTCTTTGATATTCATCGAGATAATCAATCACAGGTTGATAACGATGGGCTAAAAAATGTAGATAACCGTGGGCTAATGACCACAGTTGACGTTCTCGCGGGTGATTAGCGTTAATTGCGATACAAGCTCCTATGGTTTCATTGTAACTGTACATTTCTGAGCATTTCGATTGGGAAGGCATGGGCAGATAAAAAATTCTGATTCCTACTTCTTGCTCTAAAATATCTCGTAATAGCGAAATCGGTTTATCTCCTAAACCTAATCGTTGTCTTTCGGCATTGGCGATACTTTCGGCGATAATATTAATGGGAAAAGTATCATCTAGATGATATTCGGGGGGATAGTTACGGGGTAAAGGCGACTTCATTAGTTCTTCTAATTCAAGGTAATTTTGACAGAATTCTTGGAAGCGCAAGATCACAGACTGTACTTCCGTTTTTTCCGCTTCACCACGACGAGAAGCGGAACGAAATTGTACCTCGAAAGATTCAATCGGAGGGGTTAAGACAAGAAAATCACTAACACTTTTACCGTAAGCGCGAGCAAGGTTTACTAATTCTGAGGATTTAAGACGGCGCTCCCCTTTTTCAATTGCGACTAGGGTTGTCCGCGCCACCTCGATAATTTTTGCCGCCGCTTCTTGCGTCATGCCGCGCTGTTCTCTCGCTTGTTTGAGTCGTTTTCCTAAGTCGTAGGGATTGATGCGATCGAGGATATTATTCGTCATGATTGTAATTCTCGATTTTCGTTAAATAAAGTTAGTTTTTATAGCCTGTATTACAATAAGGATGGGTAACTTGTCCATTATCTACATTTGCCGAACCTCCATCTCGTTTGCGTTTTTTATGATCGATGGAAATAGAGTTACAGTGAATCAGTCCGTTGCAAATTTGACAACGCGGAGCTTGTGAAAATGTTTCCAAGATAAAAATTTCACTCTTTTGGTCTTGACTAAAATTTTGTGATACTGCTGATGTTGAAGTTGGCAAATCATGGCTATATCCGATTTTTAAGTAATTAAAATTATTATTTACAATATCTTCTAGAATAAAATCTATTTTTTTATTACTCTTTAAACCTTCAACAATTTTCAACCAAAACTCAGCAATAGGTCTATAGCTTTTTTGAACAGAGCGATATTTGCTCATGATTTGGGAAACTAAGTAATTATAGTCAAATAAAAATTGCTCAAATTCTGCTCGGATATTTATGAAGCCATTTAAATGCTTTGTTTCTACTAGCTTGATAACAAAATAAACAGTTGCGAGAAAAGAAACCGTACGGTATCTTCCGGATCGAGAATAACAATACAGTAACGGATGTAAGCCAAGAGACGAAGGATGATTACTATTAAACCGTTGAGCAACTTTTTTAGCTTGTTTCAAAAAATTTATCGTTGTTTCTCCTGTTTCATCATTCTCAATATTTGGATTTTCATCTTCAACATGATTGGCAATATTAACAAAAGTGAGAATCATGGATAAGGTTTCATTAGAGTATAGCTTTCCGCACACGGGCAAATCTAAAGTTTTAATAGGAGTTTGTAGAGGTGGTTTAAATAGTATATTGTTAATCTCTTTAGCCAGTTCTTGTACTTGACACTGCTTTTCCTTAGAAAAGCTTGACCAATATTTATGCCCCGTTCCACTATTTATAATTGCTCGTGTTGCAATACTGTTTGGCTTTCTTCTGGATCTCAACAGCTTAATTTCAGTTGTATCAAGCGGAGTAGATTGTTGATTTATTTTAAAAAAAGAATCTTCAGCTTTTTCTGAATTTCCTTCAACCCATTGAAGCTGAATGGCTAATACTCCTAGCTCTCTAGCATTATTGACAATATCATCCCTAACTTTATCTGGGTTTTCTAAAGCTAGTTTGAAGTTCTGATACGATCCAACTTTTTTATCGATCAGTTTTCTGGTTCTATCGGCTATATTTAATTGTTCATCAGGAACAATACCATTATAAAAAGGCTTTGATAGTAAACCATCTCCGTAGTCATCATTTACCCACGCTATCAATGAACTTAATCGATGACTGCCATCTATAACAAAAATTAATCCACTTTCACTACGCCATAAAATAATAGCTGGGATCAAATCACCTTCTACGAAACTTTTAATAAACTGACATACTCGTTCTTCATCCCATTCATTCGTCTCTCTTTGAAAGTCGGGCTTACGAACAACGGGAAAAAAAAATGAATCAGGTGTAATATCCCTAATAGCGATAGACTCTATTTTCTTAATTGGTTTAGTGCTGGCTTTGATTTCAAAGTCTTCTCGCGGAATTAAAGCATCCAGATTAACTTTAACCATAAGTCTGTCGTGCGGGTAGAGAAAGGTAATAATGTCGTACAGGCGATCTCTTAATATATTAACTCTTTTATGCTGACATTGTTAGAAATTTATGGGGTTTTTGCAGGGTGAGAGCATCTCAAAAGCTATTGACAATTGGCCAATTTTGTGATCCGCGTGGGCATTTCAGGTGATACCAGTCAATCAGAATAGTTACAAAATCTTAACATTTGGTCGATTTTTGCTTAACAATTGAGATGGCAAATTCTCCTCAAATATTCCTGAATCGTGGGTAAACAACTCACATAAAGTTCATTTTGTCAAGGATTGTTAAGATGCGCTTGCCCTGGCAACTGAATTTTCCCCGGTAGAGGTTCCTGACGGGAGTTATGGGGATATTGGTCGTCGATTAAATCCTCTAAAGTTTTGGCAATAAGTTCAACAAAGCTATTTTTGTGAACTTTTGCCAGTTTTTTGAAAGAGCGCTCGAAGTTGTCAGAAGATTCAATCGAGAAGGGAATTGAGCCAGTCATGCACTTCTCCTTTCGCAATAGGATGAGAAGATTCCGTCGCCAATGCTTCCTTCAAAACTTCAGACATGGCTGCTTTGTAGGCCGGATGTTCCTGTTCTATCAAATCAAGCTTTTGATAACCTAATGCTTTCATATCATCAAGGAGAATTGGCTCTGTGGAACTTTCTTCTGGTGGCAGACCTTTACGAGCCTTTTTCCAAGGAAATTCCGCGTGAGTCATGTCACTCAACCGATAGGCGTGGTAGTTACCGAAATATTGCCAAATTTCTGCTAAAAGTTCTTTTTTCTCCGATGGCAGCCCAGACAGGCATTCTTGGCGAGGAATTGGTAATTGTTCAGCCTCAAAATCACTGTAGAACTTATAAGCAGCAGGACAAACCGGACCGTAACGCCATGCTTGAATTTCCTCCTTAAACAATGGTTCATCGTATAGGGCCAAATGCAAGCTCTGTGCATAATATAGAAGCTTTTGGACTTTCATATTAGTCATTTCAGCGTCTATACCATCCTCGTAAGCTCTGATAATAAAGTAGCGAGCCACAGTCAGGCAGTCAATCATAGATCCACAAAATTTTTGGAATATCGACCTATGACCATTGTAGAAGAAATTGACAATTAGTACAAGTGTATGAAGAAAGCTTAACAATGCTCATGGGGGAATGGACGAAGTTTTGGTATTTTTCGTCACCGACTCTACCAGTGGGTAAAGTCTGCCGCAAATTGAGATAGGGATAAAAGCTTAATACGGGTATCTTGAGCAACTTTTTGGCGCATTTGAGCCGTATTATATCCCCAATCGGCTAAATATAAGCCCACATCGTTTAAATCTGCTTGTTGCTGTACTAATTCCAACGCATCGAGACGATCCTCGACAAACCACAAATTAGCGGGAGATTCTGGTAAATCAGCTAGTATTTGCTGAATAGTCAGGTATTTTGGCTGTTTAATTTCCTTGCCAATTAATCTCGCTGCCGGAAAATTAATTGCTACTTTTTGTAACAATTGCTTGACAAAACGGCTTTCTTTTGTAGTGATAATATAGACCAAAAAATCCGAGTCTAAAAGAGAGGCCAGGCGATCGATTGCGGGTTGATAAAATTGATGTAAGGCTAACCAAGACTCTAGATCCGACTCAATCCATTGATCCCTAAGACCATCGAGGGCATTTGAGAGAACTTTTTTCGCTATTTTATCCCTTTCTAGCAGATTTTGAGCAATTGACGGCCAATTATTTAAAGCTTCCCCGTCGGGAATACCGAGAACGAGCGATCGCAACAGTAAAGGCATTTCCCAACCGGTTTCGATAACGGGACGAAGTTGCGAAAACCTCGGGAAAAAATCCTCGGGAATTATTTCCGGCCAAAGGGTTTCATAGGTGCGTTTGCTAATCTGAAAATACTCGATCATGCCATCACAAAGAACACCATCAAAATCGAGTGCTAGAATACGGGGGGATTGATTCATAAATGCTGGTTTAATCTCAATAATGGCAGTATAGCGCAGCGAAAATTAAAAAATTGTCCAAGACATCACGCTATTAGCTATTCTTTGCTTCATCGTTGATATAACATAGCTGTCTGATGATTTCTGTAACCGAATTTTTCAATCCCTCTACATGAATCCAGCCCACATATACAGCATATACGATATTTTGGTGATTGTCCTGTATATAAACATGATGAACACGATATAAATCTGAGCTTAAATAAATATAACCACTGGCATCTTTAAATTTACCTTCTAGTAATATTTTTTCTTTTAGAGGTTTCATTTTTACCAGATCTTTAGTCACTCCAGATATTTTAGCTATTCTTTCTATGGCAAGATCAACACAAGTGTTATGACTGTAACTATCGCCATGATTATAATCCTGCTGATTAAAATAAATTGTCTCTACGATATTTTTTGCCACTTTATCTGATGCTAGGTAATAGGTATGAGCATTAAGGGAATTCAAGACTACGGCAGCAATTTCTACAGAATCAAAAATATTACCAGTCGCTTCTAGATAATAATCGCTCATTAACATCTTGGATACATCGGTTATGGAATCAAAAAGAGGACGGATTGGATAAGCGATAATATCGGAGGAATTGATCAGATTATTCCAGAGTAAACGAGGGCCTTGATGCTGGCTAATAAATTTTTCAATTTGATTAGTATCAATGCCTAGAGTTAGATTTAAAAATGGGATCGGTGAACCCATTGTTGTTACAGTAGATAGGGAAAGTTTGCCCCGTTCTTTACCGATAAGATCACGAATTTCGTGAGCGGGATCCTGAAGGTCAAAACGCTGGGAAAATAACAGATCCCAAAGGATTACAGTACCCAAAGAATGGGCAACTATATGTAATTCGGTTTCCTGGGGATAAGCTTGAACAAGATCGATTAATTGGTCGGCAATAATGCGGCGAATTTGGTTTCCTCGATCGCTGCCCAAATAGCTAAATGCGTCACCAATAAAATAAGATAAATACTCTTTTCTAAAATTTTGATAGCGAAAGGATTGCTCGGGGTTAAAATTACTATTTTTCTGTTTTTGTGTCTGTAATTCTTGCTCGATATCTCGCCATAATTTTTCGGTTCCTTTGAGGACATTTCCCCAAAATCCTGCATAACAGTAGGGAATCGCCAGATTTTTGCGTTTACATTCTTCTTCAATTAGTTTGATTAATTTATTGGCATAACTAGCGTCTCTTGTGGCCACTCCATGAATAAAGTAAATCAGCATAATAGGTTGATCTCAATAAGCGTTGATCGGAATCTCTTACCTTCTTAATATACCCTTCTAGCTTCAGAAAAATATCAGGATGGAGCGAGATATAGTAATGCACAATTAATGCGATTTGTCAAGAGATGGTGGAGTGATTATTTAGGTTCTCTCTCCACTGACCAATCCTCTGAGGATAATCCCATAGTTTCTACTACTTTTACACAAAAATAGTAGATATCTTTGGAAGATTTACCGATTATTCCTAGTATTTATCACTCTAACACAGCAATTTGGCACTGCCCAGAATCATGGCGGTGGGTTACGCATTGCTAACCCACCCTACTGGACTACTTCATCTCCCCGATGAAGTTAAATAAAGTTATCTGCCACCAGATTATTACTATTAACCAATCCCAAAAGAACCGAGGAAGCGTTGCTTGAAAAAGCAGCCTCAGCACCTTGAATAATCAGTGTATCTAAGCTACTACCATCGGCGCTGATGGTGAAGACATTGCCACTGTAGCTACCAGAAAGGTAGTAGTTTGTACCAGAAACCAGACTAGAAGTTGAAACCCCAATCGCAGATATTGCAGAACTCGAGTAATCCAGATCAAGTATATCTCCTAGTGGACCAGCGGTTCGTCTAACCGTGTATTAGACACCTCCAAAATTCAGGCTAGATTGAGGTTAATTGCTGGAGATGTCTATTGTACTGTCAGAGAATCAGGAGCCGCCCAAGACCCATTGGGTCGCTACCTCAGTTTCCCCCCACGGGAACTGCCTGACTTCAGCGGCGACAAAGTGGGAAGCCAGACTTTCAATCAGTTTAACCAGAGTGGAATCAGTCACCACTGCAACCTTACTGACGTACTTGTGATGGTCGCGTATCAGCCGGAAATGAGCAACCAAGGCACCAAAACTCTCCCAACCAGTGAACGTGGGAACTTCGATGATTACGCCAGCAAGGCCACCAGTGGCTTCAATGTGGGGGTCCACTGCCTCCGCAATCTTGATGAAATCTTCCGCCGCAAGTGCAGATGTAGGTTGCATATACAGAATGCTATGCGCCGCGTCTAAATTATAATCTATCATAGTTTGCCTCTCCCAAATGGTCGAAGTCTAACTATATACTATCACAAATAGTGGGACAAAGATTGAGGCAAAATCAATAAGCGATCGCAGAAAATAACCACAAAGACACAAAGACACAAAGATTAGGCTGGTTAATTCTTCTTGCCATCTAATCAGAATTGGGTGGTTTATGCGTTGCTAACCAACCCAACTGGACTTTATTTGACTGGTAATTTTCTAGATATTAATTAAGCTTAAAGATGGCATAGCCAACGCATAATTGAAACCAGTTGATTATCATTGGTTAAGTTAGCGGCATTGGTGAGTTTTTTCGTCTCTAATTGCTGATAAATTTCCCTAGCCATTTTTGTTTCAATAGCAGTGCTGATAAAAAAAGTATAAGGATGCTTAGAGATTTTTCTAAAAGCATCATCAATTCTCTGCAAAGCAGTACGAGCAGTTTTCCAATGTTCATCTGCTCCTGCGGGATCAATCCCACCTTTCAATTCTCCCAAAGCAATGTATAAATCAGGAGATTGTAAGGTTTGTTTCAATCCCTAAGCTAGGGAGAGGAATGTAAAGATTTATTAAACTGTAGCGTAGGATACTTTGACCCCACTAAACAGTATTGGCTATTCTGCTAGATTGAATTGCACGGAGTTTTTCAACGCAAACCATCTTGATCCAATCCTGACGATTCATGTTCTGCAATTGACACTCTACATCTATGCTTCGTAGTAATTCCGGGGGAAAATCAAGATTAATCTGTTGCTTAACCTGAAAATTACCTGTGAAATGCTCAGAGACATCTTTCCCTAGATGTGCTTGTTGAGCAATTTCCTCAATATCTTTAATTTCAGTTGACTGTTTCCTCATAGCTTTTGCGCTCCTGTTTAGTTGATTTCCAAGCGGTGACAACCCAAATGTAATCACCGACTTCATCGACTCTGTATTCTACGATGAATGTTGTTAACGTTCCGCCCGCAAAGCCAACAATCCGATATTGTTCTGGCTGCTCAGAGCGTTGGTCTTCGATGTAAGGTTTGTAAAGCAGATCGTTTAACCGAGTGAAGTCAATGTCACGTTCTGTTAAAACTCGCTGTCGTTTGGCTTCATCCCATTGGATACGCATGAGATACCCGAAATCAATGGAGAAAAATTGTTTTCACCCACTCTATACTAACCTATCGCTCCCGAAGGCGAGGGACTAGGGAGAAGAATGTAAAGATTTATTAAATTGTAGCTTTTGATACAACGGGGGGGGGATAAGTGTGTATAGTTTGTGGCGTTTATCTTAAAACCACTAAAAAATGAAATTTGTTTCACTGTTATCCATCACTGCGCTCACAAGCAGTATCTTCATTGCGACCCCCCAAGCGAAAGCAGCAGTAGTTTTCCTTGACTTGAATACCTTTACCTCTGGGGGACCTGGCACAGGAACATTCGCGGGAACCCTAGGGGGAGTGAACGTTACAGGTTCTATACTCGCTGGTGGCGGACCTAACTTTACGATTGCAGGTATTAACCCAACAAGTTGGGAAGGAACAACAATCGATAATACTACCCCTCAATACAGCTACAGCAGCATCTATACTCCATCCCAAAGTTTAGGTGATCGGGTAGGTTATACAATGTTTAATCAGACTGGCCAGACTGCGACTTTAAAGATTCAGTTTAGCTCGCCCGTGACCAATCCCACCTTTCACGTTGCCAATCTTGACGGGATGATCTATGATTTTTCTGATCCGAGCAATGGTTCGATCGCACTCAATTTAGTGAGCGGTAACGGTGGTGGCGGCGATGGCTTAACAGTCGATACCACGAACAAAATCATCGCCGATGCGAATCCGTTTACTGGCGTTGGTCTTTCTCCCTTCACTCCCCCTCCGACTACTGGTACTCGTTCCGCTTACGGTTCTGTGGAGTTATTGGGGACTTTTTCCGCCTTGAACATTAAGCTAAGGGGAAATCCTAGCCTAACACTTGCTGGGGATGGTGGAAGCTTTATTCTTAGCCTGAAGACACAGATTCCACCAGTTCCCGAACCAACCTCAACCCTCAGCTTCCTAGCTCTCGGCACTCTCGGCGCAGCTTCAACCCTCAAGCGCAAACTCAAACCATAAAAGTAGGCTAAATTGCTGACAAAAATACCATAAATGCCCCTTCATTCAGTCAGTTGAGGGGGTTTTATTTTTTGCCTGTGCTTCTACTTATTAAATTTTATTAATTAATTGCTCAAAAGTAGTTTCTTGTGGTAGAAAAAGATTTTTTGTACCGATAGGGTAAAATTTAATAGATATTGTAATTTTATGCCATAACGGAAGTTAATTACAGCAGTTATCTTAATGGTGAAATAACTTCTTTATTTGAGGGGTAATTTTAATCGGTGGGGAAAGGGCGATACTTAAGGGTTAATTCTCGCACCGATTCCCCTAGATTTAATCTCAATCCCCTAGACAAATACCCAAACCCCTGGCGGTTTTGACTAAAGTTTCTTCGGGATCGACGACGCGATAGGTTTTAATCGCCTCCTCGATGGGAACACTGACCACTTGCCGATTTTGCCAGGCGACCATGCGATCGAATTCCCTCCTGGCGATCAAATCTACGGCCGCCACGCCAAAAGCTGCCCCCAGTAAGCGATCGATCGGAGAAGGAATGCCCCCCCTTTGAATGTGGCCCAGGAAAGTCACTCTCGTTTCGGCCCCGGTTTCCCTGGCAACTTCTTCGGCTAAATAGCGACCGATACCCCCGAGACGATCTTCTCCTAGGGCTTCCTTTTGCACTAAGCGATTGCCAGTTTCGGTACGCACAGCCTCGGAGACAATAATCAGAGAAAACTGTTTATCCAGACGCTGCCGTTGCCGGATCTTCTCGCAGATCTTCTCTAATCGGTAGGGAATTTCGGGAATGAGAATGATATGGGCCCCCCCCGCAATACCGGCAGCTAGGGCGATATGGCCGGCATCTCTACCCATAACTTCTAGAATCATCACCCGGTTATGACTAGCGGCGGTAAAATGGAGCCGATCGAGGGCTTCTGTGGCGATATTAGTAGCTGTATCGAAGCCGATGGAGACTTCTGTAGCTCCCACATCATTATCGATGGTTTTGGGGATACCAATCAGATTAATGCCTCCCTGTTGGGCAATACGGCGCAAAATCGCCAGACTACCATCGCCACCGATGCCGATCAGGGCATCCAGTCCCAGACTATGATAGCCGTCAATGATTTCCTGAGAGCGATCGATCAGGGTTCCATCGGGCATCGGGAAAGCGAAGGGATCCCCCTTATTGGTAGTACCGAGAATTGTTCCTCCCATCACCAACAGGCGATCGACTCCTTCAATATCAAAGATAGTGGTTTTTGGGGGACGGCTAACTAATCCGTTAGTTGCTTCTCGAATACCCACCACTTCCCAGCCATAATTGCCACTGGCATGGTGGACAACGGCACGAATGGCGGCATTTAAACCCGCACAGTCACCACCACTGGTGAGAATTCCAATTCGTTTTTTTTCACCCATAGGTTTTTGTCAGGAGATCAACAAATCTATATTTAGGGAAAAGTTGCGGATAATGCCTGAAAATTAAGAAAGTTTCTAGATCGTCCCTGACAGCTAGGGGAAAAATCCGCCCCTGTCCCCTCAGTCCCCCTAGCAGGAAGTTTGACCCACCTCCGGGTTTTTAACTTTAATACTGGTCAATCGATCACGAGCAGGGTATGCAGGGCGACACGGATTCCCATTATACTAGAAAGTATATAGCAATCTTAGGGCATTTGTCAACCCTAATATACAAGAAATTTTCTGATAACTGATAGCCAATCAATTTAACTATTTACTGCTTGCTGAAGACGGGATATATCCCAACCTTTTTGATTGAGAAGTAGCCAAGACTGCATTAAATCCGGACCGTGTAACTCCCCCATCAAAGCGGCGCGTAGAGACTTCATCACCAGACCTTTTTTAACCCGATGGGCTTTAGTGGTTGTCTCAACAATTCCCTTAGCAACTTCTCCGGTCAAATCGGGAGTAATAGCGGCGAGAATATCCTTGATAATATCCTTAACTCCCTCTAATTGTAATTGACTTAAAGCCTCCTGATTATAATTAGCCAGAGGGGTTAAAAGTAAGCGACTTTCAGCGACAGCATCACTTAAACGAGTTAAACTCGGACCGATGAGAGTAGCCAAACCGATCAACCAAGCTCGATCGGTTTCAGCATCAAAATTATACCCTGCTTCTTGCCAGTAAGGGAGAAGTAAAGGCACTAATTCCTCACCGGTTAAACGATGGAGATATTGACTATTAATCCAATCCAGTTTAGTCCAGTCAAATTTTGCCCCCGCTTTATTTACCCGTTCTAAACTAAACACTTCAGCGGCCGTTTCAAGGGTAAAAATTTCTTCAGTGGAATCGGGAGGAGTCCAACCGAGGAGAGTCATGTAATTAACCAAAGCTTGCGGCAGAAAACCCAGTTTTCGGAAATCATCGATCGAAGTGACTCCATCCCGTTTAGATAACTTGCGACCCTCCTGATTTAAGATCAAAGGACTGTGGGCAAACTCCGGCACTTTTGCCCCCAAAGCTTCGTATAAAAGAATTTGTTTAGCCGTATTAGCGATGTGATCTTCCCCACGAATAACATGGGTAATTTCCATATCGATATCATCAACAACTACCGCTAAATTATAGAGAGGCTGACCGAAGTTTTCCTCCCCATTTTCCGAGGTACGAGCGATCACCATATCCCCCCCTAAATCACTACCTTTCCAGATAACTTTTTCCCGGATTAAATCCTGCCAAATAATTTCTCGATCATCGTCAATAATAAAACGAATTACTGCTTTTCTCCCCCCTTGCTCGAATTGAGCTTGTTGTTCGGGGGTGAGATAACGATGACGATTATCGTAACGGGGGGCAAGATTGCGGGCTTTTTGTTCTTCCCGCATTTTTTCCAATTCTTCTGGGGTACAATAACAACGATAGGCTAAACCTCGATCGAGCAGGGTTTGAATAGCCTGACGATAATAATTAAGGCGTTGAGTTTGAAAAAAAGGACCTTCATCCCAATTCAGTCCTAACCATTGTAGGCCCGCTTGAATATTTTCCGTATATTCTGGTCGAGAACGTTCTAAATCTGTATCTTCCACGCGCAAGATAAATTTACCCCGGTGATGATGGGCAAAAAGCCAGTTAAACACGGCTGTGCGTGCTGTTCCAATGTGTAAATTTCCCGTGGGACTGGGGGCAATACGAACTCTCACTGTCACGATTTAACTCCTAGGTTTTTTGCGGCAACGATATCCCATATTATGGCAAATTCACCTAGGCCAACTCGCGAAATTAAGAAAATTAAGTGGGTGGGTGGAATTAAATATAAGATGAACGTAGGTTGGGTTGAAGCATGAAACCCAACTCCCGCATGGGTTACGCTACCGCTAACCCATCCTACAAAGAATTGTGCCTCCCTACTTAAATGAATAGCTACCAAAGGGTGAGAAAGGAACAACAAACTCTCAATAAATGAAGTCTCCCTCTCCGGGGAGAGGGTTTGAGGGGGAGATATTTCAATAACCGTGTTATTTCGGTAATTTAGGCAGCGACTAAAGATTTGCTCAAAGGTTGCCAACGGAAATATCTTTCCCCACCCAATTCGAGGACAAATTTTAACCGGGGTTCCTGTTGACTAAGATTAATTAAGTATTGTTTTTCTTCCGAGGATAAAACAAAACTTTCAATAATCCAAATCACTAAACCTTTAGATTTGGGAGGTAAATTTTCCAATTGATAGGTAGCAATGGGAGGAATAAAATAAACCGGTCCGACGGCTGCTTCCCGACCAATATTTTTTTTACCTAAATGGGGGGGACGGACTCCATGAATGCCGGTAAGATAGGCACTTAAATCCCCTAGACCTCTAGCGGTGATATGCAGGACATTGTAACCGGTGGCCCGTAAACGTCTTTGATAGCGTCCCTCGTAACCCCCTTCTAAGGGTGCGTAAACCCCTAAAGCACCGTATTGTTCCAGATCGCGAATAAATGGTTTTCCCGTGGTCAGTAGTGCCATAGCTAGTGAAAAAAATCTTTTCCCCTATAATCGCACGTTTTGTTAAGTTGTGCGTTAGCTGAACAAAGAAAGACTTAAGATCAAAGATAGAGAGGGACAATCGCTACTCTCCCAAGGAGGTAATATGTTTCACGATCTCCTTTATCCCAACGGACTGCTTTATGTCCTGATTAAACTAACTGTTTTAGCTTTAGCAGTCTTGCTCTGGTTTATGGTCGTTTCGGCCCCGGCTGTTTGAAAAAACACTGCTCTTGTACAATTAGCGTTCTATGCAATGGCTAAATTTTGTCGATGACTCCTGTTAAATTGCCGATCGATCCTTTTCTGAAACCCAACCTAACCACTAAACTCCTAGGGGTTGGGTTGGTATTGACAATTATTTTTATCCTGATTGCCCTGTTTTCGCCCCTTCTGCAAGCGATCGGACTGATTCAGGATCCAACCGACATTTTAAGCAATTATCCCCTACAAGCCCCCAGTTCTGCCCATTGGTTCGGGACGAATGTGCGCGGTTATGATGTCTTTTCCCGCACCCTATTCGGGGCGCGAGCGGCCTTGTCCGTGGTATTTTTGGCCACAGGATTATCTTTAGTCATCGGGGTTCCTTTAGGGTTAATTAGCGGTTATTTGGGGGGTAAGATCGATCGCGTTCTCCTCTTTCTCATGGATACCCTCTACACCTTGCCGGGGTTATTATTATCGGTGGCTCTGGCTTTCGTTTTGGGTCGTGGTATCGTCAATGTAGCGATCGCTGTTAGCATTGCCTATATTCCCCAATATTTTCGCGTGGTCAGAAATCAAACCGCCAGCGTTAAAAATGAGTTATTTATCGAAGCGGCGCGAGCGATCGGTGCCAGTCCTAGCCGGATACTATCAAAATATCTTTTCTTTAATGTCGTCCAGAGTGTCCCAGTTCTTTTTACCCTCAACGCGGCGGATGCGATCCTTGTTTTAGGCGGTTTAGGCTTTTTAGGCTTAGGATTACCGGAAGAAGTGCCTGAATGGGGTCATGATCTCAAGGAAGCTTTGGCGGATTTATCTACAGGTATCTGGTGGACCACTTTATTCCCCGGATTAGCAATGACCACGATGGTGGTGGGTTTATCCCTCTTGGGGGAGGGGTTAAGTGAAATTGTAAACCCCCTGAGTCGTAAACGCTAAAAGCGGGGGCCAGAGTTCGAGAGAAATCATCTCAGGAACTTCCACACCCTCAGCCTCTCTGTCCGGTAACGATGTAAGATACCCTTTGGGCGATATTGGTGGCGTGATCGGCCATGCGTTCCAGATGACGGATGAGTAAAGCCATCAGCAAGATTGGTTCCACCACACCCTTGATATCTCTTTGATGGGCGAGAGTGTGATAGAGATAATCATAGGCTCGATCGACCGTATTATCTAGTTCTTTCACCTTTGGACCTGCTTCTTGATCGAGGTCGGCCAGAGCAACAAGGCTCGTGGCTAACATATACTGGGCATGGTGGGACATAGCCTCGATCTCACCCATACAATCGTGGGGAGTATAGGCGAATAATTTGAGAGCTATTTCCGCCAAATCCTTGGCATAATCGCCGATACGTTCCAAATCGCGCACTAATTGCATAAAAGCACTTAAAAGCCGCAAATCTTGGGCTACGGGAGCCTGTAGAGTCATGAGAGTGGCACAATCTAACTCGATTTGACGGTAGTAGCGATCGATTTCCTTGTCAAGGGGGGCGATTTTTTTCGCCATTTCCAAATCCCTAGCAAAAAGGGATTGATGGCTAAGACGAAAGGATTCTTCGACCAAGGTGCCCATTCTCAGCACATCCTGTTCCAATCGCTGGAGAGAACGAGCGAAATAGGTGCGATCGGGATGATTGGTTTCTTTGGATAGGCTCACGGTCAGATTCGCTTAACATAAAACTACTCTTTCTCTACAGTGATAACAAGAAAATTTTCGATTTTGTACAGTTGTCTAGAGAACTTGACAGATTTTTTTCTCCCCACACCCCACACCCATCACCCCACTGCCTTTTTTTGACGGGGGAGAGTGACTTGTAGGCGAGCGCCGCCGGTGTTAGGATCATTTTGAGCGACGATCGAACCGCCATGGGCTTGAATAATCTCTTTGGCAATCGATAAACCTAAACCGGTACTATAATCCTTTGTGCCTTGTTTTTGACGGGTGCGGGAAGGATCACCGCGAAAGAGGCGATCAAAAACGTAGGGTAGATCCGCTTCATTAAATCCCTTCCCGTTGTCGATAACGTCAATTTTCAGCCATTTTTCCCCGATAGTATCGAATATTTCCCGAATTTCTAGGCGAATTTTCCCCTGATCGGGACTATACTTAATGGCATTATCAAAGAGATTCAGGAAAACTTGCAGCAGACGAGAATGATCGACTTCCAGCGTCCAATCCGCCAGAGAGGAATAATCTAAGCTAATCTGTTTTTGGGCGGCTATTGGGGTGACAGTCTGCCAAGCGGCGCTGATGAGGTCCTCTAGATTAATCATCTGGTATTGTAAAGAGCGCCCCGCATCCGCTTGTAATTCACTAATTTCTAGCCAATCGCAGACTAATTGGCTCAAACGCTCCACTTCTTTCGCCATTTGTTCTAACCAGCGTCTTTCGGGAGCTTGGAGGCGTTTTTGTAAAGCTTCGGTAAGGAGAGAAATGGAGGTTAAGGGAGTGCGTAACTCGTGAGTTAAGTCAGAGAAAGCTCGCTCGCGATTTTGCGATAATTCCACTAAAGGCTGTCTATTTTCGATAAATACAGCGATTTCACCTTCTGGCAAGGGATAACCGTAACCCTTCAAGGCAATCGATTTAGGAGCAATCACTTGGCGATCGCTAATGGGGGTGACAGGATAATTAGTCGGGTAAAAAGTCCAAGTTTGCACCTGTGGACTCTGTTTTTGGCGAGTTTCTTGAATTAATTGATCTAATTCGTAGGAGCGCACTAATTCCAGCAGCAGACGTACCTGATCTGGCTGCCAGCGATCGAGTTTTAAGAGGGTAATTGCCTGTTGATTACACCAGAGCAGTTGATTATCGGCATCGACATGAAGATAGGCGATCGGCGCTCGTTCTAGCAAGGATTTCTGAATTTCTAAGCTCTTTTCTCGCTCTTGCAGACTTTGGGAGAGAAACTGTAATTCTCGACGCACCAGGGAGGTAACGGGAAAAGAAGCCGACAAATCCGCCGAATCCGAGAGAGCGCTCAGGGTTCGCTTTAACTCTCTATTTAAGCGTGAGACTTGCCAGTAACAAATACTCAAACCTAAAACTACTCCCAAAATAAAAGCGAAAATAGTCATTGTCTGCGCGAGCGGCGATCGCTAAACTTGAAAATATAATCGCTCACCTAGCCAAAACGATAACCGAAACCGCGTACAGTAATCAGGTATTCCGGTTGACTGGGATCGATTTCTAGTTTTTCCCGTAACCAGCGAATGTGAACATCGACGGTTTTGGTGTCTCCTAAAAAATCTGGCCCCCAAATTTGTTCAATTAATTGCTCTCTTGACCAAACTCGGCGCGGATAACTCATAAATAGGTCGAGGAGACGGAATTCTTTAGGAGAAAGGTTAATTTCTTCATCTCGCACCGTCACCCGACATTCCTGGGGATAGAGAAGAACATCGCGGAATTTTCGCACGGGAGCGGCAGCTAGGGAAGTAAATCCTTGACGACGAATGAGAGCGCGACAACGAGCGACTAATTCGCGCATACTAAAGGGTTTAGTCAGATAATCATCGGCACCTACTTCTAAACCCAAAACTCGATCGGTTTCGCTGGCCTTAGCACTTAAAATTAAAATCGGGATAATATTGCCGTGATAGCGCAACAGACGACAGATATCAAGACCGTTGATTTGGGGTAACATTAAATCCAAAACGACCAAATCAAAACGAGACTCACCGTGATTAGATTCTTGACTTTGCAGTAATTCTAGGGCAACGCGACCATCACTAACACCGAGAGCCTCGTAACCTTCTTCTTCCAAAGCCAAAATAATCATATCCCGAATCACTTCTTCATCTTCAACGATTAAAATCCGATGATTGGGAACGAAATCCGCACTCGCCGACAAGGGGGGGTTGTCAAGGGTTAACATAAAAATACTTGATTATTCGTCCTAATTTTATCTCAATTTGTCAACCTGCACTCGTTTTGGAAGGCTAGAGCCGAATGTTATTACAGTTATCTACATGGTTAGAGGTGGAATCCTATCTAGAACAATCTCAGGGAATTATTATTCCTATTGGTTCCACGGAACAACACGGGCCGACGGGACTGATTGGTACAGATGCTCTATGTGCGGAGGCGATCGCTAAAGGAGTGGGGAAACAGGTACGAGCAATGGTAGCACCCACCTTAAATGTCGGTATGGCCCTACATCACACGGCTTTCCCTGGTACAATTAGCCTTCGTCCTAGCACTTTGATTCAAGTCATCCTCGACTATGTGACTTGTTTAGCTAGAGCCGGTTTTCGTCAATTTTTCTTTATTAATGGTCACGGGGGCAATATTGCCACCCTAAAGGCCGCTTTTGCGGAAACCTATTATCATTTGGATTCCCTCAATTTACCTAACACAAACGAGGTTAAATGTCAAGTGGCCAATTGGTTTATGGTGCGAGAAGTTTATCTTTTAGCCAAAGAATTGTATGGAGAGCAGGAGGGTTCCCACGCTACACCGAGCGAAGTGGCGTTAACTCAGTATCTTTACCCTGAGAGCCGTAAAAACGCCTTTTTATCCGAAAAAGTGGCTTCTGGTCATGATATTTACGGTGCGGCTAATTTTCGCCAAAACTACCCCGATGGTCGTATGGGTTCCAATCCTGCTTTAGCCACTCCCGAACACGGTCAGAGATTCTATGAATTAGCCGTGAAAGAATTGAGTAACAGTTATCTGGAATGGCTCTCTTGTCCTGTGTCTAAGTTGATTAGCAACTAAGCCACCGAGACCCAGAATAATTTAACTGTAACCCTAAGTAAGTAGCTGGTTATAATTAAATTAAAAATGGATTTTAGGTTCGATCCCCCCTGCCCCCCTTGATCTATCCATTAGTCACATCTTTCTTAACATAAAATTTGACAAAAAGAGAA
>VYLH01000096.1_pt1 | contig 18688 bp, 14 predicted proteins | sample 5114361 | NCBI WGS metagenome assembly VYLH01 (sample SAMN12291772, study PRJNA351875) | freshwater metagenome | isolation source: freshwater lake | place: USA: Michigan, Kent Lake | collected 2013-08-15
ACAGAGACGAGCGATCAGACGGCATCTACAGGGCAATCCTAGTTTAAAATCCCGGATACCGACGGCTTTATCCGATGCTTTCGAGGCCGGAGTCGATTTGGCTTTGCGAGACACAGACTTACCGATACGGACTTTTCCCTCTCACTGTCTTTTCACCTTCGAGGACATCATGACCGACCATTTCCTCTGCGATACCAGTCAGGATTGGTCATGAGTTCAACGATTCGACGATACCGCCTCCACAGGGATCTCTATCTCGCTCCGTTTCAGGGGATCGGGAACGTAGGGACTATCATAGAAAAAGCGACGGGGGGAACCGATCGCCCGGTAGCCCGGATGTTCTGCCAGCCATTCGTTCAGTCGGGTCAATCCCTGTTGGTAGCTATCAAAATCGTAACCTCCCTGTAATCCCAAACTCACCACCGTCATGGGTGGTACATCCTCGATCCGAATATTATCGGCCACCTCTTTCGGGTAAGTGTCGGTGTCGCGGTAGAGAAAGGAAACTTCGGCCTCTCCCGATGTCGCTCCCGTTCGGGTGCTGTCAGGGTAACGAGTTTCGACGGGCGCGGTCATGGAGATATCGTTCGAGCTAATGTGTTGGTAGAGGGGATAAAACGACCGGTTGGCCGCCTCGGACAATTGACCCCGATAACGGTAGGTGGCAGCCCGATAGGCGGGATAGTTCTTCACCTCGATCCGTCCGTTCGGGGTCGGGGTCGGAAATCCTGCGGGTAGGGGAGCGCTGGAAGCTTGATAGACCCCGATCGCAAGGGCGGCTAAGGCGATAAAACCGAGGGAAATTAACAGGTGATATGGTTTCATGATCGAGCAGTCGCAGGGACATCTCTATTGTGGGACGAGTTCACTTCCGTTGACATCCCGTTATCGAAACGCGCCTCCTCGCAATAGTTTTAGTAATGTATAATAGACTTGTTGCAAAATAAGAAAAAGCCGAATGAATTGTTTTGTCAGAAATTCAGCTTGCTTCTCCTTTTAATCAATGCTTATGCTGCCGCTAAATAAAAATTCCATAATCCACAAGCCGTTAAGATTAATTGATCATCAAAATTAGCTACACGATTCCTATAAATATCGGAAACTGCACGGTATCTTGCTGTTAACTCTCCTCCCTTCGGTTTTTTGTGGGGCAAACGGATATTTACATACTGTTTTTGCACTCCCTGAAATCCTGAATCAACCAAGACTGGGATTTGCTCAGGGATGCCGCCAATTAAGTCTTCTTGATCTTGTATCTTTTTATCATGGGTTTTTCCGCTAGTCGTAGGGGTTAACACCAAAATCCTCTTGTCTTCTGCACTAGCTGCTAGGTTTTTTCGGGTGCATCGCTTTTTCTTTCCTGAGTAGTTCTCTTTCTGTTTTTCCGCGTCTTTGGGACGAGCTATCGGTATGAAGGTCCCCTCGACTATCACTTCTTTCACCTCTGGAAAATGTTGGATAAATTCCTCGATACTCTCGATTTTTCTAAGGGGCAGTACCTTTTTTTCTCCTAAAACCTTTTCTAAAATTGGTTGTAGGCGATGTACCCATCTATTCGCTTGTGAGCGGTCAAAATCGAACAATACTGCCGCCAAGTCAAAGGTTGGATAGCACTTCAAGTAAAACAGGATATAGAATAATTTCTCTCTGATGCTTTGCAATCTAGCTTTCCGGCCAGCTCCGATTTTTCTTTTTCTTGGCTTTTCCCTGTTGTCTGCTTCCGCCAAATACACCTGTTCAAATTTCTCTAACAAGGTCTCAAACGCTCTTCTATTGAGTCCTGTGGTCGCTCTCAAGAGTCTATCTTGATGCAATATTCTGCCAATGTTCAGCATTCAAGGGGATATCCAATCATTGTTTCTTCCCCATTATGCCACTATTACGCAACAAGTCTCATCTAATGTATATAGATAATCGAATTCGGCTATGGTCAGCAAAATCCGCAAGCAAATTTATATCGAAGCCGAACAGGATAATTTACTAAAAGAGAGCGCTCGACGAACGGGACTCAGCGAGGCCGAGATCATCCGACGTGCAATAGATTGGCACATAAGCCCTGTCAACGGTCTCGAAAACCAAAATTTATTATCGCAATTACATAATTTATCGAGACATGAAAAGTTGAAACTGATCAAATTTTTATTGCAGGATTCAGAAACAAATAATGCCGATTCCGATCAGACTTTATTATCTCAATTAGCTGGAACTTGGACAGAGGCGGATGAGATGGATTTTTTACAAAATACAGAAGCCTTTCGAGCAGTTGAGGAAAGTTTGCGGAGCTAAGACCGATTCTACTGGATACCAACGCTTATACCACTTTTAAACGTAATATTTTTGAAACATTTGAGGTTATTAGAAACACGCCTTTAATCGGTTTAAATAGTGTAATTTTAGGAGAATTTATGGTGGTTTTGCGTTGAGTTCTAGAGAAGAATATAACCGAAGGAAACTTAAGCAATTTTTGGAAATATCCAAAATTAACTGTTTTGCGAACGCAAAGCGCTCGCTACGCGAGATCGATTGCGATACCGCCGAATATTACTCTAGAGTTTATTATTACTTGAGGAAAAATGGCAATCCGATTGCGACTAACGATATGTGGATTGCGGCGACCGCTCTACAATATAATCTGGCTTGATTTAGCTATGACAAGCATTTTCGGGCGGTCGATGGGTTGATAACGGGAAATAGCATCGCCGATTTTGCGATTATTCGATCTTAAGAGAATTGCTTCAGATCGGTATCGCTGAAAGTGTAGCTTCAAAAGATACCAGGAAGCCAAAAGAAAGAATCGAACTTACCAAAAACTATTTGAGAGGGAGTCCTTAACTTTTGTTAAAAATAAGTGAGTGGACAGGCTAGGAAAAATTAAGTTTTGAAAATTTAACTGCACTTTACTATACTTTCACTTTACCCTAGAAGAAGAACATCAAAAAGTCAAAAAATATACATGAAGACGGTCAACAAGGAGGGAATAAGCCAACGACCTCATGCCTAGAAAAAAGCTTTTTAAGTAGGAATTAAAAGAGCGGCGGACAGGATGAGTAGTTTGAAAGATTGAGAGGAAAAATCCCATGACGACAACCGTTCAACGCTTAAGCGAACTGAATTTTGCATCCCTATCACCGGCAGGGGGATTGTTCCCGTCGCCGATCACCTGGGAAGACCAAACGTTCTATTTCTTGATGCTCGATCGCTTCTCCGATGGTCGTGAAAACGGGTACAAGGACAACGAGGGGAATTTAGTCCGGAGCGGGACAACCCCACCCTACAGTCCGGCTGGTGCGGAAAATGCCGTGAAAACCGAGGCGGATGCAGCCCGAGCAGCGCGAAGCAGGAGTCAAATATGTGGGAGGGACGCTCAAGGGGTTAGAGAGCAAAATCGGCTATCTGAAACGATTGGGGGTGACGGCACTCTGGATTAGCCCTATTTTTAAACAGGTTCGGTTTCGGGAAACTTATCACAGCTACGGCACAGGTGTGAGAACCGCTATAGAACAATCAACTACATACGGAGGAACTAAAAATGTCTAATTCTAATGCACTGATAGATAAGATCAGGAAACTGTCTCCATCTAGGGAAATTCTGAGATCCCTTCCATCCCAAGAATCACAGGTTATGACGGTGAACTTTGAAGGCGATCGAGTGGGTCTTTTGGATCTCAGCTATCCTCCTGCCAAAGCTTGGGGGCGAATGATTGATTACCTTCAGAGAAATAACAGACCAGTCTATGTAGAAATTGATCCTGAGACAACTATCATCACAAAATTATGTGTTCCCGAAGCTGCCAGGGTTTGGCGCATCAATGAAGATGAAGAAGTTGTTTATGTAGCCTTCCATACTTCTCAAGCCCGCCACTATCTGCTGCGCAATCATCCCGATTTTCAGCAGATGTTGAATGCACTGCAAGCGGCACTGGCGAACGATGCTGCCATTCTGGTTACATCAACCCAGCAAGACTTTGAAATTATCGATATCAGACCGCTCCCTCAATCCTTTGGCATTGATCGCCCTACCGAGCCACCAGCTCCATCCGCCCCCGATCCGCCCGTTACTTGGGATAGAGCGGTAGAACTTTTTAATCTGATGCAAGCGCAATCCTGTGTGCCCTGCTCCTCTACCGATCCCTGTATCCCGTATAAATACCCCTATGACGGATGCTGGATCAGGGCACATCTGATGTGCTACTTGATGATGGCGAAGGGAGAAACACCCGAAAAAATCTGGATTGATTCGACGGGTTGCAATTTACTTGCCCGTAGCTCAAATGTGCCCGATTGCCAAGTTTTTTGGTGTTGGCATGTAGCACCAACTCTGATGGTCAAACAAACCAGCGGACCAGACCTAAAAATGGTCATCGACCCTTCCCTCTGTGATCAACCAGTTACTCCTGAAGAATGGCGATTACGCCAGACTGACACCATTGCAACACTTACGCCTTCTTCATGGACGAAGTACGGGCATGGTGGAGGGACGGCAACGCAAGAGACAGCCAATAATGACATGGAGCAGTACAGGATTTTATTAGATGGACTATGCGATGTCTATGGTTCTTCACCGTATATATGTCCTATTGCAAAGTCTTGCCAGTTGATCATCGATCGCAGCACATTCGGTGAGGATGAAGTTGCTGCTATGCTGGAACATTCAACTCCAGCAGTTATAAAAGCAGCGTTCTACGTGGTTGTGGATGGATTCCATCCAGCCAAAGTTAAGGATTACTACTCGCCTAACAAGTATGATCCTGATTGTTTGGGAATTACTACCACTACGCTAAATGATCCGCCGAATGTAGTACCCCTGGTTGAAATTTCACCACCTGTACCAGGAATGTCGGTTAAGGCTGTTCACCTTGATATGGAGGACAAGTCGCATCTTCCACGCCGTCAGCGCTTGACCTGGATCTATCAGGTGGAATTCATAAACAAAGATGGATTTGCAAATGGTTTTATTGATGATATTAAGAAAGTGAAGCTAACAGCATCGATCGCAAGCGCGACAGATCCAACCGTGAGCGTATCAAGCAGTGCGACCATCTACCTGATCAAGCAGCCCAATCCCTACGAAGTCGATGGTCCAGTTTCCTGGTTGAGCGGAGATCTGCGGGTGTTCCAAATTAAGGCAGGCGAGTCGCAGTTTGGCAAGACCATGGGGAACGCGCCCGATCAGGCTCCGGACTTCATCGAGCAAGTGATTGCCAACTTGAACAATGGCACCACTGGTGGACAGACCTTTGACGATATCTCCATCGATCAGCAGACATCCAAACTAGAACTCTCCGAAAAAGTTAAAGTCAACGGGACGCTGACGCCTGTTTTTAACTTTGCGATCGCTCGGGTACACTATCGATCGAAAATCAAAGAGGCGAAAGACGTGCGGGTATTCTTTCGACTTTTCCCAGCCTCGACGACCTCATTGGAATACAACCAGTCAACGACCTACCGTCGCGGCGGAAAAGCCGGCACGATCATCCCGCTCCTTGGAATTCAGGGAGGAATTGCGGGCGGCGAGGTAATCAGTATTCCCTGCTTTGCCGCACCACGAATTGATTCATCGGATCCAACCAAGACCCTGAACGACCAACCTGACCCAGCGAATGTGCAGACGCTTCAACCCGACACAACAGGGGCAGAGAGTTACAACTACTTCGGTTGCTGGTTAGACATCAACCAGTCCTCCCAACCTCAGTTTCCGTTCCAAGCATCACCGATGGATGGACCCTATCCAGCAGCGGATCGTAAAACAATCTATGAACATATCCGCAACAAGCACCAGTGTCTCGTTGCCGAAATTGCCTTTGATCCCGATCCGATTCCACCCAATGCGACTCCAGGATCCTCTGACAAACTCGCCCAGCGGAATCTCATGATCGTTGAATCCCCAAATCCTGGCAACCTCGCATCCCGCCGCATCCCCAATACCTTTGACATCCGACCGACACGGGCAAATCTTGGTCCTGATGAGATCCCGGACGAATTGATGATTGACTGGGGAAACACCCCAGTCGGAAGCCTTGCAACCCTCTATCTGCCAAGTGTCAGCGTCACCCATATCCTGGAAATGGCCGTGCAGATGTACAGATCACACCGATTGATTCGGATCGACGATCATACTCTGCGTTGCCCGACGGATGGCATCACCTATATACCCATTCCACCCGGATCGGACACCAATTTAGCCGGGTTGCTGTCAATCGATTTACCCCCAACAGTAAGGCGAGACGAGGTTTTCACGGTAGTTGTCCGGCAAGTGACGAGTACAGGCAAAGAACTTCCGATTGAGCCACGTCTGCAAGACTCGCCGTCGGAAAACCTGGCGATTGTAGAACATTCAAGGAAATGGCGGCGCATCCTTGGCACATTCCAGCTTACGATTCCGGTTCGGACGAAAGAGGAAATGCTCGGACCGGAAGAACGCATATTATCCAATCTCCGCTGGGTTCAGCAGTCCATCCCCGAAAATAACCGTTGGTTCCCTGTTTTCAACCGTTATGTTGAACAGATTGCTAATCGGGTTGACGCGCTCGGTGGCGATTCTAGCCAGGTTGAAGCATCACCGACTGGAGACTGGCAGAAAGTACGGCTCTGCCGAACATTAGCTATCATCTGTGCCGTCTCACTGACAATTTTCATCGTTGCCCTCGGCATAATGACCAATTGGGTAACTGTCGCAGTGATTGCAGTCTTCCTAGCTGTGATCGCCTTAACCTGGGTCATTCAGTGTCAGCCCAATATTTGCAGCAAGCTGCGGGTTATTGTGGCGGGTGCAGGCATTGGTGCCTTGATACTGGCAATCTTGGTACTACTTGGAGCATCGTCACCGCAACTTGTACCAGTTCTCTGTGGCGCTGTTGCTCTAACAGCTATCGCAAGTTTGATCGGACGTTCTCGAAAATGTTTCTGAGCTTATTGAGGAAGGCGATCGCTTTTTGAAAAGGCAATACGCGATCGCTAAAATCCAACAGGAGGTGAAATTCCCTTGAGCTACTCAACTTGACAACAATGCGATCGCAGTTTTTGAAACAGGAAAGAAGCGATCGTACTTCTGAGATGTCCATGCCACAAAGTAGAAAGTTCACATCTTTTTTAGATTAAACAGGAGTTGAAAAAATGACACGCACAAACAAACGTTATGGATGGGTTCCTGACTTACCAGATCATCGAGATCTGCTTTACGCTGCACCCGTTACGGCACTGAGAGCTTTACCAGCCAAGGTCGATCTCCGCCCTAATTGTCCCCACATCTACGATCAAGAACAGTTGGGCAGTTGTACCGCCAATGCCATTGCTAGTGCCCTTGAGTTCGATCAAATGAAGCAGAAATTGACGGATATTTTTACCCCTTCCCGCTTGTTTATTTACTACAACGAACGGGTCATGGAAGGGACTGTGAACGAAGATAGCGGCGCCATGATTCGTGATGGCATTAAAAGCGTTGGCAAGCAAGGCGCTTGTCCAGAGGAAAAAACCAAACAGCATCCGGGACCTGAGGGCATCTGGCCCTACGATCCTGATTATCAGGTCAGGTTTATTAAAAAACCTACCCCAAAATGTTATGAAGTCGCGGCCAAACACCAAGCAATTCTTTACAGCCGGCTAGTGCGAAACCTCAATCAGATGAAGGGATGTTTAGCATCCGGCTATCCCTTCGTCTTTGGGTTCAGTGTTTACGAGAGCTTTGAAAGTCAAGAGGTGAAACAAACAGGTCGCGTCCCCATGCCGTCTCCCAATGAACAATTATTGGGGGGTCATGCCGTGTTAGCCGTCGGTTATGATGATAGCCAACGGCGGTTTATCGTCCGCAACTCCTGGGGGAAAGACTGGGGAATGCAAGGCTACTTTACCATCCCCTATGCTTATCTGTTGGACGATAACCTAGCTGACGATTTCTGGACGATTCGTCAAGTGGAAAATGAACCGTAGGCTATCTCAAAACTCTATCTTGAGGAGATAGGGAAATCTGATTAAATGCGACTGTTTTCGGAGGAGCAGGGGTGATAAAGCTTATCTAACCTGTTTCCCAACCTCATTTCTAACTCAAAACTTCCATGTTTCAACGCGAATCTACTTTCAAGGATTTGAGCAATTTAAACCTCACTGCTGTACGCTGGATAGCTTTGACCCTGGGGATGATCTTAATCTGTCTCGTAGCTAACCCGGCCCATGCAGCCTGTAATAGTGACAATTCATTAGGAAGGAATTCTGGTATGTCGGAAATTGTAATTTTAGACAGCGATCAGGGGAAAACATTCGAGGTGCAGGCGGGCGATTTAATTGCCATCCGTCTCCCAGAAAACCCCACTACCGGCTATCATTGGGAAATCAGCGGAGTTGACAATCAGCTTGTCGAGTTCCCCGGTTCAGATTACTCGGTAGCACCCGGATCTGGTACAGGCGGTGGGGGTACGCGGACCTTCCATTTTAGGGCGAAGTCCACTGGAACGGCTCAGATTCAACTCAGGCGGCGGCGTTCATGGGAACCTGAGACTAGAGGAATTGAGCAGTTCACAGTCAATATTCAGGTTCAGTGATTGAGTCCTAGTGCTGATTATCTCAAAAGGAGGTATTGAAAAAATGTCTCTAGCAACCTATGGAGTATTAAAATGTCGGGCTTTGGAACGCAAAATCGATCCCCAGACCGATTCTTCGCCCCATTATCAGGTTTTGGTAAGCGATGGGCAGAAAAAACACCGCATCGCCATCAACGTCAAATCCCAAGAAAGCCCTTCGGATTTGCTGTATCTAGTCAATGATGCCTTTCAACACCCAATCTTAAATCAGTTAGCGAACTTCAGTTTAGGATTCCACAAACTGGAAAGCCAACCCGGAGGTGTGGCTCTGGATTTTATTCGCGGGAATTTGTTCCGTCCCGAAGACATGAAGCCACTGCCCCCGGACGTTCCCGGACCTGGCAATGACTTGAAAGAGTTGATTGACTTGTACCTTCAGCGGGCTATTCAAGCTGAAGATGCGATTTTGTACGCCTTCGGAGCCTCTTGGGGGCCGGAACCGACAAACCCCGACCAATACTTTGATTTTGTCCCCGGCAGCGGTATTCACGACCTCCACATGAATCAGGGCAGTGTGGGCAGATTCCAAAAGGATAACGGCGTTTATCAGGATGGCGCACTGCTGATTCATTTCCCCTCGCGCAACCAATGGATCGGCATCTTTCTTGCGTTCCAGTCCCAATCTTTCCATACCGATGATCGCACGGGCGATGCGATTACAGAGGTTCCAGTTGAGGCAGCCGTGAGGATTCTAGCGGCACTGGTGAATCCCCTGGGAGCAGATCCAGGCAAGGAGTCGGTGACACTGATCAATGTTTCGCCAGATGCTGTCGATCTCAAAGGCTGGGCATTGGCAGACAAGCAGAAACGCAAGTCTCGCTTACAAGACATCCGCCTCAAAGCAGGGGGCATCGTGACGGTACCACTGAGCGGGGCGGACGCACAACTGTCCAACGAGGGAGGCATCATCACGCTGCTAAATGCTCGGAGCATCAAAGTTCATGGGGTTTCCTATACCAAGGAACAAGCTCAGAAGCAGGGATGGACGCTCCTGTTCTAAACCTGACTTTTGGCTTTAAGAAAGTCCCTAAACCTAGATTGAGGAGGAGGTCAACTTTCCATGAAGATACCTGTACTAGAGCTTTTCCCCGCCAAATCAAAATTGATGTCCTTGGCTGTTGTTTTCTGTTGCCTGCTGCTGCTTTTCCCGGCCCCCGCCCGGGCTGAAGTCTGGCATCAATCAAATGGCAATAGTCAAGATGTGAATCCGCCATTGGTCGGTCCGGTTTACGACCTGGGTGGCGGCGGGACGGATGTTGATCGAGCCATCCAATGGGCGATCGACCAGGTTCGAGGCTGTCAGGACTGCTCAAAAACTGTCGATCTAGTCGTGCTTCGCTTTCTGACGGACGAAGATCAGGAAGCCTGGGATCGGTCAAAAAAACAACCTGACATTAAAAACGATTACCTCAAATATCATTCCCTCTTGCTCGACCCCCAACAGCGGCTGCAAGGATTAGACTCCATCGAAACTTATGTCTTTACCAATCCCGCCCGCCAAGAAGCTGAACAGCCCCAGATCGCTCAGGCGATCGAGAAGGCCGAAGTCGTCTTTCTCGCTGGGGGCGATCAATGCAAATATGCCCGCAACTTTAAAGGAACGGCGATTGAAGCTGCCATTGAGTCAGTTCAGGCCAGAGGCGGTGCGATCGGGGGAACTAGCGCGGGGGCGATGATTCAGGGGGAGTGGATTTTCAATGCTTGCTCGGATGCCGTTATCTCTGATGATGCCCTGGCCGATCCTTATGAAGATATCCTCTTTACTGACAACTTATTCCAATGGCGGGCGCTCAAGGGAACCATTGTCGATACCCACTTCTACCAGGATGATCGCATGGGTCGAGCGATGGCCTTTGTGGCTCGCTTGCTCAGAGATGGTATCACCCCTCGCGCCCTAGCCATCGGCATCGATGAAGGAACGTCCTTGGTAATTAATCAACAAGGGATGGCTCAGGTCATGGCCAACGAGCGGGACGGTTCAGCTTATTTAATTCTCGGCGACCACCAACCGGAAGTCTGCGAGCGAAATAAGCCTCTTAGTTTCTCAAATTACCGCGTTTGGCGAGTCAGAAATGGTCAAACCTTTGACCTGAAAAACATTCCCGCAACCGATTATTACCAAGTCAGCGTCAAGCGGGGACGCATATCTTCTAGCAATCCCTATCGTGGCTGAATTGAGCGACGGGAGCGAAACTCCCTTTCAGGTTCAGAAGATATCCGCGCTCATTCAAATCAGGAGTCAACCATGAGTGCCATCTTTGGAGAAACCTTAACCTTCCCCCAGGAAAACGGTCCTGAAGTCGAGCTAGTGGTCTTCGGTGACGAGTTCTATTCCCGTCGCGAAACCAAGGACGGTTATACCGTCATCTACGACGACAAACTGGGGCAATATGGCTACGCCATCTTGTGCGAGGGTGAATTTGCTTCCAGTGGCATTCCCATCCTGGAAGCGCCCCCACCTGAACTACAGCCGCACCTCGAGGAAGCTGAACCCATCCGGCGGGAGAAATTTGCCCGGCGTTACACCCAACTGAGACCGTCTCATACCGACTTGCCTTCTCAATCGTGATTCTCATGGCGTTTTGGATTTTGGATTTTCGAGAAAATTTAAACTCAACACAAGGAGTAAATTATGAGTGCCATATTTGGAGAAACCCTAATCTTCCAACAAGACAATGGACCCGACGTGGAACTGGTCGTCTTCGGGGATGAATTCTATGCCCGTTATGAAACCAAGGATGGTTACACCGCCGTTTACGATCCAGAGCGCGGACTCTACTGCTATGCCGTCTTACTGAGTGGGCGATTTGCCTCCAGCGGCGTTCCCATCTCCAAGCGCCCGCCCTCAGACATCCGGCGGGGACTGAAAGAAGCGGAAACTATTCGCAACGACAAGTTTGAAGGGCGCTATGCCGACCTGCGACCGCCACAACCCGGTGCGGCTGCTAACGTGGCCAGGACTCTCGGACCTAACAATGGGCTGCTGGAAGGGCGGCGCGTCAGTGAGGGACACATTCGCGGCTTAACGGTGCTGGTTGAATTTGCCGACCTCACCAGTGCAGTTACCGCCGCCGACGTGGAGGCGATGTTAAACGCCCCCAACTATCGAGAAAATGGCAACTTCTGCTCGGTGCGCGAATACTACCACCTGATGTCCAACGGCAAATTGGACTACTCGAATGTGGTGGTGGGGCCGATTAAACTGAGCCAGAACCAACGCTACTACGTCCAGAACCTCCTCTGTCGGGAAGCCCTCGATAAAGTGGTCAACCAACTGGGTATCGATCTGTCTCAATTTGACTCTCGCGGTGAAGGCATCGTCGATGCACTGAGCTTCATGTATGCCGGGCGCACCGTTTATGAAGGCAACCTCTGGCCCCATAACTCAGAACTGAACCTGACCTACAACGGCATCAAAGTTCGCTACTACACGATCCAGAGCTTAGGCCGCCAGCGAGTTGACCTGAGCATCGGCACCTTTTGCCATGAAAGTGGCCACCTCCTCTGCCGCTTCCCAGACTTATACGACTACGGCTCTCGGGATGGCGATTTTGAGAAGAGTGCTGGCATGGGGTATTACTGCCTGATGTCCGCTGGCAACCACCTCAACAACGGCCGCACCCCCGCTTCCATCTGCGGCTACTTGCGAGATCTGGTCGGGTGGTGTGATCGCCAAGTCCGCTTGAACTCTCCCGGTGTCTATGAGTCCAAACAGGGGGACTACGGCACCCTGATGAAATATGAAACCCATCGGGCTAATGAATACTTCATCATCGAAAACCGCACTCAACGCGGCCTAGATGCCTACCTCCCCGATAGCGGACTGGCGGTCTATCACTGCGATACTCTGGGGTCGAACGAGTGGCAGGGGGGAACCCGCGAGCGCCACTACCAATGTGGCTTGCTTCAAGCAGACGGGCATCTGGATCTCGAAAGCAATCGCAACCAAGGAGATAGCACCGATCTGTTTAAACGAGTGGATGGCGTGGCCTTGTCTTACGCCACAACCCCTTCGACCCGGGGCTGGGATAGCTCTGATTCAGGGCTGGCTCTTGCCGATATCTCAGAACCCGGTGAGGTGATTCGCCTCAAGGTGGGTTCGCTAGTCCCCTCCAACGTGGTGACGGGAAAGGTCACTGCTGACCTGCTCATTCCCGATAACAAGCGCGAAGGAATTAGCAGTGCGATCGCCATCAGCCAAGCTGGTAAAGTCAAAAGCCTGTCTGTCGGCGTAGACATCACCCACACCTACATTGGCGACCTGCAAGTGGAGTTGCAGTCCCCGTCTGGCAAGAAAGTCCTGCTCCACGACCGCGCCGGTGGCTCTCGTCGAGATTTACAACAGACCTACAGTTCAAGCTCCACGACTGCATTGTCGGCTTTGAACGGCGAATTGATTGCGGGATATTGGCTCTTGAACGTGCGAGATTTGGCCTCCCGTGACATCGGCCGGCTCAATCGCTGGAACATCGAAATTGAGTACGAGTCAGCGGGGCAAGTTGCCCGAGGTGAAGTGAGTCCGAACCTGTCAATTCCGGACAATACTCCCACAGGAATCAGCAGCGCCATCGCAATTGCCCAGTCAGGAACCCTCAAGGATATCTCTGTAGGGGTAGTCATCCCCCACACTTACATTGGCGACTTACTGGTGGAAATTGTGGCTCCCTCTGGTCAGAGTGTCACCCTACATAATATGTCAGGGGGCAGTAAAGACGATCTGAGGATGACCTACGACCGGACATCTACTCCTGCCCTAGAAGCCTTGGTCGGGCAACAGATTCAAGGCAACTGGTCCTTACGGGTCAAAGACCTGCAACGGCTGGATACGGGCAAGCTGGAGAAATGGTCGCTGCAATTGATGTATTGAGGATCTAACCTTGAAGCCGTGCGCTCGCTTCTTCGGAGGGCAAGATGCGAGCGCAAATCTGAAACCCGATATGGAGACGATCGCTCCTTTATCTAAATCAGTTACAAGCGAATAAAATTTTCAGTTTCAAGTTATTTAACTTATAAATTGGCTTAGATCATGAAAAGAAAAGCATTAGTTATTGGAGTCAATCAATACAAAGGAAGTATTTTTTGCCCACAACATTCTCTCAAAGATGCTGAGGATATCGCTCAGTTACTGCGAACATTTGGTCGATTTGACGAAGTCCAAGTGTTGCTCAATCAATTTAAAGAACAAGATAAAGATCATAAAAACCCTTATGAGCCTGATAAATTAAAAATTTTGATAGAGCAACTCTTTAATCCTCAAGATGGAGATACGGAAACGGCACTATTTTACTTCTCTGGTAATGGTGCTGGAATCTATGGAGCAGAAGAAAAAGAAACTCAAAAAGGTGACCTGTTACTGACTGATTTCCCTGATCCTTTAACCGAATCTCAGTCTGAACCTACACCTAAACCTAAATCAAGAAGTATTTCGCTGAAATGTTTACACGATCAACTTGAAAAAAGTCCTGTTAAACAACAAATTGTTTGGCTAGACAGTGATTTCAGTAATTTATTTATTGATTTGTTTTCCCAAGCAAGTAGTGAAGTAAAATATGATCGTTGCTTTATTGCTGCTAATTATAGTTATGCTGGAGAAACCTCTACTCATGGCGTTCTTACGGATGCTTTATTACAGGGCTTGAATTCAGTTAAGCAAATCAAGAATTCAATCACTAACCACGATTTAGTAGATGATCTACTAAAGACATTCAATTGGCCAAAAGATCTTATAAAAAATATTGGATATCCAATTCCAATAATAGAGAGTAATCTTCGTGGTCAAAAGCTATTGAATGATTCGGAAGAAGGAGACGATCTCCTTAGTATTAAAAATGAGACTAATGCCTTAGCTGATATGTTGCTTCTGCGGGATTTGAAGCCACCATTAGCAGTAGGAATTTTGGGAGGATGGGGAAGCGGAAAGTCTTTCATTATGAATCTGATGCAGCAGAGAATGAATGAAATTCGTAGCTTATCCCTAACGGAAGAACAGGCATGGAGTACGGAAGAGAAAAAAGCTTTTCCCTATGTTGGGCATATCTATCAAATCAAATTTGATGCCTGGACTTTTGCTAAGTATAACCTTTGGGCTAGTCTGATGCAAACCATCTTTCTGGAATTAGATCGCCAGATATCGCTTGAACAGAAACTTGCCAGAGTCCTCGCTGAAGACTCTGACAATGAGCCATCACGTGCCAAAGCTCTCCGCGAAACAGGATTCTATTGGTCATTTCTTTATGAAACCAATGAAGAAGATCGTGCCTATTTCTTAGATCGGGTGCTACCCCAACAAAAACTTGCCCTACTGAAAGATCCCCCATTATCAACAGCAGACAGCATTCTATGGAAAGAACTCTTATGGGAGCAATACGGCAAAGTTGAAAAACAATTTCAAGAAAGAAAGGAAAGTCAACAAGCCAAACTTAGTTTAATTGAGCAACAAAAATCCGAAAATCAAAAACAGATAGATAAGATAAAAGACAAAATTGTTCAAATTGAAACAGACTATGAAGGAAGAGAAAAATACCTAAAAAGTAATGTTCAACAAGCGATTCACTCAAGTTTAGATATTGCGAAAACCATTTTAATTAACCGATTAGGAAAAGCAGGAGAAACAGTTTTTGAAATAATCTCCAGTCAAATAAAGGAGGAACTTGAAAAACAAAATATAGATACTAAACAATTTGATGACGTATTAACAAAAGTTAGCCAGATTCTCGAATCAGGAAAAATTCAACAAGATGTCGATGGTAAAACTAGAACAATTAATCTAACTCATAAAGCCTTTACACAATGGTTTTTAAAAAATTCTGGGTTAATCACTGGTTTTGTTATGTTAGGGTTAGCTAGTGTAGCAATACCGATTATTGTAGATAAAATTCCCCAAGTAAATATCGGGGCACAAATTGCCAGTTTAATCATTCCACTTGTTCCTGCGATTGGTGTTGCACAAAAACTGCTTATATCTGGTCAAAAATGGTACATAAAAGTCGAATCTGTCTTAACAGACTACAAAGAACAACTCCAAGAATATAAAACCAAACAACCTGAAAAATTATTACAAGAGAGAACAGAAAATGATCCAGTTTTGAAAAGTTTGTCTCAGCAAACTCAACAATTCATTCGAGTTAAAAATAATCTAGAAATTTATCAGATACAACTTGAACAAGAAACCTTAGAAATAGAACAAGCGATCGCAGAAACTGAAGCAAAATTACCTCAAGAGCAATATGGTAAATTAAGCAGTTTTGTTCGTTCTCGCATAGAAGACAATAGCTACGAAAAACATTTGGGGTTAATGCACCAAATTAAAGAAGATATTTGGAAACTCAGTATAAGTCTATTACCCCCGAAAAGTGAAGCCGAATTTAAAACCAAATTAGAAAACCTCAAAAAAGTCTTTCCTAGGGGTTCAGCCCGCGTCTTTATCTACATTGATGATCTTGACCGCTGCCCCCCTCATCGTGTTGTCGAAGTTCTAGAAGCTGTCCAGCTTTTGGTTAAAACACCTCTCTTCATTGCTGTTCTTGCCATTGATGAGCGTTACATCACCCGTGCTTTAGAAAAGTATTATAAAGACGTACTGATTCCCAGAGGCAGTCCCTCTGGTATAGATTATCTGGAAAAAATTATTCAGATTCCTTACCGGGTACGTTCTATCGCTCACTCAGCATTATTCAATTACTTGGACAAGCAAATGGAAGTGGAGCGTAAACGTGAAGAAAACAAAGCTACCAGTAAAGAGACATCCACTAATAGCTCTCAAGGGACTGAAATAGGTGTTACTAAGACAACAAATAATGACAAATCAGTCTCTACTCAACCGGATCAAATAGCAAAGCTGACCCTGGACACACTCAAGTTTACTGAGACAGAATTTGATGAATTGCTAAAATGCTGTCAACAAATTGAACTCTCGCCCAGAAAAATTAAGCGATTAGTGAACATTTACAAGATATTCAGAATCAGTGAGTTTCACGCCAGCAAAATGGGAAAAAAAAGTGATGAACAAGCAAGAGTTATTTTGTCTGTTCTTGCCCTGTCAGCACGTTATCCTGATTTAATACGGGAAGTGTTTGAAAAATTAGACCTCGAGTTTGAGAAGTTCGAGACATTAAAGCAAGGTCTCAAGAGATTCAAAGAATTGGAGGAGAAAAATCAAACAGTTCAAGCAGAAGAAATAAAGAGCAAGGAGAAAGAGTTAAAGGACAATGAGAAAAAACTAAAAGAAATGAAAATACTTGATTTTTTTTCAGATCTTTCCCTGGAACCTGGTGATGCTTATTTGCAACGAGAATACAATAGACTCAACCTTGATGCGACAGCCTTACTGGAGGACGTAACGCTAACTCAATTTGATTTAGAAACCTTTAATTTGGTTCGTTCATTCCGCTTTTTTGGTGATATTGGCTACAGTCCGGAGGATTCCCAAAGAACAGTTCGTTCTCATCAAGGGTAGATATCAGGCGTTCACTTGACACCGATCTGAAAACATAAATTTCGCCGTCGGCACGGCGGGTCGAGGCTTAACCATATACCACTTCTCGCTTTCAGGGCTTTTTCTTAATTCTAACCTCCCTATAGTGATAAAAGAGCGTTATCGCTTTAAACACCATATCGTGCTGAACAGTTATCTCACCCTCGATCCAACGATTCGAGTCCATCAAGGACGAAAATCAATCGGTCACTACCCCGTAATACTTCTCTAGCATGGTCAGCATTTCCTCTTCTAACGCACTCAGGTACGGTCGCTGTAATCTCCCCAAGATTCCTAAGAAGGCGACGGCGGCATCTTCCAAGTCCTCGCGTTCCCTCAGTCTCGACAATCGATCTCGCGTAGCGAGCGCTTTGCGTTCGCATAATCGCCGCACCGTCTGACAGTCCCCTTCGGTGTAGCCCAACTCCTTGAGGTACTCGATTTTAACCAGATCGATCGCCCCATCGTGAAGTCGCAGATCGCAGGAGCGCGGGTGAACGGCAGTAACGATCGCCCAACAGTTGTTTTTCCCTTTCAGGCGCGGGTTATCTTTGGCAAGGATACCGACCACTTCCCCCACCTCGAAAACATTCGCTTTCCCTTTGTCCCGGTATTTACCCACCGTCTCGCGAACGATTCGGTGGTCGGGTGTTCTGCCCCCAGCTTCCGCTACGGCCTCATTCCAGACGGTGGGTTGTTGTTGCGGGGCAAGGACGGCCAGGGGGCGCACCTGATACTCGCTCGATGGTAGGAGCGGGCAGTTAGCGGCACTCAGGGTTCGGTAGATCGCCGCCCCCGTAATTAAATAGTTGGCCTTCTGACGACTGTGACCGAATCGCCCCCGACAATAATCCTCGCAGGAGTCGTACCCGTCCCGGTACAACCGTCGATCTCGCAGTTCTTGCAGGGCGGAACCGGCCTGGTAGAAAGCCCGTTCTACCGCCCGCTCTAACCGCTCCCTGTCCCTGACCTCCTCCTTGCTCAACGGTCGCGAGGATTGAATCACCTCCACCTCGATCGCAAAGCGCTCGCTACGCGAGATCGCTTCTACCCCGCGCCCCGCAGAAGCTAACATTTCATCGAGTTCGTCTTCTGTCCATTCCGACCGTCTTTTAGCCATCGCGTTCATTCTCCCCACCCAGAACGAACACATAGGACGGTCTAGGAACGAGAGCCTTCAAGAATACCGTGTCGGCCGTCTTTGTAATTGGCTCTCTCTCTCTCGGCCACGGCTAGAAAAACCGCATCGTACAACGTCAGTAAACCGTACATCCGGGCCATCTCCCACGCCCTCTCTCGAATATCTTCCCCATCGACATAATCGATCGGTAATTCCCCGAAGGCACTATAGAGTTGACCCGCCTCCCCTTCCGTTAGCAGACCACTCCTGATTTTTTTCCGCAAAACCGAAGCGATTTCGGCCCATGCGAAACAGGGGAGGACGATCCGACCCGATAGCGCCCGGCCGACCAATTCCGTCGCCGCTCCTTCCTGTTCGTCGGGACACAAATATTTGTTGACATCCTCGCCGCCGTAAACGGACGGCGATTCCCAAACCTCACGATTTGGGTTTCTGCTTCTTTCCCGAAGGATTTTTCGCACCTGCCTTAACAGATTTACTCTGTTCTGGTCTTATGGTCGC
>VYLH01000105.1_pt1 | contig 18501 bp, 13 predicted proteins | sample 5114361 | NCBI WGS metagenome assembly VYLH01 (sample SAMN12291772, study PRJNA351875) | freshwater metagenome | isolation source: freshwater lake | place: USA: Michigan, Kent Lake | collected 2013-08-15
AAAGACTTAATAGAAGGGATTGAATTGGCTATGTTAGAAGTTACTCAAAAAGATATTCGCAATTGGTTTACTCACTGTTGCTACTGTACCTCATAAGTCAGAGAATTGCTATAATTAAAACCAGCTACTTAGGAAACCATAAAAATACTCTAAACAAAGGGACAAGAGCGACAAAATACCGGCATAATGAACAAGGCCGTCTGATTTTTTTCTGGCCACATCCTTTCTATACTACATTCGTAATATAAGTAATTCTCTAGTTAGACTATGCGAACTCACTACTGTGGCGACCTTAGCGCGATCGAAATTGAAAAAAGTGTCACCCTCTTCGGTTGGGTCGATCGTCGTCGCGATCACGGTGGCGTTATTTTTATCGATCTACGGGATCGCAGTGGTATTGTCCAGATCGTCAGTGATCCCCAACGAACCCCCGCTTCCTACCCCATCGCTGAAACCGTCAGAAACGAGTATGTTATCAAGGTGACGGGAACAGTCAGTCAACGGCCCCCCGAATCCCTTAACCCGCGCATTGCCACCGGAGAAATCGAAATTTACGCCACTAGCATCGAGATTCTCAACGGGGTTACTAAACAATTGCCTTTTGTCGTCTCCAGTTCCGAAAGTGAATCGGTCCGGGAAGATGTGCGCTTGCGATACCGTTATCTAGACCTACGCCGGGAGCGTATGAGTCAGAATTTACAACTACGTCACCAAGTTGTCAAAGAAATGCGCCGTTTTCTCGAAGATGAACAGCATTTTATCGAAGTGGAAACACCAATTTTAACTCGATCGACTCCCGAAGGGGCGCGGGATTATCTGGTTCCTTCCCGTGTCAACCCTGGCCAATGGTACGCTTTACCCCAATCACCGCAACTATTTAAGCAATTATTAATGGTGTCGGGAATGGATCGCTACTATCAAATCGCCCGCTGTTTCCGCGATGAAGATCTGCGCGCTGATCGTCAACCGGAATTTACTCAGTTGGATATGGAGATGAGTTTTCTCTCTTTACCTGAGATTTTAGCCCTGAATGAGGCTTTAATCGCTCATATCTTCAAAAAAGTCAAAAATATCGATATAAGCCTGCCCCTGCCCCGTTTAACCTATGCTGAGGCTATGGATCGCTATGGGGTCGATCGCCCTGATACCCGTTTTGGCTTGGAATTGGTCAATGTGGCGGAGATTTTTGCCGATTCGGGATTTAAGGTGTTTTCAGGTGCGATCGCTAGTGGTGGGACGGTGAAAGTTTTACCGATTCCCAACGGTAACGAGGCGATTTCTAACGTCAGAATCAAACCGGGTGGGGATTTATTCAAAGAAGCCACCGATGCGGGGGCGAAGGGAATCGCCTACATCCGCGTGCGCGAGGACTACGATTTTGATACCATCGGTGCGATTAAAGATAACCTGACAGAGGCACAAAAACAGGCTTTAATCGAGAAGACTGGCGCAAAACCGGGGCATCTGCTCTTATTTGGGGCGGGAGATACCGATACAGTCAATAAATCCCTATCCCGCCTACGCTTAGTTTTAGGGGAACAATTGGGATTAATTGATCCTGATAAAATCAACCTCCTCTGGGTGACGGATTTCCCGATGTTTGAATACAACGCCGAGGAAAAACGCCTAGAAGCATTGCATCACCCTTTTACTGCCCCTAATCCCGAAGATTTAGACGATCTAGCCCAGGCTCGCGCCCTAGCCTACGATATGATTTTTAATGGTATTGAAATCGGTGGCGGCAGTTTGCGGATCTATCAACGGGAAGTACAGGAAAAAGTCTTCGCCACCATCGGTCTATCCCCAGAGGAAGCCTATAATAAATTCGGCTTTTTGTTAGAAGCTTTTGAATACGGAACCCCTCCCCACGGTGGCATCGCCTACGGTTTAGATCGCTTGGTGATGTTGTTAGCCGGGGAAGAATCAATTCGCGATGTGATTGCTTTCCCGAAAACCCAGCAAGCTAGTTGTTTACTCACTTCTGCACCTTCAACAGTGGCAGCGAAGCAATTAAAGGAATTATCCGTTGCTTCTACCTACAAACCGCCATCCTAAGATTAGGGTGGGCATTGCCCACCTAATTTTTGCAAGTCTGTTGACACCATGCTCTTAAATTCTTTTCTGCTTTAACTTCATCCTCTTTAGCAGTGGCTAAAAATTCCTAGAGTTTAGTTTTGGGAACTCGGGGAAAAGTGCAGGGTAAGCGCATCTTAACAATCCTTAACAATTGTTAAGCAAAAATCGACCAAATGGGTCGAGCTCGCCCCTACAAAATCGACCCGCCTAAGGGCGGGAAAGAAAAGAAAAAAGAAAAAATAGGGAATGAGGGTAAAAGGGGAAAAAGGCAAAAGGGTTAGAGAGTTCTCCCGAATACGCAGACTACCCGAAAACCGTTATAGTTGAGGCGGTTGACGCGGCGGATGTAGTTGATGCGAAACGCGGAACGGCAGCTATTAGGAATGAAGCCCCAGGAACCGCCCCGCCGAGGAGAACGATTATCATCCCCATTTTCTATCCAGGCACTGCCATCCGTCGGCGCACCGTCATAATTATCGTGCCAAGTATCGGCGCACCACTCCCAGACATTGCCGTGCATATCGTACAGTCCGAAGGCATTGGGTGGAAATTTTCCCACGGGAGTTGTTTCGTTTTGATATTCTCCGTTCGGTTCATCGGCGTAGGTATTACTGGCATTGTAGTTAGCCAATTCCCCCGTAATGGTTTCCCCAAAGTAAAATGGGGTGGTGGTTCCAGCACGACAGGCGTACTCCCATTCCGCTTCACTCGGTAGTCGGTATTCCCGAACCGTTAGTTTTGATAATCTCGCACAAAATTCGATCGCATCGTACCAGTTGACTTGTTCGACGGGACGGCGATCGCTATCGGGACGGTCTTTAAAATAGGCTGGGTTGAGATCAAGGTTGACCCTGAGCGAAGCCGAAGGGTCAACTTTTAAATCCGTGCGAGAGGCGATCGCTTGCCACTGGGCTTGGGTGATAGGATATTTACCTATAAAAAAGGTGGGGACGTTAACCTCATGTTGAGGACGTTCATCACCAAAACTATCTTTCTCATTTGCTGGTGAACCCATCAGGAAAGTTCCCCCCGGGATGGCAACCATTTCTAGGGTGATGCCGTTGCCCAAATCTTCGCTGAAATATTGGGACTGTTTCGACTCTTTTTTGATTTGCTCACCCTTCGCATTTACTCGCACGATCTCAAAGTTAAATACTGATAACGGTGGCGTGACGATTACGGGTTGTTTTGGTTCTTCCGGTTCAGGATTGAACTGATGGGTAATTGCTCTTTCTAGTTGCTCAAATCCGTCTTCTTCCCAATAATCAAGCCAGTGGAGGTCTCGCAGGTTCAACCCATACTCCTCCTGTCGCAGGTCGGGGATATCGCATTCATCCAATCTTAGCGGAATGAGATAGATTGAATTCGGCGGTCTGTCAGCATATTGATTGAGGGCCATTTTAAATTCCCGCTGCACGAATCCTTGTTTAGCAATCGAGCGTTGGGAGAGACAAGCGATGAACAGTTGACTATCTGCGATCGCCTTGGGGATGACTGAACGCCAGTTTTGGCCCGGAATCAGGTCTTTTTTATCTAACCAAGGTTTATATCCCGCTTGCTTAAGGCGCTCATGCAGTGCCAAAACTGCTGGTTTGTCCTCACTAGCGTGAGCTAGGAAAATTTGGATCTCTGACTTTTTCATAACTTTTTCTTATGACCACAAGTAGGGGAGAGCCAGATTAACTGGCAGAAAATCTCTAAATAGGGCTTGCTGAAAAAGTACGGGCGAAGCATTCGGATAGAAAATCTCCAGTTTCACCGATAGGTTATTGCCCGAATGCTTCGCCCCTACAGGACGCGGGCCGATGAAGACGCAAGGTTTTGAAGGACGATTCTCTCAAAATCTGGCACCTGTTTCAAGAGAAGAGCCACAAAACCCTTACCTTGCCTACATTTCACATTTATTCAGCCAACCCTAAATAAACCATTTAATTGATTATTACTCATTCTTAATTCTCCTGACTCCTGACGACCGGCTCCTAACCCCACCAACAAACTTTTTCAGCAAACCCTAGTTAATTATTTTTAGCTAGTTGACTAACAACCCATGCTCTTAAATTCTTTTCTGCCCTCACTTAATCCTCTTTAGCAGTGGCTAAAAATTCCTAGAGTTTAGTTTTGGGAACTAGGGGAAAAGTGCAGGGTAAGCGCATCTTAACAATCCTTGACAATTGTTAAGCAAAAATCGACCAAATGGGTCGAGTTCGCCCCTACAAAATCGACCCGCCTAAGGGCGGGAAAGAAAAGAAAAAAGAAAAAATAGGGAATGAGGGTAAAAGGGGAAAAAGGAAAAAGGGTTAGAGAGTTCTCCCGAAAACGCAGGCTACCCGAAAACCGTAATTGTTGATGCGGTTGACGCGGCGGAAGTAGTAGTCGTAGCGAATCGCGGAACGGCAGTAAGTAGGATTGTAGCCCCAGGAACCGCCCCGCAGAGGAGAACGATTATCATTACCATTTTCTATCCAGACACTGCCATCCGTCGGCGCACCGTCATAGTTATCGTGCCAAGTATCGGCGCACCACTCCCGGACATTGCCGTGCATATCGTACAGTCCAAAGGCGTTTGGGGGAAATTGTCCCACGCGAGTTGTTTCGTTTCGATATTCTCCGTTCGGTTCATCGGCGTAGGTATTACTGGCATTGTAGTTAGCCAATTCCCCCGTAATGGTTTCCCCAAAGTAAAACGGGGTGGTGGTTCCAGCACGACAAGCGTATTCCCATTCCGCTTCACTCGGTAGTCGGTATTCCCGAACCGTTAGTTTTGATAATCTCGCACAGAACTCGATCGCATCGTACCAGTTGACTTGTTCCACGGGACGGCGATCGCTATCGGGACGGTCTTTAAAATAGGCTGGCTTGAAATCAAGGTCTTGTTTAACTTTTAAATCCGTGCGAGAGGCGATCGCTTTCCACTGGGCCTGGGTGATGGGGTATTTACCCATAAAGAAGGGTGGGACAGTTACTTCATGTTGTGGTCTTTCCCTTCTAAATCCTTCCCAATTAAATTTTTTAACCAGTCTTTCGATTTCCTCATCTTCTGTTCCCATCAGGAAAGTTCCCCCCGGAATGGCGACCATTTCTAAGGTGATGCCTTTGCCCAGATCTTCCCTGAAATATTGGGACTGTTTCGACTCTTTTCTAATTTGCTCACCCTTCGCATTTACTCCCACCACCTCAAAGTTAAATACTGATAACAGTTGTTTTGGCTCTTCCGGTTCAAGCTTGAACTGATAGCCAATTGCTCTTTCTAGTTGCTCAAATCCGTCTTCTTCCCAATAATCAAGCTGGTGAATATCTCGCAGATTCAAGCTAACTTCTGCAAGTCGCAGATCAGGAATTTCGCATTCTTCTAACCTCATGGGAATAAAAAAAATTGTCCCCGGTAGCATCTGTCCCAAGGTATCAAGTGCAATCCTCAACTCCCGTTGGATATATCCCTGCTTATTAGCCGATTTCCCTGACAGACAGGCGAGAAAAATCTGACTAGCTTTAATCGCTTTCGGAATTTCATCTCGCCAAATTTGACCCGGAATCAGGTCTTTTTTATCCAACCAAGGTTTATATCCCGCTTGCTTGAGGCGGTCATACAGTGCCAAAACTGCTGGTTTATCCTCATTAGCGTGAGCTAGGAAAATTTGGATCTCTGACTTTTTCATAACTTTTTCTTATGACCACAAGTAGGGGAGAGCCAGATTAACTGGCATAAAATCTCTAAATAAACCATTTAATTGATTATTACTCATTCTTAATTCTCCTGTCTCCTGTCTCGGAGTCTCCTGACTACTGCCTACTGTCTCCTGACTACTGCCTACTGAATCCTCACCAACCACGACAATTTGGGATTTTTACAGCAAGTCCACTTTCTCACTTTCCCCACCCGTGACCTTTTTCCGTTAGATTATAAATGGATACAAAACTTAACATTTTATCCAGAATCTACCGAGAGGGCAGACCGTGCGGCCAGATACCCTAGAAAATAACCAGCATTCAGCCGATAATTCGCTAGTTCCCGAAGAAATCGCATTTAAACCCGAAATTGAGCCAGAGGAACCCGAATACTCGCCAAAACCGACAAAAACCAACTCGTGGCTATCGGGAGGAAAGGGTTTATTTATCGGTGTGGGATTGGGGGTTTTATTGACCCTGGGGGCGACTCGTTTCGCTAATCGACCCCAAACAGCCCAAAACCCCAATACTCAGCCCGTAGCGGCAAAAAATGAAGCACCAGCACAAACAGTAACCACCACTAGGGTAGAATTTACTCCCGTGGCCCGCACCCTGAAAGCGACTGGAAGCGTGGCAGCCGATGAATTAATCCCGATTCTTTCCCAAGCGACGGGACTACAAATCAAAGAAATCTTTGTGGATGAAGGGGATAGGGTCAGCCAAGGTCAAATTTTGGCTCGTCTCGATGATACCGTCCTACAAGCGCAATTAACCCAAGCACAGGCAAATGTCGCCCAATCCCGGGCGCGTTTGGCAGAATTGCAAGCGGGTAGCCGTAAAGAGGAGATCGCTGGAGCTAAACAAACTATTCAACGCATAAAAGCCGAAATTAGTCAAGCTCAATCGGATTGGGATTTGGCCAAAAAACGCGTCCAGAGAAACCAAAGTTTAGAAGCGGAAGGAGCGATCGCCCGGGATCGTCTCGATGAAGTCCTCAATGAAGAAAGAAAGCAAGCGGCGATCGTACAACAGACCCAATCCCGTTTAGGAGAAGCAGAGCAGCAACTGGCACAATTGCAAGCAGGCAATCGTCCTGAAGTGATAGCCCAAGCTACAGCCCAATTAGCGGAAGCTCAAAGCCGTTTAGCCATTGTTAACGCCCAATTAAACGAGACGCGCCTGATTTCCCCGGTCAGTGGCAAAATTGCCGAAAGAAATGGCCGCATCGGGGATACCACCAACGGTCAAAATGCTCTCTTTAAAATCATCGAAAATGGGCGTTTAGAGCTAAGATTGCGGGTTCCTGAGAATCAATTGCCCTTAATCCGCGTCGGAGCGCCCGTTACTATCACTTCCGATGCTAATAGCAGTTTAAAATTATCGGGACAGGTGCGCGAAATTAATCCCATCGTCGATGAGGCATCCCGTCAGGCAACGGTTAAAGTCGATTTAACCGACAATACAGGGTTAAAACCGGGGATGTTTTTACGAGGTGCGATCGTGACGAATACTAGCAATAGTTTAACCGTCCCCATGACCGCAGTTTTACCCCAAAAAGATAATCAAGCTCTAGTTTATTTAGTTGAACCTGATAACACCGTTACCGCCAAAACTGTGCAATTAGGTCAAATTATGCCCAATAACCGCGTGGAAATTCTCACTGGTTTACAAGCGGGCGATCGCATTGTGGTCAAAGGGGCAGCCTATCTCGGTGATGGCGACAAAATTACAGCAATCAGTGATAACTGATAACTGATAACTGATAACTGATAACTGAAATTATGGCTTTTAATATTTCTAATTGGTCTATCAAAAATCCCATTCCGACGATCCTGATCTCCCTGGTTATGGCCTTAATGGGATACATTGCCTTTCTAGGATTAGGGATCGATCGCTCTCCTAATATTGACATTCCGGCCGTGATTATCACCGTTAATCAACCCGGCGCAGGTCCAGAGGAATTGGAAACCCAAGTCACCAAAAAAGTCGAGGATGCGGTGGCTGCTTTGGGTAATATCGATCAAATTACTTCTACCATCAACGAAGGCAGCAGCACCACCACCGTTAACTTTATCCTTGGCACTAACAGCGATCGCGCTACCAATGATGTGCGTAATGCCATAGCGCAAATTCGGCAGGATTTACCCCAAGATGCTAATGATCCAATTGTCCAACGTTTAGAATTTGCCGGGGGTGCGGTGATGAACTATACCATCTCCTCCCCGAAAAGATCGATCGCCGAATTAAGTGATCTAGTCGATCGTCAAATTGGCCGCGCTTTAACGGGAGTGCCGGGGGTAGCACGAGTTGATCGCGTTGGGGGAGTCGATCGAGAAGTGCGTGTAGATTTAGATCCCGGTCGTCTGATCGCCTACGGTATCACGGCCACGGCGGTTAATGACCAAATTCGTAGTTTTAATATTAATTTACCCGGAGGGCGCTCGGAAATCGGTGGCAGTGAACAAACTGTCCGCACCCTCGGCAGCGCTGAAACGATCGAAGATTTAAGAAATTATCAAATCTCTTTACCTAACGGTGATACCGTCCCCTTAAGCAATTTAGGGACAGTTAGGGATAGTTCCAGCGATCCCCGACAAATGGCCCTCTTAGATGGGCAGCCAGTGGTGGGTTTTTCGATTTTACGGGGGACTGGCAGCACCTTGGTCACGGTAGAAACAGCAGTACGTCAAGAAATCGAGAATTTAAAGAAAAAACTGCCCGAAGACATTAAATTTAAATTAATTTTTACCCGTGCTGACTCAATTCGTGCTAGTTACGAAAGCCTTCTGAGCGATCTGATCATCGGTTGCATCATGACGGTGATCACGGTGGGTCTATTTTTAGGCAATTGGCGCGCCACGATTATCACGGGTTTGGCCCTGCCTTTGTCGATTTTCCCGACTTTTTGGGTGATGCAGTCCCTAAATTATACCCTTAACGGTATGACTCTACTGGCGTTAGCTTTAGCTTTGGGTAATCTTGTCGATGATGCGGTGTGTATGGTGGAGGACATCGATCAACATTTAGCTATGGGTAAAAAACCCTTGCAAGCGGCCTTTGATGCCTCAAAAGAGATTGGATTAGCCGTTTTAGCCAGTGCGGCGGCAATTATAGCGGTATTCCTGCCGGTTGCTTTTATGGGCGGTGTGCCGGGGCAATTCTTTCAACCTTTCGGCGTTACGGTGGCGGTTTCTACCCTATTTTCCAGTTTGATCGCTGTCACCGTCACTCCCATGTTAAGTGCCTATATTCTACAGCCGAAAAAGCTCAAAACTGGTGATGATAATCCCTCCTCGCGCCCCCGTTTTCGTCCCTACAAAAGTTTGTTAACTTGGTCCCTACGTCATCGAATCCTGACTTTATTGGCGGCTTTGGCCTTTTTTATCGGTAGTTTACAGTTAGTTCCCTTGATTCCAAAAGGGTTATTTAGTTCTGGGGATACCGGATTAAGTACAATAAGCCTAGAATTGCCTCCCGGTGCGACTTTGAATGATACTGTTGCCGTGGCTAATCAGGTGAATAGTTTACTGCAAAAAAATACCGCCGTCGCTAATGTTTTGGCTATTCCGGGAGATTCGGGACGGGTAAATACGGGGTTAATATATGTTAATTTAGTTCCTAAGGAACAGCGATCGCTAACTCAACGGCAATTTGAGGAACAAACCCGCCTGGATTTCCAGAAGATACCTGGTGCTAGAGTTAGTTTTCGGGCGCAGGGGGGAGCAGGAAGCACTAAGGATGTCGCTATTATTTTAAAAAGTGAAAATGGCGATATTTTAACCCAAACTGCCCAAAAATTAGAGCGAGAAATGCGGGCTTTACCCGGTTTTGTCGAGGTCAGTTCCGGGGTAAGTTTAGTTAAACCGGAGATCATTATTCAACCGGATCCTGTCCGGGCTGCCGATCAGGGAGTCTCGGTCAGAGCGATCGCTCGTACTGCATCTTTAGCTTTAATCGGCGATAATGAGTTTAATTTAGCTAAATTTAACCTTGCTGACCGACAAATTCCCATCCGGGTAAAAATTGCCAATGATGGACGCAGTGAGATAGAAACTCTGCAAAATTTGCGCGTTCCTAGCAGTAATGGGACGTTAGTACCGCTTAACTCGGTGGCGACAATTAGCTTAGGTAGTGGACCTGCGGAAATTCAACGCTTTAACCGTCAACGTCAGGTTAATATTGGAGCTAATTTAGAGGGAGTTTCTTTGGGAAGTGCGGTGACACAAATTCGCACTTTACCAATCATGAAAAACTTACCCCCAGAGGTGACAGAAGAACCCTTTGGTGATGCTCGTATTATGCGCGATATCTTCGCTCGTTTTTTGGGGGCATTAAGTTTAGCAATTATTTCGATCTATGGGATTCTGGTCTTGTTGTATAACAATTTTCTCTATCCCCTAGCGATTTTAACTTCCCTTCCTTTATCGATTGGTGGTACTTTAATCGCTCTTTTAATTACCCAAAAAGAGTTAGGTTTATACGCTTTAATTGGCATAGTTTTACTGATGGGATTAGTCACTAAAAATGCGATTCTGTTAGTCGATTTTGCCCTGAGTGGCATTGAGGCAGGGAAACCGCAGTTTCAGGCGATGATTGATTCGGGAGTCTCTCGTTTACGACCAATTATTATGACCTCCGTTTCCACAATTGCCGGGATGTTACCGATTGCTTTAGCTTTGGGTGCAGATGGGGAAATTCGCGCACCGATGGCGATTGCCGTTATTGGTGGTTTTACCACTTCCACCCTGTTAACTTTGGTGGTTGTGCCGGTAATCTTTACTTATATCGATAGTTTTTACTATTGGTTGCGGGGATTATTTGTTAAACAAAAACCTAAGTCGATTTAGTACAGAAAACGGGTTTCTCGGAGAAACCCGTTTTCTTCTCATGCAAAAGTCAAAAAGGGGAATAAATAATCAGTCTTTAATAACCAGATTTAGTATAAAATATCTTGCTGAAAGCTTGAGAAAAAACCCAGAGAAACTAACCCATGAATCCCTTGACAGTCACAGATCAAACTCTATCCCTTCCCCCCATGGGCTGCGGTACTTGGGCCTGGGGAAATCGTCTTCTCTGGGGTTACGATGAGAGTATGGATAGCCAGTTACAAGCGGTTTTTAATCTCTGCGTCGAGCGGGGTGTCACCCTATTTGATACGGGAGACTCCTACGGGACAGGCAAACTCAACGGACAGAGTGAGAAGCTATTAGGACGCTTTACAGGGGAATATAGCGGTTATAACGCTGATCATATTCGTATTGCTACCAAACTCGCCCCTTATCCTTGGCGTTTAACCCGTCATGCCATGGTGAAAGCTTGTCAAGCTTCGGCAACCAGACTAGGCCGCCCAGTGGATTTAGTGCAAATGCACTGGTCAACGGGCAATTATGCGCCATGGCAGGAGGGAGGATTATTAGACGGATTGGGAGATTGTCTGGAAAAGGGGTTAGTTAAAGGAGTCGGTTTATCCAATTTTGGACCGAAAAGATTGAAGTCTGCCTATCAAAAGTTTGCCAGTCGCGGCATTCCTATTACCAGTTTACAGGTACAGTATTCTCTCCTTTCTACCTATCCCCTCACTGACTTAGGATTAAAGGAACTATGTGAGCAATTGGGTATTAAAATTATTGCCTATAGTCCCTTAGCTTTGGGGTTATTAACCGGGAAATATCGAGATAATAAAAACTTACCCCCAGGATTACGTCGCTTCCTTTTTGGTCAATTAATTCCCGCTATTTCTCCTCTGATGAGTTGCCTAGAAGTTATCGCCCAAGCTAAAAATAAGACTATTAGTCAAGTTGCCTTAAATTGGTGTATCTGTAAGGGAACAATTCCTATACCCGGAGCTAAAAATGTTCGGCAAGCTGAGGAGAATTTAGGCGCTTTAGGATGGAGTTTAGACAGTGGGGAAATAGCAGAATTAGATAAAATTGCCGCAGGTTTGGATAAAAAAATGGTACAAAATATCTTTCAAACTAAGTAGGGTATGCTGAATAAATCTAAAAACCTTGTTGGATAAGGCTTTTAGACTTTTTTGACCTCAAAAAGTGCCGACCATTGGAGTGATTGGGGGGAAAATCCCTGGACTTTTTCCCTGAAAATTAGGTAATTGACCCCCTCAAAATCGGTAAAACCCCACACCCCACACCCCACACCCCACACCCCACACCAGGAAAAACTTTTTCAGCAACCCCTACTTATCTTGAGAGACCAATTTTAAGCTGGGACGGGGTTGGATTGTTCCCCCGTAATCGACGGCAGTATGGGGAGATAGGACAAGATGAGGAGATATACCCAAAGAAATTCGATAGATTTCCCCAGCTTTATCCATTAATTGCTGTTTAACTGGCTCTGTCGGCAAATTTTGCCGCCAAGCTAGGGGAATCCCCTCGATACCGTTGTACAATCCCGCCCAAATTCCCGCTAAAGTGGTGGTTAATTGCCGTTGATAGGGACTAGAATTAGCGCGACGCACGCTAACGGCGAAATCCTCGGTCGTTTGCAGAAAGGTATAGAGAGAAGCTGCGATCGCAATTCCTAAAGGTGAGCTATCTTTCGCCCAAGCCGATAAAATGGACTCTAAGGGATGATTTTGCCTTAAAGCTGACTGAATCTGCTCTAATAGCTTATTCTTGGGGTTAATAGTTAGCAATTGCCCTATTAACTGATTTAAAGGCCTTTTTCCCCGTAATAACAGACCTACAGCCTCTCCCCAAATTATCGCTTCTTGTCGGGTTAAATCGGAAATTAAGCCCTTTTTCAGCCAAAAATTTAATCTAGCTTGCCAACGTTCCCCATGGTCAGGCCAGGTTAAAATCTCCGGTAACAGCACAAATAATAACGCCGATTCCGACTGCTGCTTGGCTGCGATCGCAAGGGAAAAATCCTCCTGAGATTGCAGAGCTTGCAAAAGCAGGATCGTCCTCGGTGTCGCCTCATAGTTAAAGGCTGGTATTAGGGGCTGATTATGCAAGGATTCCCCGATATATGCCCCGATTAACCCTCCCTGAAGGCGATCGAGGGGTGAAAAAACCTTTTGCATAAATTAGCTCAATTTGCCCGGTAGGTGACTTCCTCGACTTTGCCCGGTTGCCCCAGTTGTTTAGCATGGGCATTATTAACGGCAACGTAAACCCCGCCGGCATTACCCGCCCTCACGGTTAATTCTCGGTTTGCTTGCCAAGTGCGATGGCTTCCTTGGGGCAGTACACCCTCAAATTCTGTCTTGCCATCCACCACCACCCGCAGCCAGCAGTCATCCTCCAGTTTTACCCCCACCACCAGCTGCTGATTATTGCTGGTTTTGTTGGCTACCGGTTGAAGGGGATTGCTTTTCGGTTGGACAATTTGCTGTTGTGGCAAGGAAGGCGGCGGTAAGCGATTCGATTGCAGTACCGATTTTTGCAGGACGTGGGATAGGGTTTGTACGGAACCAATAACTAGGATTAAATAGAGAAAATAGAGATGAATCGGGCGAATTTGAAGACTCGGCAGCGATAAAGACGGTTTTGTTCCCCTGAAAAAGTTATTGACCTTGGTGGGAAAACGCCGACTAATCGCCTCACCATCCAGGGCCAGACTATCGGCAAATTGTTTGATTAACCAACGAATATAAATCGGTTCGGGTAATGCCTCCAAATCTCCCGCTTCCAGCGCTTCTAGACGATGGCGCGGGATTAAGGTTTTCTGGGCAATTTCCTCGAGAGAAAGGGACTGTTCTAGGCGATTTTTTTGCAAATAAACGCCGATTTCCAGTAATTTGGTGCGCTGTTTATGCTGGGGGTCGAGTTGTGATTGGAGAAGGCGAAACATATCGCTATTAGGGGCTGACTTTCAGCTTAGTTAATCTGGTTCTTTAAATATTTCAGTTCATCAAGGGTTAAAAAACGGTAATCACCCAAGGGTAAGGGGGAATTATTACCGGAGTTTAGTTGAATACGACCGATAGCACTGCGATGAAGTTTCAGGACGTGATAACCTAATTCTTCGGCTACAGAGCGAATCTGCCGATTTCTTCCCTCCACTAAAATAACTTCTAGTAGGGTTTTTTGGTCGGTTTGCTTGAGTATCTCAACCTGTGCGGGTAAGGTTTTTTTTCCCCCTAAGAGGATACCTTCTCGCCAACGCTGGAGAGCAAGTCTATCAATCGCACCATCTAGCCAAACCCGATAGGTTTTGGGCAAATGATAACGGGGATGGGTGAGGGTGAGGGTGAGTTGACCGTCGTTGGTGAGGAGTAAAGCCCCAGTGGTGTTGATGTCCAACCTTCCTACGGGATGTAACCCCGTCTCGCTGGCGAGGGAGTCGGGCAAAAGGTCAATCACCGTCGGCCGGTTTTGCGGATCCTTACAGGTAGAAACCACACCAATGGGTTTGTTGACCAGTATATACAATCTTTTGGGACGATTGGCCGGTTCAATTTTTTTTCCGTCTATTTCTAGGTGATCTTTTTCGGGGTCGGCTTTTTCTCCTAACTGCACGATTTTGCCATTCCGTCTCACCCGGCCGGCTACGATCATCTCCTCCGCCCTTCTTCGGGAGGCAATTCCCCACTGGGCAAGGATTTTCTGGACTCTCTCCGCCATTTTTTTTGTTTTTAACCCTTTCTATCTCCTATTATAGGCATCCTAAAAGGGTTTTTTCGCCCAAAAAGTGAAGAAAAACCGAATATCTCCGGCTGCCTCTTGGATTTTTTTCTTGGAAAACTTCTCAAAAAAAAGGAGTGATCCCTTGACTTGGGCGCTGGCTTCGGTTATACTTTTTTTTATAATGGGAATCTGTTTATATTTTTTTGGTTGCCACCACTCCATCGTGTATGAAGTCTTATAAAAATATCATCTCAAAAAGCCGTGAAAAAAGCAAGCAAAATTTTGCCGACAATTGTTAAAAAAGTCGGGTTAACAGCAATTCTCATTTTAAAAAGTAACAAGTGATACAGACAGAAACAAAGCTTTAAGCAAGCTACAAAATGCGCTCCCGCGAGTGCGACTGCATCGCAGAGAAGTGAGTATATAGAGTATTTATACTCAAAATATTTGAAAGATGGGAGAAATCTAGAACAAAAGTTCTCTACATCAGAAAGAGAACCAAATAAAAATTGATGATTGTTGTCTGTTGAGGTAAAATTATTAAGTTGGAAATATTAATTAATCAAACTGTTCTGCGATGACGAAAAAGGCTGTGACTTGAGAAATTCCTGAATTAAGACAATTTTTAGTTCAAGAATTACATGACTTACCCGATGACAGAAAACCAGGAAACAATACCAAATATCAGGTAGAAGATGCAGTTAAGGCGGCTTTTTCGGTTTTTTTTACTCAGTCACCTTCTTTTTTAGAGCATCAACGTTTGATGAAAAGTAGTAAGGGAAAAGATAATGCTTCAAGTTTATTTGGTATCAAAAAAATACCTGGTGATAATCAAATCAGAAACCTGTTAGCTCCTATCCCAGCTGCCACAATATTTGGCTCTTTTCAACAAGTCTATCAATGGTTAAAAAAACCGGGAGTTATTAAAAAATTTTTCTACTTAGATGAGGAAATTTTAATAGCTTTAGATGGTACGGAATATTTTTCTTCAAAGAAAATTAGTTGTCCCCATTGTAATTGCCGCAATCCTCGTAATGGAACGACAACTTATTTTCATGGTTGCGTCACGCCAATTGTGGTTTCTCCTGAGCAAAAACAAGTGATTAATTTAGAACCAGAATTTATTAAAAAACAAGATGGGCAGCAAAAACAAGATTGTGAAAATGCGGCTGTTAAAAGATGGTTAGATAAGAATCATCAAAAGAAGTATGGTTATCCTGTAACCCTGTTAGGAGATGACTTATACTCTCGCCAACCTATCTGTGAGTTAGCTCTAAAACAAGGTTATAATTTTATTTTTGTTTGTCTTGAAACTTCTCATAAAACCTTATATGAATGGCGAGAATTTTTAGAAAAAAGTGGAGAAGTTAAAACCGTAGAAAAGAAACAATGGGATGGACGAAAGAATCTCATTTATCGTTATCGTTATGTTTCTAGAGTTCCTCTGAGAGAGGTCGAGTCAAGTCTCGAAGTTAATTGGTGTGAAGTCACAGTCATTAATGAAAAAACACAGAAAATTATCTATCAAAATAATTGGATTACCAATCATCAAATTACTGAAAATAATGTTGAAAAAATTGTCAAAGCTGGACGCAGCAGATGGAAAGTTGAGAATGAAGGAAATAACGTTCTTAAAAATCACGGTTATAATTTAGAACATAATTTTGGTCATGGTCAAAGTCATTTATGCGAGTTCTTGTTGTCTTTAAATTTACTAGCTTTTTTATTTCATACCGTTTGAGATTTAGTTAATCATACTTATCAAAAGATTCGTGAGTTATTAGTTACTCGCACCAGTTTTTTTAATGATATTCGTACTTTATTAAAATATTTTTGGTTGAAGAATTGGTCAGAGTTTTTCTTGTTTATTCTTCCCGAATATGTCCCGCTCAAAAAAATAAATTCTCGTTAAAAATGTCAATTTTTCGAGAGAAGGAAAGATTATTTTATTCATTGAAAAAACCACAAATTAGGTCAGAATTTCAGCTAAATTTATGAGTTGAGATAAGTTTTTTATGGGCAGATATTTTAAAACTGTCTCTTGAAGCTAATTATGATGATTATCTTGAAAAAAAATGATAATTAGACAGAAGTTCTCTTGTTCACATAGAGAACTTTATCTTCTTTTGTTTTCAAAATGAGAATTGCTGGTATTTTATCCATGACTACAATGCACAGCAAAGCAAAGGATTAAGCCGCCATCACTACTACCGAATCACCACCGTAACTCTTCCATGATTACCTTGCTATTTGATCACTTCTAGGGTATCAAAAAACCCTTTAGTCTAAAAGGTCAAACTGAATTAATTTGGTTTAAAGTTGAACTTAGCAATGTTTGACAATCCCGATCGGTAGAGAAAGCAAGAAAAGAAAATGACTCCAGCACTCGCAACCCTTGAATTAAATCTTCAGACTAACGTAAGCAACGCTCAAGTCCTGCCGGTCGCAACGCGCTCGCTACGCGAGATCGCCCACCAGCCAAAAATTGACTGCCAAGTGCCGCACTCGCTGCCGGGGCGCCTTCGCCTGGGCATCCCCAAACTGGCTGGAGATACCACATATAGCGAGAAACTGACTTATCGAAAATTTGGGTTAAAACCCCGTCCTTTTAGGACGGCTTTAAGCTACAATGGAAAAAGCGATAACCAAGCTAAAAACTGAACCTTGACAACAGATAGTAGGGGGTTTTGTTTTTCGCTATCTGCGTCAACCCCATTGACGCGACCACCCTAAAAAAGTGGCGTGGTGAGGAATCGCCGTCCGTTTTACGGCGGCGAGGATGTCAAGCCCTCCAGTCCCTCCCTTGTATTGGGGAAGTCCGCATCAACCCGGCGGCAAGTTGCGCGATCATCAACTATCAGAGTCACCCCAGTTCGGAGTCCGAACAGCAGGCAGCCATTTTAGCGCTCGTTCAAGAGGCAGATTCCCTCGCCCTCTTGCCAACTGCCGCTCTAGAAGCCTTAGAAGCCGAGTTAGGGAGTTTTTGGGACCAGTTCTCTGGGGAACTGCAAAACTTTTTGACTGGATATGAAGGAATAGGAAAAGAAATTCTCAAGGCGATCGCCATCGCCAGCCTGATTATAGGAATTGCTGGGGTGATCTTGCCCCTGCTACTAGGAACGCCCTTCTTGCTCCTGTCCCATTTCTGCTTCTTAGCCTGCTCCTAATTAAGATGATTAACGTTGAACAAGTGGGGGGCCAGTGCAACCCGCCCATTCGAGAAAGCGCTCTCCAAATCGTCCATTCCACCCCGGGCCGCCTAAGGGTGCGGTTGGCTTGGCTGAGATGCTATCCCTCCTTGCACGAACCCCTGTCCACCTCGATTTTGTCCTTGGCCGCCGTCAGGGAAGTTCACTTGACTCCAGGGATCAACTCGATCGTCGTCTGCTACGATCCCCAGGGCATAACCGAAAAAGCCTTTCAAGAAAAGTTCTGTCAGCTACTCCAACAACTCACTCCCGTCCACTGGCTCACTGCTGTGAGGCCGATAACTGATGACACGACTTCGCCCGGGGAAGGAATCTTCTCGGAAGCAGCGGTTACTGGAAAAATTCAGGAAGTTGGCGGCAAGCTCATCGGCTCCTCCGTCGGCCGGGTAATGGGGTTCGGCGTGGGAGCGGTCGCTGGCGGAGTGCTGTTAGGTCCTCTGGGGTTAATTCCGGGTGCGGGGGTAGGCAGTGCCGTCGGGCGAACAGTTGGCAGCCAGCTAGGGGGCGAAACCGTGCGCTATCTGTCCGGCACAGGAGCGGAAGCGCAACGCTGGCCAGTGCCAGCAAAGAACCCCGCCGAGTCCCTGCAAGCCACTCTAGAGCGGGGTGCCACTGAATTGATCGGCGAAACCTTCAACGGGCATGGCCGGCTTTGTGGTGGGTGGCTCTCTGCTCGGCCCGCTAGGCTCTCTTTTTGGGGGAGTCATCGGCGGTGCTATCGGCGGACAAGTCGGAGAGGAATGGTGGTCCTGGCAGCGGGCAGACCTGGAAAAAACCACCCCTCAGGCAGGGGCGCAGTCAACTTGAACGACTTTTGGGCAATTAGTCAATAATGCAGGTTAAACTGTTATACTTTAGACGTTCATAATCTGAGATTTATTAAACTTCTGAAATCGTAGAGTCAGCAAGGAATCCAGTTCTTTTTTATGTTTCAGATGGGCATCATTCAGACATTCATAAAT
>VYLH01000093.1_pt1 | contig 18405 bp, 12 predicted proteins | sample 5114361 | NCBI WGS metagenome assembly VYLH01 (sample SAMN12291772, study PRJNA351875) | freshwater metagenome | isolation source: freshwater lake | place: USA: Michigan, Kent Lake | collected 2013-08-15
CGCCCAGTCGCTCCAACGCCGCGAGCGCCGTCAGCACCGGCAACTCCGGCCGCCCCGTTCTCTCCGGCGACGTCCCGGAGTTCTTCATCCCCGCCCGCAGCACCGACGCCGTCGAGTACCGCCCCATGCTGCTCGGCTTCGCCAAGGTCTTCTACGGCGGCACCCGCGCAGGGCTCTCGCACGAAGAACAGCTCGCCTTGCTCACGCCCATCACCGACGGTGCCGTCGCCGCCGACTGGGAGCACGCCGATGCCGTCGATCTCTCCGACAAGGACCTCGACAAAGAGCCGCTCGCCAGCGCCGCGTTCGCCCCGCTCGCTGCCGATGCGGCCAAGGCGAAGTCCTACGACAAGTGGAAGAAGGAACTCACCGAGGGCATCTTCCGGTCCCGCTCGCTCGAGATGTTCAGGAGCGCGGAGCACAAGCTCGCGTCCGAGCCCGGTGAGTCTGAAGCCGCGTTCCTTGCTCGCGTGAGCCACGCTGTACGCGAGAAGCGCGATGCGGCGATGGAGAAACTGAAGGCCAAGTACGGTCCCAAGGTCCAGACCCTGCAGGACCGTGTCCGCCGCGCCGAGCAGGCCGCGGAAGTGCAGCGTGAACAGGCCAGCGGCGCGAAGATCGGCACCGCGTTGTCGATCGGGAGCGCGATCTTCGGTGCCCTGCTCGGCCGCAAGGTCGCCAGCAGCGGCAACATGGGCCGCGCTGCATCCGCCGCCCGCGGCGTCTCCCGCGCCAGCAAGGAATCGTCCGACGTCGCCCGCGCCGAGGAGAACGTCGCCGCGGTTACCGCGCAGTTCGAAGCCCTCAAGAAGGAGTTTGACGACGAGATCTCGGCGCTTCATGGAGTTGAGGTCGATCCCGCATCGATTGAGAAGATCAGCCTTCGGCCCAAGAAGACCGACATCAATGTCCGTGCCGTGGTACTCGCCTGGGCCCCGCACACCCGCGACGGCTCTGCGGCGTGGTAGTGGGGATGTCATCGCAGAGACACAGAGGCACAGAGGAGAAACTTCAACTCGAAGGGCTCGAAGAACTCGAAGAAGTTGCCAATCAAGGGATCTTTACTGTGCAGCGAATGCGCGGCCGACGCGTCAGCATGTGATGGACTCAATGAGGACTGGGTCCACGCGCACTCATCATGGGCTTTGTGTCCACTGCTTTCTCCACTTCGAGCCCCTTCGAGCACTTTGCGTCGGTTGAGTTGAACTCTCCGCCTTACGATTCTCTGCGTCTCTGTGCCTCTGTGGTTGATCCTCGTCCCCGGAGCCCAACATGATCCAAGTCCGTGTGCTCGGTGCCGCTGGAGGCGTGACCGGCTCCGCCTACCTCGTCGAGACCTCGCAGACCAAGGTCCTCGTCGATCTCGGCATGTTCCAAGGCAGAGACGCCCGCACCACCAATGGCCATGGCGAGCGCGTCGACGTCAACGCGTCCCTCGGTGTCATCGATCCCCGCTCCCTCGCCGCGGTCGTACTCACCCATGCCCATCTCGACCACACCGGCCGCCTGCCGATGCTCACCCGTGCCGGTTACAACGGCCCGATCTTCGCCACGCCCGCCAGCGGTGACCTCACCGAAGCCGTGCTTCGCGATTCCGCCGGCATTCAGGAACAGGACACCCAGCGAGAGAACCGCAAACGCGAACGCGCCGGCCTCGACCCGCTCGAACCGATTTACACCAAGCAGGACGCGGAAGCCGTCTACAAGCTCATCAAGGACGTGCCCTACGCCAAGGAGGCTCAGGTCGCCCCCGGCGTCAAGATCCGGTACTACGAGGCCGGGCACATCCTCGGCAGCGCCTCTATTGCGATGACGGTCTCCGACGCCGGCGTCACCAAGAAAATCGTCTTCAGCGGCGACATCGGCCCTCGCAATGCCCCCATTCTCCGCGACCCCGAGCCGCCCAGTGAGGCCGACCTTGTCTTCCTCGAGTCCACCTATGGCGACAAGGAACACCCAGGCACGTCCGCTTCCGTCGAGAGACTCATCCGCATTGTCCGCGACACGATCTTCAACAAGCAACGCGTCATCATCCCCGCCTTCGCGATCGGCCGCACGCAATTGCTGCTCTACCACCTGATCTGCGCCCACGAGGCCGGTGAGCTCGCCGACATCCCGGTCTACCTCGACAGTCCTGCCGCCAAGCGGGCCACCGAGGTCTATATGAAGCACACCAACCTCTACGACGCCGAAGCGACCAAGCTCGCTCGCTGCCAGCGCCTCGTCGACGGTCTGAAATCGCTGCGCCTCATCGAGACCGCCAACGAATCGCGGGCACTCAACGAATCCTGGGACCCCTGCGTCATCATTGCCGGCAGCGGCATGTGCGAGGGCGGCCGCATCGTCCACCACCTCCGCCACAACCTCTGGCGCCGCGGCACCGCCGTCGTTCTGGTCGGCTACATGGCCGAGGGAACACTCGGTCGAAAGCTCGCCGACGGTGCCGATCAGGTGTTCATCTTCAACGACCCGATCGCGGTGCGTGCCGACATTCACCGCCTCGACGGCTTCAGCGCGCACGCCGGTCGGAGCGAACTGCTCGCCTGGCCCGAAAAGATGATGAAAGGCCGCCCGCGATTGGTCCTGACCCACGGCGAAGACGGCCCGCGTGCGGCCCTTGCCGCGGGGTTGAAAGACCGCTATGGCGTCGCTGCGGAACTGCCGATGCGCGGCGACGTGATTCACCTCGCGTGAGCGAGGCAATCTCGTCGGGGATCGGATGTTCGCTGACAGCCATCTGAAGCCGAAAGCGAGCTGGGGCTTCCTCGCCCCGGTGCCGCACGCTCCGCTCTGGCGCAACAGCCCACAAGGTGCGCAACAGAGCCGTGGCGAGGACGCCACGGCTCGCCTCTGCTGATGAGGTTCACCAACTCATTGCGCTTCGCGACACGTCCGAGCGTGTCAGTGCGTTGTCGCCTTTCAGCGTTGAACGCTCACCGCCTCCGCTGCTCAAACAACCACTTCGGCAACTCCGCCGAGCGATACGCCGCGTCCCAGGAGTTGTGGTTCGCGTCGGGGAAGTACGTCGCCTTGATCGCAGGAACTCCGGGCAAACTCGCCTGCTTCGCCTGCACGGCCGTGACGATCGCCTCGGTTTCCTTCGGCAGCACCACGTCGTCCTTCAGGCCATGGAACGTCCAGATCGGCAGCGTGCTGATGCCATCGGCCACGGACTGCGGCGTGACGTTCCCCTTATCCCAAGTCCCCGTGAACCCACAGATCGGGGCCACCGCCGCGAACACGTCCGCGTGCTTCGCCCCGATCGCCCACGACCCCGCGCCGCCTTGCGAGAGCCCGGTCAAGTAAATCCGCGACGCATCGATGTTGTACATCGTGCGTGCCTCCTCCAGCACGCCCATCGCGAGCCCTTCGTGATCGATCCAGCGCGACTCGGGCGTCGGCTTCTGCGGAAACAGCACGATCGCCGGCCACGCGGCCTCGTTGAACAGGATCGCCGTACCCAGGCCCTGGGCGATCGTCTTCTGACCATCGGTCCCCGATTCGCCCCGCCCGTGCAGGAACAGAATCAGCGGCACCGGCTTCGACCCGTCGTACCACCGCGGCACGTAGACCGCATGCTTGCTCGTGAGCGACTGGCCGTTGCTCTCGACGGTGATGGTGCGGAAGAGGAAGCCGGTCGCCTTGGTCGTGGACATCGAAACTCCGGCATGATTGTGTTCGTACTGCTGCGTCCGGCACGCGCACCCGCCGATCGGGAACGCGAAGATCAGACACGCCGCAGCACAGGACGCGGCGACACTTGGCAGCAATCGACTCATCGCAGGAGAGTAACCGGTGCATCGGAAGGCACTCGTAGTGTCTGCGATTCGACGGAATCGCCGCCGGTTTTGCCATCGGTGGGGGATCGCTCTTGGTTTCTGGCCTGTTCGGTTTTCCACAGCGTAAAAGCATGCGCTGCATGCATTTAAGAAAAACCGGCTTCCGCTCAAAGACCAAACATTGACAAGTCTGTTTGGTTTCGGTACGCTCTGCCTCAGACAGGCCCGCGACCGACGCCGCCCCTGTCCACCGGTTTCCGCGAGGCCAAGGAGGTCCCGCACCGGGCTCAGCGTCGGGCCGACTCGTGGTCCCGGCTGGCGGACGTGGGAGCAATGTCACTCCGGGGTGGGGTGGACATTCGTTCCCGCGACCGACCCTTCGGCCAACCACCGGTCAACCCGCCTCAGGCGGGAGATTGGGTTTCTCATGGCAGAAGTCGAAGTGAAGATGGAGGACCGTCAGAAGAAGAAGGCCCTGGACAACACCCTCGGCCAGATCGAGAAGGCGTTCGGCAAAGGCGCAGTGATGCGCATGGACGAGACCGCCTATCTCAACATCCCCGGCATCTCCACCGGGTCGATCTCGCTCGACCTCGCGCTCGGCGGCAAGGGCATTCCCCGCGGCCGCATCGTCGAGGTCTTCGGGCCGGAATCCTCCGGTAAGACCACCTTGGCGCTCACCATCGCCGCTCAGGCTCAGAAAGACGGCGGCGTCGCCGCCTTCATCGACGCCGAGCACGCGCTCGACCCCTCTTGGGCCCGCCGCATCGGTGTCAATATCGACGACCTCCTTGTCAGCCAGCCCGACTCGGGCGAGCAGGCTCTGGAGATCTGCGAACTGCTCGTCCGCTCCAATGCGGTGGACCTCATCGTCGTCGACTCGGTCGCGGCCCTGATCCCCAAGGCCGAGATCGAGGGCGAGATGGGCGACTCGGTCATGGGCCTGCAGGCCCGTCTGATGAGCCAGGCGATGCGCAAGCTCACCGGCGTGATCGCCCGCAGCAACTGCACCGTCGTCTTCATCAACCAGATCCGCGAGAAGATCGGCGTGATGTTCGGCAGCCCCGAGACCACCACCGGCGGCCGTGCCCTGAAGTTCTACTCCTCCGTCCGCATCGACGTCCGCCGCACCGGCGCGATCAAGGAAGGCGAAGTCACCGTCGGCAGCCGCACCCGCGCCCGCGTCGTCAAGAACAAGGTCGCACCCCCGTTCCGCGACGCCGAGTTCGACATCATGTACACCGAGGGCATCTCCGTCGCCGGCGACCTGCTCGACCTCGCGGTCGACAGCAAGGTGATCCAGAAGTCCGGCTCGTGGTTCTCCTACGGCGAGATGCGCATGGGCCAGGGCCGCGAACAGGCTCGCGCCCTGCTCAAGGAAAACCAGGAACTCTTCCAGGAGATCCGCAAGAAGGTCCTCGACATCCGCGCCACCCACCCCGTCGGTGGCCGCCCCGTCGGCGCCGTCTCCGGTGACGCCGAGGCCGACGTCGAAGACGACGCGTAAGCGACTATCCGGATAACGAACCCCACGCGCCAGTGTGGGGCCACCGTTGCTCCCTATCCCGATCTGACTTCCGCCCACACGCGCCCGGTCCCCCGGGCGTTTTCATTTCCGCCTCTCCCCGCCGCCCTGTATCATCCATCACCCCATGACCGACCGCGATCCCTCATCCCCCGACTCGCTCGTCCTCCTCGAGGCCCGCGGCATCTCCAAGCGCTTCGGCATCACGCAGGCTCTCGACAACGTCTCCGTCTCCTTCTTTGCCGGCGAGGTCCACGCTCTTATGGGCGAGAACGGCGCTGGCAAGTCCACCCTCGGCAAGGTCATCAGCGGCCTGCACAAGCAAGATTCCGGCGCTGTTGTCGTCCGCACCGATGCCGGTGCCATTCACGAACTCACCCCGGGCGACATCGAGGACTCCTTCGCCCACGGCATCCGCATCGTCCACCAGGAACTCGCTCAGTGCCCCAACCTCTCGGTCGCCGAGAACCTGGGCCTGCACGACCTGCCGACGACGCGACTTGGTCTGCTCGACCGCCGGGAGCTCGAGCGCCGCGCCGCCACCCTCGTCCACCGCCTCGACCCTTCCATCGACGTCGCCGCCCCGCTCGGCAGCCTTGCCCCCGGCCGACGGCAGATCTGCCAGATCGCCGCCGCACTCGACGACCGCTCCGCCACTGGCGGATCCAAGCCCCGCGTCATCGTCTTTGACGAGCCTACTAGTTCGCTCTCGATGACGGAGACCGACCGCCTGCTCGAGATCACCCGCGCCCTAGCCAAGCAGGGCATCACGATCATCTACGTCAGCCATCGCATGGGCGAGATCTTCGCCGTGTGCGACCGCGTCAGCGTGCTGCGCGACGGGAAGTACGTCGCCACCACCCGCATCAAGGATCTCGACGAGCCCACCCTCGTCGAGCAGATGATCGGCCGCCGCCTCAGCACGCCGAGCGGCAAGCTCCCGTCCCTCGCGGCCGAGAACGGCACGCACCACGCCCACGCCGGTGGCGTCGCGCTCGAAGTCAAGAACCTTACCTCGCCCGGCAAGCTCGAGAACATCTCGCTCACGCTCCGTGAAGGCGAGATCCTCGGCATCGGCGGTCTTGTCGGCAGCGGCCGCTCTGAACTGCTCAGTGCCATCTTCGGCCTCGACGACAACGCCAACGGCACGGTGGTCATCAAGGGCAAGGACGTCAGCGGCAAGGGTGCTCGCGCCGCGATCGACGCCGGGCTTGGATACGTCCCTGAAGACCGGCGCTTGCAAGGTCTCTTTTTCTTGCTCGGCGTGGGCGAGAACACCGTCGTTCCCTTCATGCCCCGCCTCGCACGCCTCTTTGGCCTGCGCACCGTCAGCGCCGAGCGTGATCTGATCTCGACCAAGTTCCGTGAGTTCCAGGTCAAGGCGGCCAGCCGTGCATCGCTGCCCGGCGAACTCTCCGGCGGCAACCAGCAGAAACTCCTCATTGCCCGTTGGATGGGCGGCAGCACCCGCGTGCTCCTGCTCGACGAACCCACCCGCGGCATCGACGTCGGCACCAAGGCCGAGATCTACAAACTCGTCCGCGCCGCCGCCGATAGCGGCACCGCCGTGCTGCTGGTCTCCAGCGAGATGCCCGAGTTGTTGGCGTTGTCGGACCGGCTGCTGGTCATGGCCGACGGCCGACTCAGCGGCGAACTCACCGGCGATCAGATGACGCAGACGAACATTCTGCGCTTGGCGACCGCCGAGAACGTAACACTGAACAGGTCAGCTCCCGGCCTCACTGCCTGACAGCAGTTTAGACTCTGCCGATGGCGGCGCAAGCGTGGATGGCTTCCAGCCGAATCCTCCGATGCAACGTCGCCAAACTTCTCGAACGTCTTCGGTATTCTGTTTGGTTCCACACTCGGGACACACCACGCAAGCACCCCGAAGACCAAAGGGGTGACCGCACTCGCCGCACACGAGACCATCGTGATCGCGCACCGTCTGTTCAAACGCGCTACGCAGGCGATATGCGATGATGAGCGAGATCGGCAACCCGATCGCTGCCACAATCAGCGTTGCGCGCTCGATCCAGGCAGACAACAAGCGCAGAGGTTCGGGATTGGAGTCTGCGGCCGAGAGCCACCCAGACACGACGAGAACGACACCAACGACGCCCCAAACCCACATGTTCCGATAAATCCAGCCCCCTGATCGCCAAAGCGCCAGTGGCTCGCCGTGCCGTCCTGTGAAATCGAACCACTTCGCCGCCATCGCGGTCATTCTACTCGGACGGCAGTCATGGCAATACGTACGCCTGCTCGCCGGCGCGACTGCTGCTCCCGAACTTGTTCCGGTATCGCTCGTTCGCAGGGCGAGCAACGCACTGATCCGCAGGCCAACGGCCTGCCAGAACAAAGCCGGGGGTGCCGCGTGGCACCCCCGGAGAGTTCGTTCTCTTGACTTCAAGCGGCCTCGGAATCCTGCAGCCTGAATCGCTGCAAGGGGCTTACGGGCAGATCAACTCGTTGTACGCGGTCGCGAAGATCACGAAGTCCGAGTCGTCGGTCTGAAGGTCGCCGTTGAGGTCTCCGCGCATCGCGGTCAGTTCGTTGTAGAAGTCGGCAAAGGACACGAAGTCTGTATCGTCAACAAACCCGTCGGCGTTGAAGTCGCCCGGGCAGGTCGTGAAGTAGTTGACGTAGTAGTCCTTCACGGCGTTGTTGCCCGAGAGTTCGAACGCCACCAGCGTGATGCGGTTCACGCCGTTCACGAACGAAACCGAGCGCGAGTAATCAAACCGGTCGTTCTGCGTCGCCTGGTTAAACGAGTTGCTGCTCGTCACGGGGTTGGCGTTCTCCGCCAAGTTCTGCATCAGGTGCGTGCGATTCACCGTGCGGTCGTTCGCCTTGATGGTGAACGCGTACGTCGGCGCTCCGCTCGGCACCACCGGCACGTTCAGAATGCTCGCGTCCGGCGGCAGACGATCCACATAGAACGCCTGGCGGAACTCGCGGAACAGCGCGGCCTCGCCCGCGATGGTCCGCTTGCGGAACGCCACCACCGACAGGTAGTGCACGCCCTCATCCAAGAGCGTCGTATTCACGGTCTGCGAGTAGTTGCCCTGGTTCACGTTCTGCGGCTTGCCGGCCAGAGGGTCCTTCAGCGTCAGGAACTGCTCGTATCCCGCGGCGATGCCCGTGGTGTGGTCGAAATCCACCACGCCGTTGGCGTTGAAGTCGCGGTACCCGCCGCCGATCTTGAAGAGCGCGTTGTCGTCGGTGTTGTTGTTGGCGCCCGGCTGGCCCACCAGCGCGACGTCACCGTTGGACGTCGTGAGGTTGATGTTGAAGCTGTTCGCCGAGACGACCGGAAGCGGCGTCAAACGCCGACGGAAGGTCGGGATGAAGTTCGTGTCGGCGGCAATCGTGCTGCTCGTCGGCGTCAGGGTCAGCGTTCCGCTGGGGATCGAAGGCGCGTAGACGAGATAGCCCTTGTTGTGCGTGCCCGCGGAACTGACGTTGTTGGGCACCACGACCGTTGCCCAGCCGCCGGTGGAGTTGAAGTTGGTGGTGGTGATGACCTCCGGGATCGCGTTGGTCGGATCGACGGTCGGATCGGCCGCGTTGCCGGTCAACTCGATGAGGCGCGTGCCGGTGGAGAACGAGGTACGCACAAACCGGGTCTGCGTGCCCGAGTCGTAGCGGTCGTTGGTCGCGATCAGCGCGTTGCCCGAGTAGGAGTTGAACCCCAGGTTGGTCCGACGCTCGAACACCAGTACGTCCGCGGTCGAGGTGTTGCCCGGATCGGTGCTGTTGAGCACGTTGAACTCGCCGCGGCAGACCCAGTTGTGGATCTGCACGAGGCGGATCAGCGTCTGATCCGCCGAGTTCGTCGCGGGGTTCCAGCCCATCGCGGTCGGCATGCCTTGGCGTGGGAAGAAGCCGCTCGCGCGGGTCAGTCCCAAGGCGTTGTGATACACCTTGGGCTGTCCGGAGCGGGTGAGCAGGTACGCGTGGGCGTACATGCCCTGGGCCTGGGCGCTGGGCAGCGGCGGCAGTGATCCGCCGTTACCGGCGCTGCCGTTGTCGTGGCTGAAGACGTGGTTGACGCCCAGGGTGCCGTCGTTGAAGCCGTCCTGGTTGTCGAGGTGCGCGTTCAGCACGTTCTGCCAGGAGCCGAGTCCGTTGCCGTTGATCAGGTCGCGCAGCTGTCCCGCGCCGTTCAGATCGAGCGCATCGCGGTTGCCCCACGAGTCGCCCTGCCGGAAGATGTTGTTCGTCTTGCGGATGAAGTTGTCGTACGTGAACTGGTTGCTCTCCACGCTCTCGCCGAACGAGAAGGGCGTCACCTTCCGACCGTCCGGCGTCGTCCGACGCTGATAGACCGCTGCGTCCCAGAAGGTGTCCCAGAACCAGCTCGGGACGTGCTTGATCGCGTCGATGCGGAAGCCATCGACCTTGTGCACGTCCATCATCCATTGCGACCAGCGCAGGAGCAGGCCGGTGCCGTTTTCAGCGACCGGCGTGCCGTTCATGCCGTCGAACGGATACAGCGTGAAGTTGTTCGAGCCCGGGTTGCGAGCCGTGCCGGGATTCGTGAACGAGGCACCCGGGAGATTGCGGTTCGGGTAGAACTGTGCGTTCGCCGGGTTGGGCTGGTTGTACACCGTGCCCGCGGGGATGTTGAGCGGATTGCCGGCCGCGACCGGTTGGCGGATGAACTGGTTGTTGCTTTCCTGCGCGATATCCACGAGCGCGACCAGATCGCCCTTGTACAGGTCGTACCGCGCGCCGCTGGGGTTCTCCGACTGCAGGTATCCGCCCGCAACGCCGTTGTGGAAGTCGCCCCAATTGTCTGTCGCCTGCTTGGTCGTGAAGCCGGGGTTCGGGCTCATCCAGAAGCCGGGCCACCCGCCCGCCTGCTGGAAGCCGCTCGAGCCGTCGCGCCCCGAGTTGTGGTTCATCACCGAGTCGATGTACACCAGTCCGTCGGCGCGATGGAACTCATCCACGAGCGCGTCGAAGTACGCCGCCGTTCCGTACGCAGTGGGGGAGCTGGGTGAGCCCAGATCAAACCGATCGAACGGGTCGTACCCGGCGCTTGAGGTGTCCCGCCCCTTCGTCACCGGCGGCAGCCACACCGAGCCCCATCCATAGGTGAACCAGTCCGGCAAACGACGCTCCATGTCGTACCACTTGTTCTCGAACCACTGCAGCATCGCCGGGTTGTCGCCCGCCACGACCGGCGCTGCGAACGCCGTCATGCTCACCGTCGCGCCCGCGAGCTTCGCGAGAATCACCACTTGCAAGCCACGCTTCATTCCATTGCCACGAGTCGACATTCCGTTCTGCTCCTCTCGTGCAGCCGCCTCTGGCGCGCTGCTGGTGGGTCTCTTTCCCGAGTTCCCGAATCACTCCGACACCGACCGCGCAACGCCTCCATCGGCTCCGGGCGCAGTCCCGCCCGATTCCGATGCCGCGGAACGCACTCGTTCGTGTCGGCACAACCTCTCTTCGATCCTCTCCGTGACACGGTTCGTACCAGTTTGCCCGAACCAACTTTCCCCTGAAGCCCTTCTCGCTCAAAACAAGGACCGGTACGTCCGTTTCTGAAGACCTTCCAACCTATCCAAGATACCGTCCGTCCGCCCCCCCCGCAATCGGAAAACGCCCCTTTCGGGCCTTTCTTGCCGCAGACACCCCTCGCCGCTTGCTATGTTCTCGGGCACGGCCTTTCGCCCCTTGCAAGGACTCACTCCCATGACCACCCTTATCGCTCGCTGTCTGATCGCTTCCCTCGTCGCCACCGCCGGTCTCGCGGCCCAAGCCGAGACCGGCGCCAGCGCCCAAGCCTCCGGCGCGCCCGCCGGCGTCAGCGGCAAGATCGGCGACCGCATCTCCATCCACTTCGCCGATCAGGCCGCGGTCGATTCCGCGTTGCCGTCTCTCAGCTTCGAAAAGCCCCGTCCGGCGCACACGCCCAGCAAGGGGCCCTTCGCCGCCACGCCGCGCTTCAGCAAGGACGGCGAGAAGACCATCATCCGCATCGCCATCGATCCCGACACCTCGCTCTATGGCACCGGCTCGGTCGCTGGCCCGCTCCTCCGCAACGGCCGCACCGTCACCCTCTGGAACACCGACGCCTACGGCTACGACGACACCAACGCTTCGCTCTACCAGTCCCACCCTTGGGTTCTCGCCGTGCGCCCCGATGGCACCGCCTTTGGCATCCTCATCGACTCCACCTTCCGCATGACGATCGCCAAGCCCAGCCTTGCCGGCGGCGACATCGTCGTCACGGTGGACGGCGGCCCGCAGCCTCCGGTGGTCCTCATTGAGCGCAACTCGCCGCAGGAAGTCGTGCAAGCACTCGGCCAACTCACCGGCACCATCACCATGCCGCCCAAGTGGGCCATCGGCTACCACCAGTGTCGCTACTCCTACAACCCCGACTCGCGCGTCAAGGAAATCGCTCAAGGCTTCCGCGATCGCAAGATCCCCCTCGATGTCATCTGGATGGACATCGACTACATGGACCAGTTCCGCGTCTTCACCTTCGACGAGAAGCAGTTCCCCGATCCCAAAGGCCTCAACGCCTGGCTCAAACAACGCGGCGTCCACAACGTCTGGATGATCGACCCCGGCATCGGCAGCGACAAAACCAAATTCCGCGACGGCAAGTACTTCGTCTACGAGCAGACCATGGCCGGCAACCATGCCGTCCAAGCCAAAGACGGCACCACCTACCAAGGCGAAGTCTGGCCCGGCATGTGCGTCTTCCCGGATTACCTCCGCAAGGACACGCGTGTCTGGTGGGCCACCCTCTACAAAGACTTCATGGCCAACGGCATCGACGGCGTCTGGAACGACATGAACGAGCCCGCCGTCTTCAACGTCAAAGCCAAGACGATGCCCGAGGACAACATCCACCGCGCCGACCCCGAGCTCGGCGGCACCGGCTCGCACCTGCAATACCACAACGTCTACGGCATGTTCATGGTCAAGGCCAGCCGTGAAGGCATCATGGCCGCCAATCCCGACAAACGCCCCTTCGTCCTCAGCCGCGCCAACTTCCTCGGCGGCCACCGCTACGCCGCCACCTGGACCGGCGACAACACCGCCAACTGGTACCACCTCGAAACCTCCGTGCCCATGGCCCTCAACATGGGCCTCTCAGGTCAGCCCTTCGCCGGCCCCGACATCGGCGGCTTCGCCGGCAACGGCCCCAAAGGACAAGAAGGCCAGCTCTTCGCCCGCTGGATGGGCCTCGGCGCCATGCTCCCCTTCGCCCGCGGCCACACCGGCAAGGGCAACATCGATAAGGAGCCGTGGTCCTTCGGCCCCGAAGTCGAAAGCACCTGCCGCGACGCCATCAACCGCCGCATGCGCTTCATGCCGTACTTCTACACCCTCTTCCACGAAGCCAGCATCAACGGCCTGCCCGTCGTCCGCCCCACCTACTGGGCCGACCTCAAAGACCCCGCCCTCCGCAGCGAAGACGATTCGTTCCTCCTCGGCAACGACATCCTCATCGTCCCCGACATGGTCCCCGACCGCACCCGCGCCGTCGCGATGCCCAAGCCCGGCCCCAACGGCACGTGGAAGCCCTTCGACTTCACCGCCAAGAGCGGCGCCGACAACCCCGAAAAGGCCGACCCCGACCTCCCCAAGCTCTACATCCGCCCCGGCGCGATCGTCCCCATCAGCCCCGTCATGCAGTACGTCGACGAGAAACCCCTGGACACCCTGACTCTCTTGGTCAACCTAGACGCCCACGGCAAAGCCGTGGGAACCCTCTACGAAGACGCCGGCGACGGCTGGACGTACAAGCAGGGCGACTACCTGCTCACCACCTACACCGCCGAGAAGAAGGGCAACGAGATCACCGTCACCGTGAGCAAGTCCGAAGGCAAACGCGAACGCCCATCACGCAAGGTCGTGGTGCAGCTCGCCGGCACCACCACAACCGCCACCGGCACCGACGGCCAGCCGATCAAGATCACCGCGAAGTGATTTGCAGCATCTGCTGTGACGCCTCGATACGAACGGGTGTAGCCAAGGAAGCGCCCGAGATGTCAGCGAAGGTCAAAGTCGACGAAAATGGAGAGAATGCGCAACGAGCGGGGGCAAGTTATGAAAGAAATCTCCGAGTCCATTTATCTATGGGTTCGGTGTGGAAATGACATTTGGAAAAAGTGGTTCTCGCAGCGTGCGAACGGGGCATCTGAATTTGCGCAGATCGAAGAACGTTTGTTCGACATTCTAGTGGCTGGCGAAGTGGTGCACGGCCAAGCAGTAGTCGCGCAAGACTTCGTCAGGCACATTCAGGTTCGATACATCAAAGATATTGACGAGAACAGACAGTATTTTAAGCGTCAGACGGGAGGAACTCTCTTTGGTCAGGCCGAAGTTGTAAAGATTTCCAAGGGAACTGTTCTTCCTATTCAGGCAATCGATACCGCAGGAACGATGCTCGATTCTGAGCCGTACGTGGAGGTGGTTTGGAAGCAGGGATTTCTGTTGGAGTCCGTCGGTAATCTCGAGTTCTTTTTTGAGAATGGCACTACGAAGTAGAAGGTCGGGTGCCACGGGTTGGCTGCTTGGAGCCAACCCGTGCGGGGTGCCAGCGCCCTGTTGCAATTGGCCGACGTACCCCGCCGCCTCTCATCACCCCGCACCGCGGGGAGAGGTGGCCGAGTCCGCGAGGCCGGTGAGGGGCAACGGGCTAACGACTTCGAAGTTGTCGGGAAATCCAACCGCGAATGATCGTGGATGAATTCAATCTCGGCGAGTACAAGAGACAGGCGGAGACCTGTTGGACGGTCTCCGGCGCGTCCGACGCCGTGAGCCATCGGTTCTTGCGCAAGGCGCTTGCGGGTCTGTTCTACAGACGCGGCGAAGCCGAGCGTGTGATCGCAAGGCTGCGGTCGCGGGGCCGACTCCCCGCCACTTGGGTTCCGTCGTTCGCCACAACGACGCACGAGTCCAGTACACTGCTTTCGGTCGCTGCCGCAGAGCGGGTGCGCCCCATCGATGAGATATCGATCATGGCGGTTTGGATCCAGCGTGGCGACACGCTCGGCTTCCGCTTCAGAACGCGGAACACCGCGTTCGCAGTCACCTGTCCGCTCGCCAGTTTCTGCTCTCTGCCCGCTTTGATGGTGTGCCAGATCCGATTCAAGAATCGGGAGAGCGTCCATTCAACCGCGGTGTTGGTGTATCAAGAACGCCTTTTGCGATCCGCTCCGATCCTGTGCTTCAACTACTGACGGAGATCGGCCGTTCCGCGAGTCACGAAGGAGCCCGGGTGCTGAGGCTTGACTGCTTTAAGCCAACCCTTGTTACGCATACCCGAGTGGGTCGAGTGCCGAATAGTCTCTTTGCGACCGAGTACGATCGAGGCAATTGCCGCTTAGCGCAACGATCGGAGCGAAACACGGATGTTTGATCGGAGGCGCATTTTTTTAGGGGCATGCGAGGCGGTCTGTGACTCTCGTATGGCGGCGCTCGGATTTGCTCCCACTGGAAAGCACCATCAAGATGGATGGGCGTGCGACGCCACGTACCGAGAGTACGGGCGGGAACAACTCCGTTTCGCGATTCGGGCGTTCTCGAATCAACACGAGGGGAGCGGTATTGAGGGAGTAGCGTCGCTGCGACCCGGTGACAAATACTTGGTGAATGCGATGCATGTTGCCAGCCTGTGGACACTGTCAAAGCGATTCGGCCTTGATGTCGAGGCGTTCTATTTCCCCGATCTATCGGATGCCGACGCGACCTCAACCGCCCTGGTCCATGTGTGCGAGGATTGGAAGCGACTGCTTGATCTGGTCGGCATCGATCGCTTGCAGGCCGTCCTCATGAACTTTGATGCGCTTGGTTCGGAATCACATCGACAACAGGACTAGGCAGCGAGGCCGGACTCGGTTTGGGGGCGGGTGGCACCAACCCCTGCCACCAACCTCGGCCTTACGAGATTGATGCCCGTTCCGGCGTAGCCTTTGGCCGGTGACCAAGGGTTGTGAGGAAGGGAAAGCATGACTGCCACGGCCAAATCGAACTTCTTCCCGCGATCTGCCGCGGGCGTCTTGCTTGTTCGATGCGCGGTCACCGGCACCGTGCTGATGGCCGGCGTGAGTGCTTCCGGCTGCGGGCGTCAGGACCCGGCGCTCGGCGGCTCTTCCGCCGCCGGTTCTGGCACGCCCAATCCGGCAACCGCGGTCGAGCCCATCGAGGCCGTGTGGAAACTACTTACATCCGGCACGAAAGACGATTTCTGGGCGGCCATGGACAAACTCCAGAAGCTGACGCCAGCACAACGCGAGGCCGACGTGTACTCCTCGCCGCCCGGTCAGGAAGACACCCTGGACCCACGCGCCGATGAGCGTTTAGCCGTCGGGACCACCCGATTCTCCATTTCGCCCGAGATGCTCTATCTGTGGCGCGACGAACTCCGTGCCGAGGCGTCCACCCGAGCACCAGGACGCGAGCGCGAGTGCTCCATCGCGCTCGATCAATTGCTCCGCGGCATACTCCTTTCGGGCGAGCGTGTGCAAGCGCTGGGAGAGCTTGTCATGGTCTCCGGGGCCCGCGCTGCGATGCTGGGCGAGATGGCGAATCGCTTTCCCTCAGACCCCTACGAACCCGCCCGCAAACGCGACGAACTGACGAAGAACACGAAAAAGATGCTGGAAGAGAAGCGAGGCTCACTGCGTACCGACGAAGTGCCATAGCTCGGCAGGTGGCCCGACCACGCCACCGTGGCAGGTGGCACGACTCCCGCGCCACAACGGCGAATCAAACTTCACGTGCGTGGGTCTGCGCCGAGCCTCCGACCCACGGCACCCGGAAGAGGACGGTGCTTGAAGCGACTCAGAAGTTCAGTACCGCGTACCGCACGCGCCGTGCAGCGATGGCCTTGAGGCGACTGCTCGTGACTCCATAGCCAATGCCGGACAAAGCGAAGATTCCTGGAATAAAGAGATACGCAGGAAGCATTGGCTCGCCGAGGGTGCCAACGAAAACGGCGGCGAGTCCAAACGGAATCATCGCGAATCCGGAGAAGACGAATAGAAATCCGAAGGATACCGCGAGAAGGCGCAGCCACCGTACTCGAGATGCTCGTCGACTTCTCATACAAAGTCCCTTTCAGGTCGAGCCGCAACTCTCCGAGATATTCTCCATGCGCATCCGTTCATGATCGGCACGTGACACGCGGTCAAGGGTATCCGTCTGCGCCACGCGTGCCGAGCCACGCGAGGTGGAACGACTCCCGCGCCACAAAGGCGAACCGAACGCCACTCGCGTGGGTCTGCGCCGAGCCTCCGACTCACGGCACCCGGCCGCGGGGTGCCGCCGGTCGAGGCGGTGGGGGTTGCCGATAACCCAAGGGCTGTCGCCGTCACGTTGAGCGATGCCATGTCCGGCGAGTCGATCTCCACCGACGACTCGGTTCGCACACGTCAGACATAAAGGCGCTCCGTATCCGATGCGTCCGCTCACGCGACGGCTGTCGTTCTTAATAAACAAAGCTGAAATGTCATCGCGATCATCGGACATTCTCTTCGGGTCCCAGCACGGTCCGCGATTCTGTCCTGTTCGCACGTCTCTGGGAAGTACGTGAAGGAGCAAGCAGTGAACATCAGCTCGTTGAATGTCGTCGCGCTCGCGGGCGTCGCTGGCTTGGGTGCGTCCATCGCCTCGGCCCAGATCACCATTCCGACCGTCCGGATCGGCAGCCCCGGTAACGCCGCGGACCAGTCCACCAACCGCGGGTCGGTGGCGTACACCTACAACATCGGGGCGACCGAAGTGACCAACGCGCAGTACGCGGCGTTCCTGAACGCCAAAGCCGCCTCGGACCCGTTCGGTCTGTACAACACTGGCATGGGCGGCACGTTCGGCGGCATCATCCGCTCCGGTTCTGCGGGCTCATTCACGTACTCGACGATCGCCGGCCGAGCCAATAACCCCGTCAACTTCGTCTCCTTCTGGGATGCGACGCGCTTCGCCAACTGGCTGCACAACGGTCAGGGCAACGGCGACACCGAGACCGGCGCGTACACGCTCGGTGGCGTAACCAACCCGGTGAGCTCGTCGGTCATTCGCGGCACTGGCTGGCGTTGGGCGGTCGCCACCGAGAACGAGTGGTACAAGGCCGCGTACTTCCAGCCCGCCAGCGCTGGGGGGCCGGCGAGCAACTACTGGCTGCACCCGACCAATGCCCTCTTCCCGCTACCCTCACGGGCGAACCTCACCAGCGTGTTCGGGCCCGCGGTCGGCAACACCCTGCCGGTGGGCTCCTTCGCACCAAACTTTCACGGCACCTTCGACATGGCCGGAAACGTTGCGGAGTGGAACGAGTCGCTCGCCTTCGGCAGCTTCCGCGGCCAACGCGGCGGGTCGTTCGCAGAGGGCGAAGCCTTTACCGAGTCCGTCAGACCCATCTTCAGCAGCCCGACGGCTGAAAACAGCACCGTCGGGTTCCGTGTCGTTCAGGTCCCTACGCCGTGCCCGGGCGATCTCAACGGCGATTCCTTTTTGGACGATTCCGACTTTGTTCAGTTCGCCGCCGCATATAGCCTGCTCGACTGCACGGACCCGTCCATGCCGCTCGGTTGTCCCTCGGACCTGACGGGCGACACATTCGTCGACGACGCCGACTTTGTGGTGTTCGCCGCCGCGTACGACGCGCTGACTTGTCCGTGACAGGCGGCACGCCCCGTCCGCGTCGCGTTCTGAATGCAGCAATGTTCACGAGCTGTCGAGCGTCCTGCTCGAATAGACCGGGGCACACGCCCCATGGAGTCCGGTATGTTCTCTCAATCACGCATCAAGGTCGCCGCCGTCGCGGCCGTCACCAGTTGTGCTGCTTCGGTTGCCTCGGCGTCCGTCACCGTGGCCTGGTCCACTGTTGGCAACGCCGGCAACGCGGGCGATCCGGCAACCTTCGGCAACGGCACGGTCGCGTATGAGTACCGCATCGGCACCTTTGAGGTGACCAATGCCCAGTACGCCGAGTTCCTCAACGTCGTCGCGGCAAGCGACCCCAGAGGGCTCTACAACCCCAACATGGGCACAAACCCGCGCGGCGGCATCACCCGCGCGGGCACCGACGGCTCGTTCACCTACGCCGTGAGGCCCAACATGGGCAAC
>VYLH01000112.1_pt2 | contig 18397 bp, 25 predicted proteins | sample 5114361 | NCBI WGS metagenome assembly VYLH01 (sample SAMN12291772, study PRJNA351875) | freshwater metagenome | isolation source: freshwater lake | place: USA: Michigan, Kent Lake | collected 2013-08-15
TTTTTCTATTAAGCTCAACATATCTTTCAAAAGTTCGCGTTCACTTCTCATTTTACCTGACAGTGATCGCTTTTACTTTTGATATTCTGATGGGAGAATGAAACAGCCCTAGGGACTAAGGGGGGATCGGCACCCCCCTTATCAAGGGGGGCAGGGGGGATCGAACCTAAAATCCATTTTTAATTTAATTATAACCAGCTACTTATCTAAGTTAAAAACAACAATAAAACTAGCGATCGATGCGCGTGATCAGTAAAGTCAAATTACGAGAGTTTTGGGAACGCCACTCGGACGCGGAAGACGCTCTTAGGGATTGGTATAACTTCGCTAGTAAGGCTAACTGGAAAAATTTAGTAGAGGTTCAAGGTCGCTACCCGAAAGCGGAGGCGGTGGGAAATTTTACAGTTTTTAATATCAAGGGAAACAAATACCGTTTAATCGCTGACATCAATTATTCTCGTCAAACCATTTTCGTTAAATATATTCTAAGTCACGCTGAATACAATAAGGAGAACTGGAAAAATGATCCCTACTTCTAATCCATTAACCTATGGTGATTTACTCTTGCAGTATCAACCGAAACCGATTAATAACTCCCAAGAATACGAGCGATTTTTAAGCATAATTGAAGGGATGATGTCACGGGAGTTAAGCAATGACGAAGGACTATTATTTGATTTATTGGTGTTATTGGTGGAAGAATACGAGCGGAAACATTATCCGATCGCCCGAACAAATCCTACCGCTACGTTAGAATCTTTACTTGATGAATTCGATATCGATAGGGAGTGTCTTGTCGATATTTTCGGCGATCGGGATAGAGTAGAATCGGTGATAGGGGGGAAACAAGCGATCGCTCCCTCTCAAGCCGAGTCTCTAGCCGAATTTTTTAATCGTTTAAGTGCGAAACTGGCGTTAAGCGCCCGTGATTTTCTCTTGTAGCCTCGCTTTCCCTCGGGGACTGGGGGGGAAGACCATATAACAAATCCTTACTTTCTTCATAACTTTAGATTAATTAAGATAATGTTACAAAACTTTATGAAAAAGCCGTAGTATGATAATTTACGCCAGTAAAGCGAACACAATAAGGAGCAACACCCATAATGCAGTCGGCCGAGATGTTGCTGACAGTCCCCAAAGAGTATTTAAAAGCACCGGGGGGCTTCAACCCAAACGTTACCATGTTTTTTAGTGCCTTGAGCCTAATAACCCTATCTACCTGTGGCTATTGGCTATGGTCCTGGCCTGACTGGATTTGTTTTAGTGCTAATGTCCTCGCTTTACATTTATCGGGGACAGTTATCCACGATGCCTCTCATAATTCTGCCCATAGCAATCGGCTATTTAATGCTATTTTAGGTCATGGTAGTGCTTTAATGCTCGGTTTTGCCTTTCCGGTCTTCACTAGAGTCCATTTACAGCACCACGCTCACGTTAACGATCCCGAAAATGATCCAGATCATTTTGTCTCCACCGGTGGCCCTTTGTGGATGATTGCGGCCAGATTTTTTTATCACGAGATTTTCTTTTTTAAGCGGCAACTCTGGCGGAAATACGAACTGCTGGAATGGTTCCTCAGTCGTCTTTTTGTTGCTACCATAGTCATCGTCGCCTGTCAATACGGTTTTATCAGCTATGTGATGAATTTTTGGTTTGTTCCCGCTTTAGTGGTGGGAATTGCCCTCGGTTTATTTTTCGATTATCTCCCCCATCGTCCTTTCCAAGAGCGCAATCGTTGGAAAAATGCCCGAGTTTACCCCAGTCCCCTCTTAAATCTGCTGATTTTAGGGCAGAATTATCATCTCGTGCATCATCTCTGGCCGTCGATTCCCTGGTACAAATACCAACCGGCATACTATGCCACTAAACCGCTTTTAGATGCGAAAGATTGTGAACAGTCTTTAGGTTTACTGCAAGGTAAGAATTTCTGGAGTTTCCTCTACGATGTCTTCTTGGGGATTCGCTTTCACTCCCATTCTTCTAAATCTAGCTCATAGCATTTATCGTAATGGTGAGGTACAAGGTTTTCGTTTTGGGGAGTCGGTGGTCGATTTTATGAGCAACTTTGTATCTGTACCGGTTTTGTTGTCAACTTGATTTTTTGAAGGAGGATTTTATGGGTCAACATTGGGGAAAAGCCTTAATTTTAACAACAACTTTCTTGACAATTAACATCGATTATGCTAAGTCTTTAACCTTTGGTGAGGCCGTGGGTATTGGAGCGGGGGCTTTGTTAATCAACCGGGCGGTACAGGATAATAGACAACGTTATCGATTTGTGCCACCAGAGCAAGAATTTCAGCGCGGACTAGAGGACGGTTTTAACTTTGCCCGCTATGATAATCCGCGCAATTCTAGAGACTATGATGACGGTTTTATCGAGGGAAGAAGACGGCGGGAGTCGGGTTGGGCCAGTCCCAACCGGAGAAACTAATTATTGTTTTGGTCTGCGTCCCACTTCGGCGGTTTCTTGAATGGAAAATATCCTCAATTTACCGTCGATGGGAGCGACTTTAGCCACCGCTGCCGATGCCACTATATAGTTATCACCCTCGGTGTTGGTAATATTGACTACCCGCTCGCGAGTGATCATCGCCATCTCGTCATTAGCAAGAATATCCACGTCCCAATTCTCAGAAAGAACCTCTATACTTTTAATATTTTTGTAGGATTCCTCTAAAAATATTTTATGTTCCGTGATGCCATTTAACTCAAAAATTTCGGTACTAGCATCGGTTTTAATGGTCAATTGCGAGGAAATAAACGGGGCATAGTGTTTGAGGATTAGGGCGATATTTTTATCTTTAATAGCGGTTTCAATGTCTTGAATCATTGCTTTAATTTCCGCTTCCTTGATTGTTTGTCCCCCATCGCGATTACTCGATTGTTTCACTGGCACTATCGAGGGATTAGCATGGACACAAGCGGGGGAGATGCCGGGGAGAAGGGATAAACCGAGCAATAGAACAATTAATTGGGGAGAACGCATAATTTAATAAACTTGGTAAATTCAACCCGAATCATAGCATTTTCTCGTTACCGAATAAATCCTCAAGGTGAAAGTCCCTAGTTAGGGAAGCTAAGAGAGCAAAATTCTGACTGTGCAAAGTCTAGGTTGATCCTTTAGCTATTTTTGCCTTATATTTCCAGAATAACAGGGGTATGATCGCTAGGTTTTTCTTGTTTTCTGGGTTCTCGATCGATCAGGCAATTAACGGCTTTTTCGTATAGCTGAGGAGTTAAATAAAGATGATCGATTCGCCAACCTCGGTTACGAGCAAAACCACCGCTGCGATAATCCCACCAACTATAATGTCCCGCTGCCGAGGTGAATTTTCTAAAGGCATCTTGTAAGCCAATTTCTAAGACCTTTTCTAAAGCTTCTCTTTCTTTAGCTGAAGACATAATATGATTTTCTTTGCCCTTGGGATCATAAATATCTTTATCTTCTAAGGCAATATTAAAATCCCCGCAGATACATAATTCTTCAGGTTGAGAATTAATAATTTTATCTAGATATTTCCTGAGAGTTTCTAACCATTTAAGCTTATAAATATACTTGTCACTATCTAGGGAAGAACCATTAGGAACGTAGAGATTAATAATCCGAATATCGCCGATTACTCCAGTAATTAGCCGTTTTTGTTCGTCTAGTTCTCCTGTTAAATTTTCGCCGATAATTGGACTAAATCCCACAGTGATATCGTCCATGGGTTTCTGGCTAAAAATCGCCACACCATTATAGGATTTTTGTCCAGAAATATAGAGATGATAACCCAAAGATTCAAAAGCTTCTCTGGGAAAATCTCGATCGATTACCTTAGTTTCTTGCAAGCACAAAACCTCAACGGGATTGAGTTGTAACCAGTTAATTACCTGCTCTTGTCGGCTGCGAATCGAGTTGACATTCCATGTGGCGATTTTCATAGCTAAAAACCGATAATTTTTCTCACACTTCCTCAGCAAAACTGGTGCGACGCACAAACTCAAAGGGACCGGCGATCGAACCCCAGACTAATTGATCGGTTTCGGGATCTAAACCGCGATCAACGCTAATTAATCCCCGTTCACTAATTTCAAAACTATTATCTAAATAAGTCATTCTATCTTTGCGAAAGACTAAACATTGTTTACCCGGTTTTACCACCCCTTTAAAACTGTTACCTGTCCAAGTGACATTCATATCACAACCCAGCATCGGTTCTAATAAGTCTAAGCTGAGATTTTTGAGACGTTGGGGTTCTCTAGAAGCACCAAAAAAGTTAGCTTCCTCTTTAACTTTAAAGTTTTCTAGTTCAATATGATCATCGACTACCGATAATTTAAATACTCGCAAACGATAGGGAGTATTGAGCATAAAATCGTAGGCCTGCTCTAAAAATAAGCTGGTTCCATTCAGTAATTCATCGGGTAAAGGACGCATACACACGCGAATATGGGCAAAAAAAGGCGGATTAGCAAAAGCTTGTTCTTGATTACTAAAATCCGCCGCCATCCAGCGCGCTAGGGTTTTTATATCCGTGGGATGAGTCATAATTTTTGATATTTTAATGGTTATTAGCTAGCAGCCATTAGCTAGTTAATCGCTCTGATAAATTTTCACTGATTACTGATAACTATGCCCCGATAATTGTTATTGTGCAATTACTTTAATTTCGATATCGGCATTAACTTCGGGATGGAGTTTGACTTGTACTTTATAGACTCCCAATTGACCGATATCGGGGACGGTAATACCACGGCGATCGATTTCTAATTTAGCATTTTCTAGAATAACCGTAGCCACATCTTGACTGGTGACAGTACCGAAAATTGCCTCGTTTTCACCCACCTGTTTAGGGATGCTGTAGGGACTGAGTTTTTCGATCGCAGTTTTTCTGGTTTCCGCTTCTTGTTTTTCAGCGAGGAGACGTTGACGCTCTTTTTCTTTCCTAAATTCTGCCTGTTTAATCGCGCCCTTGGTGGCTAAAACGGCCACACCTTGGGGGATAAGGTAATTGCGCGCATAACCGGGGGCCACTTCCACCACATCGCCATTTTCACCTAATTTGCTGACTTTTTGATTGAGGATAACCTGCATTCGTTTCGCCATGATCTTGACCTAAAACAATAGTTCCAAAACCCCTATCATACCATGCAATCGTTTTTATCTGTCCTCCCATCCGGACCGTCAGTTAGCTATGGAAAAACTACTTGGGGTTTGCTGAATAAATCTAACAACCTTGTTGGATAAGGTTTTTAGACTTTTTTTCCCTCAAAAACTGCCGACCATTGGAGTGATTGGGGGGAAAATTCCTGGACTTTTTCCCTGAAAATGGGTAAAACCCCACACCCCACACCCCACACCCCACACCCTACCCCCACGAAAAACTTTTTGCCGCAAACCCTACTTGAACAATCCGAGTCTCCCCAAAAGGAAAACTTCCTATCTCATCATTAAGATAACTGCTGTATTCAGTTTTCTTCCCCAGTGTCCGTCAACTGGGAGGAATGCCGATAGCTGGTTAAAACCAGTAAGACAGGGCGGCGAGAGTAACTAAAGACTATTTTTTTGGTAAGATCAAAGCTAAACTAACCATCACGCCCTCTTGAGGAAAGATTTATTTATGAGCGATATAGGGTTTATTTTGACGATAATCAACAATTTCCTGCAAATTTACTCGGTAATCCTAATTGTTAGGGTTTTACTGACTTGGTTCCAAAATGCTGGTTGGGCCTATCAGATTATGTCTTTTCTCAGTCCGATTACCGATCCCTATTTAAACCTCTTTCGCTCGATTATCCCACCCCTAGGCGGGATGGACTTGTCCCCGATCCTCGCGTTCCTGCTGCTCAACGTTGTTCAGAGTGTCGTAGCCACAGGGGCCAGCAGTCTGGTCAGTAGCAGTTTCTAAATCCGCGGATCCACACTGCTGGTAAAACCGGAAGCTTTGAATTTTTCCAGTCGCAAGGGGGTTGGTTGATTGGTAGAAACAGAAATTCTGATCTCGAAATCACTAATCCCTGGCGGCACTTCTGGAATTGCCCCGACTCGGCTACGATTTTGTAAAGCCGGTTCCCCGTTAGCATCGTAAATCCGACCAAAAACATCGGCATCATAGACGGTTTTTCCGGAATTATTTTTAGCTTTGCCGGTGATTAAAAAACAATTAGCCGGAAAACTGGTTCCCCCACTGGTGACACTCCCCTCGGCTAATTCGGGGGGACAGTCTTTGTAAGATACATCTAATAGTTGAATTGGGGTCAAAGCTTGAGCAGTAGGGATGATAAGCAAGCTAGACAGCCAGAAAAGAACAGAAAGGAGCAAAACGGTGAGCGAGCGTGGTGTCATAGATGAGTGATTTTACGGTATGATTTCCCCAATACTTAGATTATCGTGGATCGTCACCCTTTGAAATCAGCTTTTTTAGGACTCTCATGGGAATGGATTCCCACAGACGCTCTCGATAGTTGCGACGGGTTTACCTGTGAGGTAATAGGTGTAGGGCTAATTCATGAATTAGCCCTACAATAGGCGTTGTCAAATTGAAAGATGCTCCGAATCAGCACCGGAACTGAAATTACTTTGATAGCAAGGATTGCATTGCATCTTTACCTATTCTGATCTGACAACGCCGTAAATGAAAGTGAGGATGATTCCCCCCCTGTTAGTTGCCGTATTCGCTTTCAAAACGGTGAAGAATGGGAAATACAAGCAATATATCAGTGGAATCGCCCTAATTGGCGTTTTCTGACCTGAAGGAAGATCACTGCTCGGTTATCGGCTAAAATTTAAGATATGTAAAGAAGGGAGATAAATTTTATGGCCGCTAATGTTGAGATCTATACTTGGAGTTCCTGTCCTTTCTGTATCCGCGCTAAAGCATTACTCAAGAAAAAAGGGGTGGAGTTTACCGAATATTGTATCGATGGTGATGAAAGAGCGCGAGCCAAAATGTCCGATCGAGCCAATGGTCGTACAAGTGTACCACAAATTTTTATAAACGATCAACACATCGGGGGCTGCGATGACATCTATGCTTTAGATAGAAGTGGTGGTTTAGCTCCCCTGTTGCAGAATTAAGGATAAAAACTATTAATGAAACTAGCCTTTATTATCGATCCGATCGAGTATTTAGATCCGGGCCATGATACCAGTGTAGCTATCATGGAAGCGTCCCAATTATTAGGCCATGAAGTCTGGATGACTTCCATCACGGATCTCAGTGCGATTGCGGGAAAAGCTTGGGCAAAACTAACTAAAATTGAACTGGTTCCCGTGGAGTTAAAAGATAATCATTGGGTGGCTGTATCTCAATGGTATCAAAGACAAGAGACAGTTTTTACCTGCCTAGAAAACTTCGATTTTGTCTGGATGCGAAAAGACCCACCCGTGACGATTGCCTATCTCTATGCCACCTATTTATTAGACCTGATCGACCCCCAAAAAACCCAAGTAATTAACTCAACTAGGGGTTTACGCCATGCCAACGAAAAGTTATATACTATTCACTTTGCTCAGGTAATGCCCGCCACAATTGTTTCCCAAGATAAAGCGACAATTAGGGAATTTGTCAACCAAAAAGGGGCGGCAGTTATGAAACCTTTGGGGGGCAAAGCAGGGGAGGGAATTTTATTTCTTAGTCCCGAAGATCGCAATCTCAATTCAATGATTGAAATTAGCACAAAATGGGGACAAGAACCGGTAATGATTCAAGATTATTTACCAGCTGCCCAAGAAGGAGATAAACGCATTATTGTCCTCAATGGTGAACCCATCGGGGCAGTTAATCGCATTCCCACCGGTTCAGAATTTCGCGGTAATATGGCCGTGGGTGGACGAGTAGCAAAAACAGAAATCAGCGATCGAGAATTAGAAATCTGTGCCACTTTAGCCCCAAAATTACGAGAAGATGGCCTATATTTTGTCGGATTAGATGTGATTGGTGGCTACCTCACCGAAGTTAATGTCACCAGTCCCACCGGCATTCGCGAGATCGATCGATTAAACAATGTTAGTTTAGCTCAACAGGTAATTCAATGGCTAGAAAATCATTTGGGCAGCAGGGATTAGGGGAATGGGGAGATGGGGAGATGGGGAGATGGGGAGATGGGGGAATGGGGAGATGGGGGAATGGGGAGATGGGGGAATGGGGAGATGGGGAGATGGGGGAATGGGGAGATGGGGAGATGGGGGAATTCAACTAAAACCCTAACACCCTAAAACCCTAACACCCTAAAACCCTAAAACCCTAACACCCTAAAACCCTAACACCCTAAAACCCTAAAACCTATTTTTAACTTTTTACTTTTTCCTTTGCGAATGAATGCTTTATCAATACCGACGTGGATAGTTCATGTATCGAGTGTCGTAGAATGGATAGCGGCGATCTGGTTAGTGTGGACCTATGGCGACATCAGTAGCGATCGATCGTGGCGAATGTTATCTTGGGGAATGTTACCCGCTTTAATTGGGGCCATGTGTGCCTGTACATGGCATTTTTTTGATAATATCAGTGCCTTATCCTGGTTAGTCACCCTACAGGCAGCCATGACTGTCTTAGGAAATTTTACCCTCTGTGCTGCCGGTTGGTGGCTGTGGCGTTCCAGTAAAATTAGCGTTAACAATGAATAAAGAGAGTTTATTTGCCATCTCCCTGTTTCCCTATCTGGGGTTTCTTTGGTTGATCACTCGTTCGGGAAAAATGCCCCGTTTAGCCCTAATTGGCTTTTATGTGCTGTTAATCTTCGTTTTTATCACCATTCCTGCCGGTATCTACGCCAAAATCCACTATGGTCAAGAATTAGCTAACGTCGATTGGTTACACGGCAGCGCCGAATTTTTCCTCACCCTCTCCAATATTCTCGTCGTCTTAGGTTTTCGTCAGGCAATTTTAGCGAAAAAGGAAACAGAGAAAGGGGAACAGGGATAAGGGGTGTGGGGTGTGGGGTGTGGGGTGTGGGGAAGTGGGAATTGGGGTGTAGGGTGTGGGGTGTAGGGTGTGGGAAGTGGGGAAGTGGGGAAGTGGGAAGTGGGGGGTATTTTCAGGGAACAGTGGACAGTGAACAGTAAACAGTAATCAGTGAACTGATGACTGATAACTGATAACTGATAACTGATAACTGATAACTGAATTGTGATACAATCGCCCCAAAACGTCCCCGCGTCAGTCAAATATGTCCCCGATTACACCGTCCATCAGTGTCAACGAACCAAACCCGCAGGCTGCCATCCAGACCTTATCGGTAGTGGTTCCCATTTATAACGAAGTGGACAGTATCCCCCATCTCGTCGAGAGTATCGCCACGATTTTGCGTTCTTATCAAATTAACTACGAGATAATCTGTGTTGACGACGGTTCTAAGGACGGTTCCACCGAGGTTTTAACTAATTTAGCCAAAAATCGCGATGATCTCAAGGCGGTAATATTGCGACGCAACTACGGACAAACCCCCGCCATGGCTGCCGGATTTAATTATGCCACGGGACAGATAATCGTTACCCTCGACGGCGATTTACAGAACGATCCCAATGATATACCCCTATTATTGGCCAAATTAGAGGAAGGTTATGACCTCGTGAGTGGCTGGCGCAAAAATCGCCAAGATGACCGGGTAAAACGGCTTTTACCCTCAAAAATAGCTAATTGGCTGATAGCAAAGGTTACAGGGGTCAAATTACACGACTACGGTTGTTCTTTGAAAGCCTATCGAGCCGAATTAGTCGCCGATATGAATCTTTACGGGGAATTACATCGCTTTTTACCCGCATTGGCTTTTATTGAAGGGGCAAAAATAACCGAAATTCCCGTTAATCACCACGCTAGACGGTTCGGACAGAGTAAATATGGTTTAGGTCGCACAATTCGCGTGATTATGGACTTATTTACTGTCTTTTTTATGAAAAAGTTCCTCACCCGTCCGATGCACATTTTTGGACTCTACGGACTGTTATCGATGGTAGTGGGGATTATTCTAGGCACTTATCTGACTATTCTCAAACTCGGTTTCGGACAAGAAATCGGCGATCGACCTTTGTTAATCCTGGCCGTGTTATTCTTTTTAACTGGGGTACAATTACTCTGTTTTGGTCTTTTGGCAGAAATTTTGATGCGAACTTACCATGAATCCCAAAAACGTCCCATCTACCGCGTTCGTACTGTTGTCGGGAATAGGGGATTTTTCAGTGAGCAGTAAACAGTGAGCAGTAATCAGTGAAAAGACAGTAGGAAGCTGCTATTTAATACTGCCCACTTAATACATACTGCACACTTAAAGTAGGGAGGCACAATTATTTGTAGGATGGGTTAGCGGTAGCGTAACATGAGCGGGTGTTGGGTTTCATGCTTCAACCCAACCTACGTTCATCTTATATTTAATTCCACCCACCTACTTAAAACTCAAATCTGATAACTGATAACTGATAACTGATAACTGAAAAAAATATGACTATTTGGGAACTTGATTTTTATTCGCGGCCGGTGGTGGATGAAAATAATAAAAAAAGATGGGAATTATTAATCTGTGAAACTCCGGCAACAATCGATCGCTCCTCCGATACAATATTTAAATATGCCAGTTATTGTCCTAATACGATGGTTAATTCCCAATGGTTAGGAGAGGCAGTTACTGCAGCTATCAAGGAAGCGGGGGTAACTCCCAAAAAAATTCGCTTTTTCCGTCGTCAGATGAATAACATGATTAGCAAAGCTTGCGAGGATATCGGTATTCCCGCTTCCCCTAGTCGTCGCACTCATGCTTTAACTAGATGGATAGAAGAAAGAATGGTTAATTTCTACCCCCAAGAAGTTGGTTATGATCAAAATTTAACTAAAACCGCTTCCGTGAATTATCCTCCTTTAAATGCTGTTCCCCTTCCCGATGCTGTCCGGGGAGATAAGGCAGATAAATGGGCTTTTGTTACGCTAGAATTGTCTTCTTTTAATGATTTAAAAGATTGGGATATTAGCTTCGGAGAAAATTTGCCTATACTAGGAATGGGATTAGATGAGAATCTAAAAATCCCCGGTTTAGTTATTTTTTCTCCGCGCGCTTTACCATTAGCTGGTTGGATGTCAGGGTTAGAAATGGCCTATTTAAAGTTAGAAACTGGTTCCCGTCCCGTGCTACGTTTAGAAACGGGTGCTAGTGATAGCTGGATTCTCGTCAACGTCACTAATGCCGAGACTTTAAAGGAAGCCAAAAACTTTGAAGAAGCTAAACAAAAAGCGAATAATCTGCATTTTTTAGCCATTCAATCTAACCCTGAATCGGAATCCTTCGCTGGTTTTTGGCTACTACAAGAAGGCTCTCAAGAGTAAAGTTTAGTAAAGGTGGGTTTTCAATCCACCCCTAGACAATTAACTTAAAAACATTGTCGGGTCCAACTACCGTGTAACCCGTAGGGAATATGATGTTTAAGATGGATAACCGCTAGGGAATTAGTGATATCTTTAGCATCTAAGATCACCCCATTCGATCGATGACTAGCCGCATCGTAAGTGACAACCAATAACCAACCATCATCTTCAGCGATTCCATCGGGTTTAGGCACAAAAACTGGCTCACCCGCAAATCCCCGGGGAGCAAAAGAATGTAATTGTTTTTCTCCCGTTAATAGGTCCAGTTTTAAGATTGCTTGCAAAGGAGCATTACCGGTGGCATGATGAGCGGCAGCGATGTATAAATAACGGTAATCTCGACCAACTTTTGCCGGATTGATGCTGGGAAATTCACAACAATGCTCTAGAATACATTCTCTTGTAACGGTATTTTCTGATAAATTTAGTGTAAATCGCCACAGATGTCCGGGAGCTAAACTATCAAAATCTACCGATTGAAAATTGCTATTTGAATCCAGTTGTGGTAAGGATTGATAACAAATAGAATCAATATAAATTTTCTCCCCTTGTTCAAAAGCATTGCTATGATGGAACACAAAACCCGATGGAGTTTCTAAAACTTTCACTTCTCTTTTGTTAGGATCCCGGGGGATAATAATAATCCTAGTTAACTTGTCCGGTTGATTAATAACGCATTCTCCCGCACCTTTTAACCCAAAAAGAAAGGGGAAAGGATTATAACCAACCGGGTTTTGGAAAAAGATAGCGTAGTGGGGAGTAATAACAAAATCGTGGATAAAACAGAAGCCAGGTATACTGTGGGTATGACGACGTAATAACTTACCCGTGGGACTAATTTCGTAGAGAGTAATGGCACTCGACAAACCCGTTTTGATGGCAAAATTTACCAGACAAGGTTGATGATTATCGAAGATACAAGCGGGATCGATGCGAGGATGAGCGGCAAAAGAATCGCCTTTTTCCAAGATACCATCGAGATAGTCTAAACCAATAGTATCAAGGGTTTTAGCATCGAGGCGATGGGGTTCGGCCGCTTCCCAAAGTGCCAGTAATTTATTACCCCAGTAGATAACATTAGTATTAGCAATATTTTTCAGACGCAAATCAAAAGCATTGCCGAAAATTCCCCCCGGTTTTTTCGTGCCGAAAACACCGCGATAAAGGGGTTTTCCCGCTTTCTGTTCCTGGAGATAACCCTCGGTTTTAACAAAACGATTACGATAATGTACGCGCCCATGGTTGAAGCTAATCGCGCTGATCATACCATCCCCATCGAAGGGATGAGCGATCGCCGTGCCAGCGATATCGAGTAAACCGGGGCCATTTTTAAAGACTGTACCCTGTAAATCGGCGGGAATTTGCCCCTCGATGTCTTCTACCTCGTAATCGTACTCGTTAGGTTGGGATTGATAGCCTTTTTGCCAATCCTGACGATTATAGGATTTTTCGCCAATTGTCGGAGTTAATACCATGGTAGTTTTACGTTTGTATTTACTTTTCTTAACATAACTTAAAACTACCAGAGCTAACGAAGGCAGGAGGCAGGAGGGAAGAATCTGACTAGAAGGCGAGGTTTTAGACAAGGGTTGTTGGGTGCATCTCACATTTGCAGAAATACCGACAATCAGCAATTATCAGTGACCCTTAAATTATTACAGATATATCAGCAGCTGCCTGTAAGCATCCCACCGAAAAACTAATGCGCTCTAGGGTTTGGGTAGGGTTGATTCATGAATCAACCCTACTATAGAGTTCTTGCATAATTAATTTTTGAGAGGGCAAAAATGAGATGCACCCAGGGTTGTTTCGATAACAGCTAAAAAGAAGGGGGTGGCCAATCATTTTTCCAGCTATTCACCCCCTCCTTGCCGTCATGTTATTTAACAAACAACATTTCTTGATAGGTAGGCAGCGGCCAGAAATTGTCGGCCACTTCCCCTTCCAGTGTGTCAGCATATTCGCGCACCTTATCCATCAAGGGACGGATCGTTTGAGCGGAATACTGCATATGTTCCTCGATCGAGTCAAAATCGTCTTTAGCCATGGCCTCACTCAGTTTGCTAACGCCATCCATCAGTAATTTAATTAAATTCGAGACGGTTTGGGCCCTTTCCTTATCCATCTCGATGCCGATCGCCGCCGCATTAGCGATCGCCAAAGACAATTCCGACAAGTAGCGAACGGCAGCGGGATAAATAATCGTTTTAGCCATACTTACCACCAGTTTCGCCTCCACCTCGATGGCCAGTAAATACTGTTCTGCATAGACATCGAAACGACTTTCCAGTTCAACGGGGGTAAGCACACCCATGCGGGCAAACAGTTCTTCGATATAATCGGCTTTCAGCACGGGTAAAGCATCGGCAGTGGTGCGGAGATTAGCCAAACCGCGCTCTTCTACCGCCATTTTGTGCCATTCCGGGGAATATCCGTTACCTCCGAAGATCACATTTCTGTGTTTGTCCATGATCTCCTTGAGAACACCCTGGGCAGCAGTCTTGAGGTCTTCCCCGGCTTTCATCCGGCTTTCTAAGTTATCCGCCACCCAAGTCAGGGAATCCGCTAGAATCGTGTTCATCGCCACCAGCGGCCCGGAAACTGACTGATTAGAACCCACGGCGCGGAATTCAAAGCGATTGCCCGTAAAAGCAAAAGGAGAGGTACGATTGCGATCACCAGGATCTTTGGGGAATACCGGCAGGGTATCGACACCGAGATCCATCAACCCCGGGGCATCAGAACCCTCAATTCGGCCTTGGCTAATTTGGTCGAATACCTTTTCTAACTGGCTGCCCAAATATACCGAAATAATGGCGGGGGGAGCTTCATTTGCCCCCAAACGGTGATCATTGCTGGCGGTAGCCACCACTGCGCGTAAAAGCGGCCCGTACTTGTGAACGCCACGAATCACCGCCCCACAGAATAACAAAAACTGCATATTAGCGTGGGGAGTATCGCCCGGATCTAACAGATTGCCCTGGGTGGCGTTGCCGACGGACCAGTTAACGTGTTTTCCCGAACCATTAATTCCCGCAAAGGGTTTTTCGTGCAGTAGGCAAACAAAACCGTGTTTTTTAGCCGTACTTTTCAGCAAAGTCATAATTAACTGCTGATGGTCACTGGCCACGTTGGCCGCCTCGAAAAAGGGGGCAATCTCGAACTGTCCTGGAGCGACTTCATTATGGCGGGTTTTGGCCGGAATGCCGAGGCGATACATTCTTTCCTCTACTTCCTGCATAAACACCTGAACCCGTTCGGGAATCGCGCCAAAATAATGATCGTCGAACTGTTGACCCTTGGCGGCGGGTTTACCAAATAGGGTGCGACCGGTGAGCAGTAAATCGGGGCGACTATGGGCAAAATGAGCATCTACGAGGAAATATTCCTGTTCAGCGCCGCAGCTGGAGTTAACGGGGGCGACTTCCGTATGTCCTAATAGTTTAAGCACCCTGGTGGCGGCTTTACTCATCGATGAAATCGAGCGTAAAAGCGGCGTTTTTTTGTCGAGGGCCTCTCCTGTCCAAGAGATGAAAACCGTGGGGATACACAGGGTTACACCATTATCCGTCTCCATGACGTAGGCGGGACTGGTGACATCCCAAGCGGTGTAACCCCGCGCTTCAAAGGTGGAGCGAAGTCCGCCGTTAGGAAAGGAAGACCCGTCCGGTTCTCCCTGTACTAAGACTTTGCCCGTAAATTCCGTGATCACCGAACCGTCGCTCTGCACGGAGATAAAACCATCGTGTTTTTCGGCGGTGGCGTTAGTCATCGGATAGAAGACGTGAGCATAGTACAGCGCCCCTTTGGACGTGGCCCAATCTTTCATCGCTGCCGCTACCGCACTGGCGATGGAAACGTCTAATTTTCCCCCGGTTAAAATCGTGTTTTTGACCGATTTGAATACGTCTTTGGGAAGACTGGCCTGCATTTTGCTCAGGGTAAAGACATCGGTTGCCCAGAGGGCCTCTAAACGTTGAGGAATTTTGCTAGGTAGGGGTTTACGATCCGTTACTTGAGAGATAGCTTGAACACGCGTTCCATAACTCATAAGTATTTTTCCTATTGTGTTGTGTCGTGGATAAAGGGTTACTTTACTTAGGCGATGACAAGTTTCCTACTAACTTTGATGTTGAATTCCGGTCAGAGGCTATTCTCCGCTTAATAATTTTGATCCCACGGCACAAGCTTCTCTGCGGTTTTTATCTGCTTGCGCCGGCCTCTTTCCCGATCAATTAGCAACACCAGCCTTAATCTTAAGAACAGATGATCGAGAGATTTGTATCAAACATTACAAATATCCCAAACCCGATCTTCCCCAAGCGATCGCACTGAGAAAACGGGTTTCTTTGAGAAACCTGTTTTCTGGAGATAAAACTCTATACATCTATGCAATCGATAAAAAAGCGATATTTGACAAAATCGGGGGGGGGGTAAAATGCTGGTGGAATTTACCCAAAATTGCCCATGAATTTTACAACTAACTTCAAATCTCTCTCTCTGGCTGGTGTTGTCTTCGCTGGCACAGTTAGCGCGATCGCTGTACTGACTGTCCTCCCCGCCAGCGCCGCTTCCTTCAACTTCTTCCAAGGTGGCTACTCCGAAGGTGCTACCGTCACCGGGATGTTTACCGGCGAAGATTTAGATAATGATGGTCTTATCGAAAATTTGGGTTAAAACCCCGTCCTTTTAGGACGGCTTTAAGCTACAATGGAAAAAGCGATAACCAAGCTAAAAACTGAACCTTGACAACAGATAGTAGGGGGTTTTCCCATTCAGCGACCACCCTAAAAAAGTGGCGTGGTGAGGAATCGCCGTCCGTTTTACGGCGGCGAGGATGTCAATGACTCCTTCAGTGGTGAAGTCACCGACTACATGATGTCATTCTCTGGCAACTCCCTCGTCCCCGCCTTCTCCCACGGGCTGCCTGACTTCTACGGGTTAGTTTATGTACTGGGCAGCGATATCGGCAACTTTTTCTTTTTTGACGGGATAGCTTCCAACGATAGCGCAACTTTCTACGGCGCGTCAGGTGGAACTACCGTCTATTCTGGTCCGCAATTTCCTGGCGCCAACGTCGGGACATTCGCCGGTGCGCTCGATACTACCACTGAATTCGTCACTGTCAACACCGTTCCTGAACCGAGTACTGTATTAGGTTTAGGATTGTTAGGCTTGGGTGCATTGGTTAAACGCCAGTTAACGCCAAAGCAAGACAGCGACAAAGCTTAATTAGTTCCCCAATCCGTGTCATAGAAAAGGGGTTTCTTTGAGAAGAAAACGGGTTTCTTTGAGAAACCCGTTTTCTGGAATACATAAGCTGTTTAAGTATAGTGATATCGTGCTGCTAAAAACTCGATGCGGTCATCTTTGACTCGATAGACTAGACGGTGTTCTGTGGTAATTCGGCGTGACCAGGTATTAGCTTCAAGATACTTTATGGGTTCTGGTTTGCCTATTCCAGTAAAGGGATCGGCGGTGACAGATTCTACGAGATCGAGTAGGCGAAAGGCGATTTTTTTATCTGTTTTGTACCACCATCTTAAATCTTCTCGAAATTGACTGTCAAAGACAATTGCCCTACTCTTGGCGTTCAATTCCTAACTCCTGACAAAGTTCTGTAACTGTCTGTCCCGGTATTGTTTGAACGTCCCTCTCCATTGAACGTTCCAGTGCTGCCAATAACTTTCGAGCATTCGCAGGCGATCGCAAAAGATAAACGGTTTCTAATAAGCCAGTTAATTCCTCTGCGCTTAATAGTGCCATATCTTTATGACCAGGGCGAGTAATAATCGCCATACTATTCTCGCTTTCCAGTCGATCCAGAAGGCTCGCTAAATTTTCTTGAGCTTGAGTGTAGGTAGTTTGGATAGAAAACATAAGGCGAGGGCAACGAGTTGATTCGATTTTAGCTTATTTCATCAACTGAGAAAACGGGTTTCTTTGAGAAACCCGTTTTCTGGAGATAAAACTCTATACATCTATGCAATCGATAAAAAAGCGATATTTGACAAAATCGGGGGGGGGGTAAGATGCTGGTGGAATTTGCCCAAAATTGCCCATGAATTTTACAACTACCTTCAAATCTCTCTCTCTGGCTGGTGTTGTCTTCGCTGGCACAGTTAGCGCGATCGCTGTACTGACTGTCCTCCCCGTCCAAGCGCTGCCGATCATCTACAATCCGACTCCAACCTTAACGCTTAATGCAGGCTCTGCTACTCCCACCGTTGGAGCCTTAGTCAACACTGCCAACGGCAATGGGTTGACTGGACCTGGAAACGCTTTGCAGCAACAGCACGTCGGAGGTACCGATTTGTCTAATTTCTGGGGAGTACGTTTAGAAATCGGGACGACTCCTGCTGATGTCAATCTTGATTTTAATTTTGGCAGTTCTGTGTTCTTAGATACCTTGGCTTTGTGGAATTACAACGCTTTTAATACCACAGCTACTGATCGCGGAATCAAGGATTTCACACTAATTCTCTCCAATAACTCCGACTTTAGCAGTCCAGTTTATGTATCAGGAACCCTAACACTTCCCGAAGGCACTTCGAACAACATACCTGCCACACTTTTTTCCTTCCCTTTGATTCAAGCCCAATATGCTAGAATTGATGTAGCAAACAATTGGTTCGTTGGTTGGACAGCACCAGGGCCTATTGGTCTCTCTGAAGTTCGCTTTGCCCAGACTGTTCCTGTTCCTGTTCCTGAATCAAGTTCTGTCTTAGGTTTGCTGGCCCTAGGCTTACTGGGAACGGCAGCGGCACTTAAGCGCCATTGGAACTGAGAAAACGGAAGAAAAGGGGTTTCTTTGAGAAACCCCTTTTCTGAACTTTTGGCAGATCGCCTTAATTATGGAATTAGTTGGATTACAATTAGTTTAAGCGCCATTGGAACTGAGAAAACGGGTTTCTTTGAGAAACCCGTTTTCTGGAGATAAAACTCTATAGTTACTAATTCTGTACGCAAATATTGCATCTAGAATTAGCTTTGTACGCTTTGACCCGTACTGGGTTAACTACGAACCTCTCTATCGGATTCCCGCTAAAGGCGGCCTC
>VYLH01000263.1_pt1 | contig 18043 bp, 16 predicted proteins | sample 5114361 | NCBI WGS metagenome assembly VYLH01 (sample SAMN12291772, study PRJNA351875) | freshwater metagenome | isolation source: freshwater lake | place: USA: Michigan, Kent Lake | collected 2013-08-15
TTTCTCTAAAAAAATGGAGAATCACGTTGGGGAACCCTTTGGTATTTTATCCATGACTACAATGCACAGCAAAGCAAAGGATTAAGCCGCCATCACTACTACCGAATCACCACCGATTCAACTTCATCGCTGGAGTTCTTTCCCTCCCACCCCCGTTGATGCTTTTTACTACTCCCCTTCCTCTTAGTTGTAAAATACCTACACCTGTCAGCTAAAAGGGGCGGGGTTTTAAACCCAAATTTTCGATAATTCGGCATTAACTAAAGACTTGATCGGGATTAATTTGACGGCACAAGCTTTTAATTCCGGCTGCAGGGAAATCGGACAAGCGGCCGGATGGGTGAGACTATTGGCCTCAGAATTTTCTGCCCATAGGGCCCCCCAGTGCATCGGCACAAAGACACAATTAGGAGCAATTGCTTTGGTAATTAAAGCGGGAAAACGGGCAGAACCGCGACGAGAACGCACCTCCACCCATTCCCCAGCTTCTATGCCCAATTTTGCCGCATCTTGGGGATGAATTTCCAGAAAAGGTGCGGGGTGCATTTTGACAATTTTCTCGATGCGGCCGGTGCGGGTTTGGGTGTGCCAGTGACCGTACAAACGCCCCACGGTCAACACTAGGGGATAATCATCGTCCGGGGGTTCCGCTAGACCTTTACTGTGGTAGGCTGCGAAAACAGCACGTCCATCGGCAGTATTAAATTTACCATCGGTATAAAGGCGTTTTGCGGCTGTTTTTTGGCTTTTATCGTCATCTTTAACTAAATTACCTAGTAATTCCCCGGAATTAGCGGTTTTAGGGGCGGAAATTTCATCGATGGAATCGGGCCACGGTCGGGGAGTCTCGGCCAGGCGATCATAATTAATCCCTGTCATATCACAAGGACGTTTATATGTCAAGCCGGCAAACTCGGAATATACCTCGGCCGAATCCTGAAAATTAAATTGTGCCTCAAAACCCAAACGGCGACCGACTTCGGCAAAAATTTGCCAGTCGGCCCGAGCTTGTCCCACGGGAGGGCGAAAAGCCTTATTTAACGTCACCATGCGCTCAGAATTGGTCATTGTTCCCGTTTTTTCGCCCCATTGGGCCGCTGGCAGTAATAAATGGGCATAGGCGCTGGTTTCCGTGGGATAGTAGGCATCCTGATGGATAGTAAAAGGTGATTTTAACAGGGCCGCCTTGGTACGTTCTAGATCAGGCATACTAACGGCTGGATTAGTGGCGGCAATCCAGAGAAGTTTGACATCTCCCGTCTCCAAACCAGTAATCATACTCCAAGCATCGCGACCGGGGACGGGAGAAATCCGACCGGCGGGTAAACCCCAAGCTTGTTCCACTTCGGCCCGGTGTTGGGGATTTTTGACGGAACGATAACCGGGGAGAAGATGGCAGAGGCCGCCGGCTTCCCGTCCCCCCATGGCGTTGGGTTGTCCGGTTAGGGAAAAAGGACCGGCCCCCGGCCTACCGATATTAGCCGTCATTAGGTGTAAATTGATTAAAGTGCGGGCTTTGGCCGTGCCTTCCCTAGATTGATTGATACCCATCGACCAGAGGGAAAGCACTCTTTTCGATTCGGCCCAGTAGCGGGCAGCCTTTTCTAAATCCTCGATGGGGATACCGCATTTAGGGGCGACGATTTCCGGGGGATAATGGCGGATAATTTCGGCGTATTTGTGGAAATCTCGGGTACATTTATCGATAAAATAGGTATCGATCGCACCCCAATTCAGTAACAGGTGAGCAATACCGTTAAATAGGTCAATATCGGTCCCCGGGTTAATGGCGAGGTGGAGATTAGCGGCCTCGGCGGTTTTTGTCCTGCGGGGATCAACGACGATTAATTTCGCTTCTTTGTTACCTTTGAGATACTTGTGCAGACGGTTAAAGATGATGGGGTGACATTCGGCCGTATTTGTCCCCACCAGAAAGGCACAATCGGTTAATTCTAGGTCATCGTAACAGCAGGGGGGACCGTCGGACCCGAAACTGTCCCGATAAGCGGCCACGGCCGAAGACATACAGAGACGGGAATTAGCATCAAAGTTATTGACTCCCAGACAGCCCTTGACCAGTTTTTGGGCGATGTAGTAATCTTCGGTGTGAAATTGTCCCGAACCGTATAGACAGATACTTTCCTTTTCCCCCTGAGCGATTAGAGTTTGGATACGGTTAACGATGCGATCGAGGGCTTCTTCCCAGGTACAAGGACGGAATTGCTCTTGGAGAGAATCGCGAATCATCGGGGTTTTGAGGCGATTTTTATCGATTGATTCCGCTACGGTAGCCCCTTTAACACAGACCATACCTTGACTGGAGGGGTGGGACTTGTCCCCGAAGACTTTCCATGCTTGTCCGGCCGACGCGGGGGGGGTGACTGTCAAACCACAACCTACTCCACAGTAAGGACATTGGGTTTTTGTAGATTCAGTCATAAGCAGTTGGTCTGATTGGTGGCGCTGTCTTTAGGCATACTAAGATAGTCGTCAGGTTTTCTCGGCCAAATTGTAGTTATTAATACAATTTATTAGAAGCCTTGGCCAAATTGCCATTTTTATGATGCAAATCGCGCATTACAACTGGCTAGATAAAATTTGCTGATGGGTGTGGGGTGTGGGGTGTGGGGTGTGGGGTGTGGGGTTTTATACTGTTGCCTGATCTCAACAAGCAATTTCAATAGTTAACAGCTTAAAAAGCATACACTTGTTCTCGTGTTGAAAAAGAATCGGCATAGGATAATAGTAGTCTCTAGGGTGCGGAAAAAGTTTTCAGCCAGTCATGACCTACGAACCTCTACATCATAAGTATCGTCCCCAAACCTTTGCCGATTTGGTGGGACAATCAGCGATCGCCACGACCCTGAGTAATGCCTTAATCAGTGAGCGAATCGCTCCTGCATACCTATTTACTGGACCCAGAGGCACGGGGAAAACCTCCTCGGCGCGAATTTTAGCCAAATCCCTCAACTGTCTGTCTAGTGACCATCCGACACCGATTCCCTGCGGTAAGTGTTCCGTCTGTCAAGCGATCGCCAATGGTTCGGCCCTAGACGTGATCGAAATTGATGCCGCTAGTAATACCGGTGTGGATAACATTCGGGAAATTATCGAGCGATCGCAATTTGCCCCCGTCCAATGTCGTTATAAAGTCTATGTCATCGATGAATGCCTGACTGGGGATAGCCTTGTTTTCACCGAAACGGGATTAATCCCCATTAATCATCCTGAGATTCTCGGAAAACGAGTTCTCAGTTACAACGAGAGCAGCGGAGAGTGGGAATATAAAAAAGTCCTGCGATGGCTAAACCGAGGCGTAAAAGCAACTTTAACCATTCAAACCAGAAATCGGACGATTAATTGCACTGGTAATCATTTGATTAGAACAGAAAAAGCATGGATACAAGCAAAAAATCTCAAAATCGGCGATCATATCCTATCCCCTGTGAATGTGGCTGCGGTGCAATACAGGCCTAGTATCATAAAATCCCCTCAATGGCTGACAAATTTCGAGGAAGTGATAGGGATTCAAGAAGGTGACACAGAAAGCGTCTATGACCTAGAAGTGGAGGACAATCATAATTTTGTTGCCAATGGGTTATTAGTTCATAACTGCCATATGCTCAGTACGGCGGCCTTTAATGCCTTGCTGAAAACTCTGGAAGAACCGCCGGATCGAGTGATTTTTGTGCTTGCTACCACCGATCCTCAGCGTGTCTTGCCTACCATCATCTCCCGTTGTCAACGCTTTGATTATCGCCGTATTGCTCTCGATGCGATGGTGGCACACCTGCAAAAAATCGCCCAAATAGAAGCGATCGATATTAACCTAGAAGCATTAACCTTGGTGGCTCAGATCGCTAACGGTGGTTTACGGGATGCGGAAAGTCTCCTCGATCAATTAAGTTTACTCGCAGGAACGATTACGGCCGAGCGAGTCTGGGATTTGGTCGGTGCAGTCCCCGAAAGAGACCTCTTAACCCTACTTAAAGTCATTCATGGCAATATTCCCGATCAAGTTATCGAACAATGTCGCCATCTGATGAATCGCGGTAAGGAACCTTTAATCGTCTTGCAAAATCTAGCGGGATTCTATTTAAACCTACTTTTAGCCAAAACCGCCCCTAATCGTCCAGAAATGGTCGCTGTCACTGCTCCCACTTGGCAGGAATTGTGTGCGGAAGCGCGTACTTGGTCTTTAGAGGAAATTCTCCGCGGTCAACAACTTCTTAAAGACAGCGAAACGCAACTAAAAAACACCACTCAACCCCGTCTCTGGTTAGAAGTCACTCTCTTAGGACTGTTACCGCAAGCACAGGTGATTCCTCTAGTTGCCACGGCAGCGCCTTCCCGTCCCCAAACCAGCACCGAAAGGCCCCCGGAAGTGATCACAGCACCGGCACCGGTTAATCAACCGATCAAACCGGCGGTTATCACCCCGACAACTAGCGTCGCAGTGCCGAAAACTGAGGTTAAAACTGTTGCCAGTGATGACAATCATGAACAAATTTGGCAGCGGGTTTTAGAAGTAATGGAACCCCCCACTACTCGCACTCTCTTGCGTCAGCACGGCAGTCTTTTTAATATGGAAGAATCGAGCGCTTATTTAAGCATATCTTCGGAACAATTATTAAAAATGGCCCGGCTACGCTTGACTAATATTGAGTCAGCTTTCGAGGCTGTTTTTCAGCGCCGGATTAAAGTCCATTTACAGGTAGGTTCCGCCACTGCTGCCATGGCTGCGGAAGTTTCCCCATCCCCAGCGGCCAGGATACAACCACCACCAGAAACCGCACCAACCCCACCAATAACTCCCGAAAATAAAGTTATGACCGCGGTGGATATTCCCCCAGTCAAAGAAGCAATTATCGAGAAAAAAGAAGCAAAGATCACAGCATCGGGAAACCCAAAAACTCTTAGCACAGAACTGCCCCAAAAAATCTTAAATTTTGATTCATCTTTAGAGACATTAGATCAAGATGTAGATGTTAGTGAAATTTTGGCGGCCGCTCAAAAGTTAGCGAAATCTTTTGATGGTGAAGTGGTCAATATGGGTTATTCACTGCCAGAAAATTCGGACGCAGAAACTAAAGTTAATAAGTCTCTGGAAAATATGACTATCGTGCGCGGGAGACCTGATGTTAACGAAATTTTAGAGAATTTGGAGGAGGACGAAGACCTGCCTTTTTAAAGCTATCCCAACGGCTTGTGCTAAACTGATAGGATATGCCACGTCTCAGGATTGGCTATTCTTGCTCAAATTCTAGCTACTAGACCTATGACACCCGAAACTAAGGCCAGAATCGATCAATTAGTCCAGAATAATAAAGTTCTTGTGTTCATGAAGGGCAATAAATTAATGCCTCAGTGTGGTTTCTCGAATAACGTCATACAAATTCTCAATATTCTGGGGGTTTCCTACGAAACTGTCGATATTCTCCAAGATCAGGAGTTAAGACAAGGAGTTAAGGAGTATTCCAATTGGCCGACTATTCCCCAAGTCTATATCAACGGTCAGTTTATTGGTGGTTCCGACATTATGATCGAACTCTATCAAAATGGGGAACTACAACAAATAGTCGAGGTAGCCTTAGCTTCCTAAAAATTTTCTAGGTTAGGTTAGCTATCCTAACCTAGTTTAAAGTTGCCCAACTAGCAATCTTGGCAGAGGTGATGATTGTGACAATTCGAGAAACTGCAATTTCTAAGCTAGATCAACTCCCTGAAGTCCTTGTTCAGGAAGTAAGCGACTTTATTGATCTTCTCGATCATAAATATCGAGTCAAAACCTTTGACACTCAGCCTGATGGAAAACTGATAGAAAGATGGTTACAATGGTTTGAAGCCGTAGATGGCTTAACTGTCAATTCACCGGAACCAATAAACGACTACCAGCAACTGCTGCTCGAAAAATATCGGCAACAAGGACTAGAGCTATGATCCTGTGTGATGCAGGAGTGCTGCTTTGTTTGGTTGATCGCACCCAACCCCAACATAAAGCCTACAGAAATACAGTAATGCGTTTAGCAAAGCCTCTCGTCACAACTTGGTCATGCCTGACCGAAGCCATGTACCTGGCGCTGCATCGGGGGGGTTGGCAAATGCAAAAACAACTGGGACAACTTCTTTTAGATAAACTGCTGGTGGTTTACAATATTCAGGAAAGTGATTTCAGTCGCTTGTTGGGGTTGATGGAGCAATACCGCGATCGACCGATGGACTTGGCAGATGCAACCCTAGTTTTAGTAGCTGAAAAGACTGGGTATCGGCAAATTCTCACCCTCGATGCGGATTTCCTGTTTTATCGGATTCAAAACCAAGGAAGCTTTGATATTATTCAAGGGTAGTCATGGAAAATCTGCTTTCAACGGCCTATAACTCCACCGATAGAAAATGTTCCCCTTTAAAACTGTCCCTTGAATTCCTCTCTATCTTTTGCTACGAGGACACTTTGTTGGGGGATACCGATGTGAATTCCCTTCTCCTCAAAAGCAATCTTTAGACGACGACGATACTCTCTTTCTATGTCCCATTGTCGTAATCTTTTGACGACAATTCTGAGCATAATTTCCATCCCCGTGTGAGAAACCCGACTAACACCAGCAACCTGCACGGGATCGATGATATCTTTTTGCCATTGTGGATCTACAGCCATATTTTCAGCGATGGCTGCCATTAAAGCGATCGCCACATCTGGCTCGGTGTCATAGGCGACTTCAATGGTAAAATTGACCCGCGCCCAATCTTTACTGAGGTTGTGTGCGCTAATAATTTGGTTATGGGCAATAGTGATTAAACGTCCATCGGCAGCCCGCAATTGAGTCGCTCGCAAACTCATATTTTCCACCAAACCGATAAACTCCTGAAACTGGATCATATCACCGACAGTGTATTGGTCTTCAAAGATAATTAGAAAACCGTTAATCCAATCTTTTAAAAGATCCTGAAAGGCAAAGGTGAGCAATGCTCCCACTAAACCGGCTCCCGTGAGTAAAAAGGCGAAAGAAAGGCCCATCCAACTCAAAAAAACCAAAATTCCCAGAAAAATAGCGATAAATGTGATAATTTGTCGCCAAACTTCTAATAAAGTGGGAGCGCGCAGAATCCTCCTTTCCAAATTTTCCGAAAAAACCGCTCCTTCCTCTACCCACTCCCGTAGTCTGGAATTAACGTAGAGATTAACCATATTGCTCACTGATGTCAGCAGCAACCAGATGATAAAAATCTGTAAAGGAATACGGATTATTCCGCGTCCTTCTAGCCTAGTTTCGGGAAATACATACAAAATCGCCGCTATTCCGGCAAACCAAAGCAGTATCAGTCCAATAAGAGCCAGTCTTTTCCAGAGAATATTTAGCGTCAGTTGTCGCTGAATATCGGCCTGTTGACGGAAATTAGAGGAATCTTCTAGAGAGGCTAAAATCGGTTCTTGGGAGCGATCTTTTCTGGGGGGGGAATTTATAGGTAAATTTCGATCGGATTGACTTTTAGCCTGTTTTTTGAGGAGATTGAAGCGATTTCTTAGGTGTTTCTGCCACCAAATTGATACCCAGCTTAAGAAAGTTAGCCCCAAAATAATTATAGTGGCAGTCATTACCTGTTGCCGACGAGGGGCGGGCTGACGTTCTTGCCAAGCTTGGATCAAAGCTGTTTGGATGATTTTAACCCATCTGTCCGCTAAATCGCCAACAGAAGAAGAATCGATCAGGGCATCAACTTCTGTCACTGTCAGAATTACCTGTTGCGGTAAATTCTGGTTATCCTTGGCCACAATCACGGTTAAATTATTGAGAGTCGCCGTACTTACTTGCAGGGTTGTCGGATCGAAACCCCGATTGATAATATTATTTAAGCCCCTTTCAATGCGGCTAGCCCGTCTTTCTACCGGGGAGAGTTCCCGGGACTCAGAAGCGGTAAAATCTTGGGAGGCAATCTGAATTGACATCCTCGCCGCCGTAAAACGGACGGCGATTCCTCACCACGCCACTTTTTTAGGGTGGTCGCTGAATGGGGTTGACGCTTCACCGAAAAACGCTTAATTGCTTAAGTCTAAGCCGTCCTAAAAGGACGGGGTTTTAACCCAAATTTTCGATAAGGCAAATCCATCTAGATTCACGGAAGCATATTCTATATCCCCGGCTACAAAAATCCTTGTCCCCGTGGGAGATGCAAATGGAACTAGAAAATTTTGGCCTAGGGATGGCAGGGAATTAAGAACAAATATACTAACTAAGAGGCAACCCGCCAATCCTTGAATGACCAGATTGAAAATTTTTCTCCGTTGCCATCGTCCCATTGCCTAAGTTTCCTTTTTGATTAACAATGATCTTTACCCGCTTTCTCAGCTTATAGCAGTTATCTTAATGGTGAGATAGGAAGTTTTCGTTTTGGGGAGTCGGTTATCAGCTTTTTAGCTATCAGCCGTCAGCTTTTATTTATTCTCCCTTCTCTCTTCTCCCTTCTCCCTTCTACCCTCTCCCCAACCCCAACCCCTCACTGATAACTGATTACTGATAACTGAAATCCCCAACACCCTACTTAACTTCTCATGTCCAATATTTCCCCACAGTGGCGCAAGGAAATTACCTCTTTACCCCCTTGGTTACGGCGTTCGCTCGGCAAATCTAGCGAAATTTCCACGGTTCAGCGCATTATCAAACAAAGGAACATTCATACTATCTGCGAGGAGGGTCGCTGTCCCAATCGCGGCGAATGTTATGCCCAAGGTACGGCGACTTTTTTGTTGATGGGTCCCACCTGTACCCGGTCCTGTGCTTTTTGTCAAGTGGATAAGGGTCATGCACCCATGCCTCTCGATGTGGAGGAACCGCAAAAAGTGGCAGAAGCGGTGCAATTGTTAAATTTAAGTTACGTTGTCTTGACTTCTGTAGCTAGAGATGATCTGGAAGACGGCGGAGCCAGTTGGTTCGTGCGGACGATGACAGCCATTCGCGAACTCAATCCCCACACTTTAATTGAAGTGTTAACCCCGGATTTTGCCGGAGGCAAGGGAAGTCAACAGGAACGGGTGGCGACGGTGGTAGGGGCAAAACCTGCCTGTTACAATCACAATATCGAGACGGTGCGCCGTTTGCAAGGACCGGTTAGACGCGGGGCTAAATACGATCGCTCTTTGGCGGTTTTGCGTTATGTTAAGGAAATCGATCGGTCAATTCCGACGAAATCTGGCCTAATGGTCGGTCACGGTGAGACAAAAGAGGAAATTATCGAGACTTTGGCAGATTTACGGGCGATCGACTGCGATCGAGTTACTATTGGTCAATATATGCGTCCTTCTCTGGAACATTTGCTCGTACAGAAATATTGGACTCCCGCAGAATTTAGCGAGTTGGGAGAAATTGCCCAAAAAATGGGTTTTTCCCAGGTTAGATCCGGCCCCCTAGTCCGCAGTTCCTATCATGCGGGAGATTAAATCAGTTATCAGTTATCAGTTATCAGTTATCAGTGATCAGTTATCAGTTATCAGTGATCAGATGTAAGTTTTAAGTTAATTAGTTAGTTATCTTTATCTTTATCTTTATACCTGTTTACTGATCAATGATTACTGTTTACTAATACTAAATCCGTTGAGTATAGGCTACTTAAGTAGGGTTTGCTGAATAAATCTAAAAACCTTGTTGGGTAAGACTTTTAGACTTTTTGTCAATCAAAAAGTACCCGGCATGGGAGTGATCAGGGGGAAAATTCAGGGACTTTTTCCCTGAAAATTAGGTAATTGACCGCCTGAAAATGGGTAAAACCCTACACCCCACACCCCACACCCCACACCCTAGCCCCACCAACAAACTTTTTGTGCCTACCTACTTATAAGGATGGGCAAAAGGCAAGAGGCACTCAGGCAAAAGAAGGAATAGATAATCAGTCTTTAGTAACTGGATTTAGTATAATTCCCATTTCATAATTCATAATTCATAATTCATAATTCCCTGATCAAGATGAATTTAGAAGCAATCATCCTAGAGGAAATTAAACAATCAGTAGCGGGTCGAATTAGCTTCGAGCGCTGGATGGATTTAGCTCTCTATCACCCTGATTATGGCTATTACACCTCTGGAAAAGTAGAAATTGGCTCAAAAGGAGATTTTTTTACTTCCTCGTCTCTAGGGGCAGATTTTGGTCAATTGTTGGCAGAGCAATTTGTCGAGATGGCGGAATTTTTGGGCAATTCGCCTGGATTTACTTTAGTGGAAGTGGGAGCAGGTTCGGGGATTTTAGCGAAGGATATCCTTGATTATTTAAGTGATAGCTATGCTGATTTTTATCAAAATCTCAGTTATATAATTATCGAACAATCTCAGAAACTCAGGGAAAGACAACGGGCAACTTTAGCGGGATATTCCCCGGTATCTTGGCAAAGTTGGCCGGATTTAGCCGATAATTCCCTTGTGGGTTGTGTGTTTAGTAATGAGTTAATCGATGCTTTTCCTGTCCATCGAGTTGTGATCGAGTCGGGAGAATTACGAGAAATTTATCTGGGATTGGGGGAACCTTTTCAGGAGATTATCGGAGATTTATCTACTGACAGAATCAAAGACTATTTTGATTTAGTGGGGATAAATATTCCTTCCCCACTTTATCCGGAGGGTTATCAAACCGAGGTAAACTTATTAGCTTTAGACTGGTTAGAAACCGTTAATCGGAAACTCGATCGAGGTTATATCTTAACCATAGATTACGGTTACACTGCCGAAAAATATTATCATCCCCAAAGAAGTCAAGGAACCCTACAATGTTATCGACAACATCAGCGTCATGATCATCCTTATTTGTGGGTGGGAGAACAAGATATTACCACTCATGTGGATTTTACCGCTTTACAACGTCAAGGGGAGAAATTAGACTTAAAAAATCTCGGTTTTACTCAGCAAGGATTATTTTTAATGGCTTTGGGATTGGGAGATAGATTAAATCAACTTTCTCAAGGAAAAATCGATATATTAACGATATTTCAGCGTCGAGATGCCCTACATCAATTAATCAATCCCACCGGTTTAGGAGGATTTGGAGTGTTAATTCAGGGGAAAGGAGTAGAGGAAAGAATACTTCAGGGATTAAGTAAATAACTAAAAAAAATAGGGCTGAATGCTGTTAACTTTCAGCCCTAAGAAATGATTAAGCTCCTACGGATTCTTTAGCGGCATACATTACCTCTAAAGTTATTTCACCAATACCTCGCTCCCGGGCGAATTTTTCGGTATTTCGTTTAACTTTCCCCCGCACAAAACCGGGTATTTTCTGTAATTCTGCCGTCGCTTCCTTATTCCAATTTAGGTCAGAATCTGCCGAAATACCCTTAGTAATTACCTCTTTTGTATCATGACCACCGAATATCTCTAATAGGTGATCTTCCATACCCAAAGTAAAGGAATTATAGACCAAATCGGCGATCTGATTAGTGCCTTCGTAACCTAAGAAAGGTTTATAACCGAGGGGGAAATTTTGGATATGAATAGGTGCGGCAATTACTCCACAGGGAATATCTAAACGTTTGCCCACATGACGTTCCATTTGAGTACCAAATATCGCCGCTGGTTCCAAGCGAGCAATAGCATCTCCTATCGCCCCATTATCATCACTAATTAACACTTCATCGCAATATTCACTCACTTGTTCCCGGAACCAATCCGCATCATACTTGCAATAAGTACCCGCTAAAACCACATGAATTCCCATCTCTCTGGCGAGAATTTTTGTCATAGCGGCTGCGTGGGTATTATCACCAAAAACCACCGCTTTTTTCCCTGTCAAATTCTGACAGTCAATGGAACGAGAAAACCAAGCAGCTTGGGAGATATGCAGAGTTTGTTCATTGATAAAATCTTCGTAATCTACTGCTGCACCTTGGGCATTAATTACCTCTTGGATTTTGCGAATACAGCGCGCTGTTTCCACCACTCCCATGGGGGTAATATCAACGTAGGGCATAGCGAATTCACTTTCGAGATATTTGGCTGTCATTAATCCCACTTCTCGATAGGGAACCAGATTAAACCAAGCGCGGGGCAGATTTTTTAAGTTGTCCACCGAGGCAGCTTCGGGAATAATTTCGTTAACTTCAATGTCCAAATCTGCCATTAACCGCTTTAATTCCGTGCGATCATGTTGGTTATGGAAACCGAGGGTGGTAATACCAATAATATTAACCGAAGGTTTAGGGGTTTTCTGGGAGATAATTTCCCCTTTTCTCTGGGCCTTATCGAGATAATATTTGATAATTTGATAGAGAGTTTTATCGGCCGCTTGTAGTTCATTATAGCGATAGTGGTTAACATCGGCCAGCAGCACATCTCCTTGGGCATCCTGTCGCGCTCTTTCGACAAAGTTTTGTAAATCCTCTTGGAGAATGCTGGAGGTACAGGTGGGGGTTAAAACGATTAAATCGGGACTTTCTTCGCGATCTTTGCGAACAATATTATCGACGACTTTTTCTTGGGAACCCCGGGCTAAAACATTACGATCGACAATACTAGCAGTGACGGGGGTAAAATTACGCTCCCTTTCCAACATCGAGCGCATGACGTTAAAATAATCGTCTCCCAGAGGAGCGTGCATGATAGCATGAACATTTTTAAAGGAACTGGCGATCCTTAAAGTGCCAATATGAGCGGGACCCGCATACATCCAATAGGCCAATTTCATAGAGGGTTCTCCTACAGTCAGACTTTTTTGATTGTCTCAGACTTTACCGATTTAGGAGTGAACGCTTAACGGAAGATTACAAAAAGTCCCCATGCAGATTAAGTATCTTTTTGGGGAAAAATGACACAAATATTAATATTAACTTTTTTAACAATTTATGTCATTAGGGCAAAAATTTCTTTACCGACCGCTTGGTAACAAAGCCAACCGAAATTCGACCGGGGGTCGGGATAATCTTTGACGATGACTCCCTTTTCGGCCGCTCGTTCAAAAGCAACTAAACGGGGAATTTCTCGCTTAAATAGCGGTAATTTCGCTTCTTCTAGAGCTTTCCGCGCTTCCCGTCCTGTTTTTGTCCGTGAATCCACTTGGGTTAACAGAACTCGATAATTATCGGTCATCGTGGACAGCAATTCTACCGCTTTAATCGTGACATCGATATCGAGATGATTGGGAGTGGTGGGTAGGATTAATAAATCGCTGCCCTGAGCTAAATCTTTTAACTCGTCTGGCTCCGGCCGGGCCTGGGTATCGACGATAATATGAGTGTATTGTTTCACCAGTCCCGTCGCTCCAGCTTGGGACGCTACCATAAAAGGAAGGGTGTCTTCCCGGGACCAATGGAGAGCCGAACGATTTTTATCCGCATCAATCAATAAGGTGGGCGCTTTTTCTTGAAAATAGGCGGCCAAATGAATCGATGTGGTGGTTTTCCCGACCCCTCCCTTCAGTGCTACGACGGAAATAATCATGAACGGCTCGATCGAATAAGTGAGTATTTTCTAGTGTAATCCCAGACGGACTGAAAACCGTCTAAGTTTCCCCCCAGAAAAGCTATCGGTCAGAATTGTCGATTTTTGAGCGTGGCTCTCTCGACATTATGCTCTCCCGATCGATCACTTTTTCCGCTCACCACAACTACGGCAGCGTCTTCAATGTTGAACCAATTCTTAGCAATAGCGATCGCTTTCATGATTGGGTTAACTGGTGAATTAGTCCTCTCTTTACCCGCTACTCGTTTATCCGATCGAGAAATCTCTCAACAATTACAGACTATCCCGGGTTGGCAGTTACGAGATCAACGGATTGAAAAAACTTTTAAATTTAACAATTTTATCGAAGCGATCACTTTTGTTAATCGCTTAGTTACTCCAGCTGAATTCCTAGGTCATCATCCTGATATTACCATCAATTACAATCGCGTCACTCTTTCCCTCACTACCCATGAAGTGGGAGGTTTAAGTAACTTAGATTTTGATTTAGCTCAACAAATTGATCGCCTGATTCCCTAGTTTTAAATCAGCTTTAAAGCACACATTTATTATCTTGGCGAATATCCCAACTACCATCAACACGGAATAAAAATAAACAGCGTTTGTCGGGTGTACCGGAAGCAACTAAAGTAATTCTGCCTAACTGTCCCCAAGAACCCCCTAACCCCCCCTTTGTATCGGCCCAACTAGCGCGATAAATTGTCCCTTGATTACCGACAGGTCCACTAACTCGGCGTAGGGTAGAATTATCAGTATCGATGCTAACACCACGAGTGATGGGAGTCCAATCGGTGACATTTTCACATTCGTCTCCTTGTACTTTTGCCACTTTAATCTGTTCAGTTTCACTTTCTGCCATGCACAAAGATAGGGGATAAGAACCTTCTCCCATGGCTTGGTAACGGGTATTTTTCCACTGCTGTGATATTTCAAAGGTGGCGATATTTAAGCGAATCCAAGCCATTAAACGATGATAAACAGAAAGGGCAATGGTTAAGAGAATTCCTAATAAAATTAAGGTAACTAACATCTCGACTTGAGTTAAGCCAGAGTTGGATTTTTGCCGATGAAAAAGCTGTAGATTGCCAAAATGTTTTCGAGAAAGGTCGAAGATATTCATGAGCCTCATCTTGCCTTTTTATTTTCAATAAATTATGGGATTAGAAAGGAGCAAAAATTAATTTGCTCTAGGATAATCCACATAATTTCTTGCTGTTATTACGGACAAGATTGACTGCGATCACTATTTTTTCTGATATGGGCAAAAATCAGCTAAATAAAAGCAATTTTCTGATTTTTTGCTCAATTTAGTTTATTTGCTCTGTTTATAGCGGTTCTCGCATCTGTGCGGCACACTTAAACCTTTGCTGATTAAGCTGTTCAGGATCGGGAATGTACCTCTTGTGAATCAGAAACGCTATATATAGCTAAATGTCCCGCTAACGAATAAATCCCAATTGTCGTCTGGCCTCAAATAATCCGATTGCCACACTAACGGAAAGATTTAAACTTCTCACCCCCGGTTCCGCCATGGGAATATAAACTGTATGATCACATTGATTTAATAAATCTGCCGGAATACCGTCGGTTTCACTGCCAAAAAGTAGCCAATCTCCGCTTTGATAGCTGTATTCCACATAACTACTGCTGCCGCGCACTGTAAACCCGATCGCCCTTCCGCCGCTCTTTTGTTGATATACACAGAAATCATCTATTGTCAAGTGGTACATGAGTTTTACATAGGGCCAATAATCTAAGCCGGCCCGCTTCAGATAGCGATCGCTAATTTCAAAACCCAAGGGACCAACTAAATGCAATTCTGTCCTCGTTGCGGCGCAGGTACGGGCAATATTCCCCGTATTTGGCGGAATTTGCGGATTGATTAAAACCACTCGTAAAATTGCTTCAGTCATCAGTTATCAGTTAAGTAGCTGGTTATATAGCGTTTCCCAATCTCATGAGGTACACCAAAATCTTAACTCCTGAATCCCGAATCCTGACTCCTGAATCCTGAATCCCGAATCCTGACTCCTGACTCCTGACTCCTGACTTTGCTATAATTAAATTAAAAATGGATTTTAGGTTCGATCCCCCTGCCCTCCTTGATAAGGTAGGGTTGATTCATGAATCAACCCTACCCTTGATAAGGGGGGTGTCTGATAATTTTTAACGCCTACCTACTTATCAGTTATCGGTTATCGGTTATCAGTTCACTGTTTACAGCAAAAAACTCCCCACCTCTCAATTCATAATTCATAATTTAAATTTATAATTCCCACTTCCCATCTCCCTTGGGTGAGGACTAACTATACTGGATTCTCCCCCACCCTAGTCAAACTTATTTTAATTTAATTGGGATAACTATCCATACTCAACGGGACTAAATCGCCATAGATCGTCAAACCTAACAACATTGTTTCATTAGCGGGGATTAACTTGCCTGTAAGAGTGCAAATCTCATTTTTTCTAGCTGTAGCGTTAAATACTGCCCTTATATCGGTGGCACAAAACTGAGGTCGATAATCTCCTGATTTTTGCTGAACGAAATTCCATAAGACATCGCGAATGAGTGCTTGATAACCTTGATTGCCGGAAATCTCTTTCAGCTTGTCTTTGAGGACTCTTTCCAGACGAATGCTGGTGACTTCCATCTCGGTAGTGGTGGTGCGTGTGATTGTCCGCATAATTTTTTCTCCCGAATACTAAACCTATTGGTGTTACAAGTGTAGTATAAGCAAGATACCTTTAACAAGCACAACCGGCGAAACCATCACCTCTTTTGCTCTTTTTATTTTTGTCTCATGCCTATTTTTCTCATTTTTGAACTCTCGAAAATTAATTAAGTAGGGAGGCACAATTATTTGTAGGATGGGTTAGCGGTAGCGTAACATAATCGGGCGTTGGGTTTCATGCTTCAACCCAACCTACGTTCATCTTATAGCGTTTCCTGTTCGCACTAGGTACATTATCGATGTTGAAAAGCTTAATTAGCAAAGGTTTAAGTGTGCCACACAGGTGTGAGAACCGCTATATATTTAATTCCACCCACCCACTTATGTAACAAGTCCACTGTTAATCCAGTGAGAGTCGAGCATAAACAGCGATCATATTGATCAAATAATAACTATTCTTAATATACCCAAACCCCTAGAAAAAATTGTTATTGTTCCTCAGATTGACAATAGATCTAATTGTCTCCCCTGTAGGTCTTTAACCCTGATATTTTCTTGAGAATCTCTGGATAAATCTAAAGTTTTAATCACCTCTTTTGCCACCGCTTCTACCACGGGAATAGCCACAGAATTACCGAACTGTTTATAAGCTTGGACATCGCTGACAACAATCTGAAAACTATCGGGAAATCCCTGTAATCTTGCCCATTCTCTGGGGGTCATTCTGCGGACGAATAATTTATTTACCTCTCCCTTAATGCGAGTAACGGGAGTAAAATTAGTCAGTCTTTGATCGATAACTAAATTTCTTTCTTTTCCCATACCTCCCACCACAATAGCATTAGCGATACCATCGGGAGAAATAATCTGATAACCAAAACCATTACCTTTATTTTCGTGTCTGGCCCTGTGTTTAAACAAAGTTTCTAAATACTGATTAGAGAGATAATATTTAACGCTGACTTCCTTTTCTTCTAGGATATCTTTGAGACAAGTTTCTTGATGGGTTGGTTGGGGATAGGAAAAATGGTAAATATTCAAATCCTCTCGAAAACCGACGATAAAAATTCGGGGACGGTTTTGAGGAACCCCAAAATATCTGGCATTTAAAATCTGGGGACTAGGGACAAAATAATGCAAATCCTTTTCTAGTATATCTAAAATAGTTTTTAAAGTTTTACCTCGATCATGATGGACTAAACCCTGGACATTTTCTAAGATAAAAGCTTTCGGTTTCTTTTCGTGTAATATCCGGGCAACTTCAAAAAATAAGGTTCCGCGTGCATCTTCAAAACCGTGTTTTCTGCCAGCGATACTAAACGCTTGACAGGGAAAACCGCCGCACATTATATCATGATCGGGGACAGTTTTTACCTCTAATTTTCTGATGTCTTGATTATCGGGTAAATGACCATAGTTAGCCAAGTAAACCTTTTGGGAGTGAGGATCGATTTCCGAAGAAAAAACGCATTGACAACCGAGATTTTCTAGGGCGATTCTAAATCCTCCTATACCGGCAAATAAATCAATAAAAGTCCACATATTTTATCTATTCTAAGCTTTTGTTTTGATCCCAGAGACGATATTATACTAAATCTGGTTATTAAAGACTGATTATTTATTCCCCTTTTTGCCTTTTGCATGAGTAGAAAACGGGTTTCTCCGAGAAACCCGTTTTCTGTGCGTTACTCAACGGATTTAGTATTAAACCGGCTATCTTAGATTTTAGTATAACTGGACTTCCCCGTTGACAAAAAGCCATAACCTGTGCTGTAGAAGGGATTAAGAGAATTTACGCCGCCCCGTTACTGGGTACAAATCAGAGAAACTCCCAATAAATCTAACGCTTTTTGTTGCAGTTGGGTCGGTCGAGTTATCTTAGAAAAACGATAACTTCCCTCCCTAATCGTACATTCCACTGTATTCAAGCAAATTGTC
>VYLH01000095.1_pt1 | contig 17744 bp, 20 predicted proteins | sample 5114361 | NCBI WGS metagenome assembly VYLH01 (sample SAMN12291772, study PRJNA351875) | freshwater metagenome | isolation source: freshwater lake | place: USA: Michigan, Kent Lake | collected 2013-08-15
CAGCGGGGCCGGGCTCTCGCCGGTCCAGGCCGAGCGGCTCTGGCGGCGCTCCTTTGCGAAGGCGAGCGCCTGCTGGTAGGCGCGCTCGGCGATGGCGACGCCCTGCGTCCCGACCTGCAGCCGGGCGGCGTTCATCATCGTGAACATATGGGCCAGGCCCTGGCCCTCGACCCCGACCAGTTCGGCCTTGGCGCCTTCGAAGACCATGACGCAGGTCGGCGAGGCGTGGATGCCCAGCTTGTGCTCGATGCCGGCCGGCCGCAGATCGTTCGGCGCCCCGGCCTTGCCTTCCGGCGTCAGGTTGCGCTTGGGCGCCACGAACAGGCTGATTCCCTTGACCCCGGGCGGGGCGTTCGGCGTGCGGGCCAGCACCAGGTGGACGATGTTGTCGGCGGCGTCGTGGTCGCCCCAGGTGATGTAGATCTTCTGGCCGGTCAGCCGCCAGCCGCCCTCGCCGTCAGGCTCCGCTCTGGTGGTCAGGGCGGCGAGGTCCGAGCCGGCCTGCGGCTCGGTCAGGTTCATGGTGCCGGTCCATTCACCGCTGACCAGGCGCGGCAGATACCGGGCCTTCTGCTCGGTGGTGCCGTGGGCGGCCAGGGCCTCGATGGCGCCCTGGGTGAGGATCGGGCACAGGCCGAACGCCAGGCTGGCCGCGTTGAACATTTCGAAGACGGCGATCTCCAGCGCCTTGGGAAGGCCCTGGCCGCCGTAGCGGGCATCGGCCGACAGGCTGTTCCAGCCGCCTTCGGCGAACTCGCGAAGCGCCGCCGCATACCCGGGTGCGGCCGTGACCTTGCCGTTGGCATAGGTTGCGTGGGCCCGATCGCCTGGCCGGTTCAGCGGCGCGATGATATCGGCGGCGAAGGCGCCGGCCCCGTCCAGCACGGCTTCCACGGTGGCGTGGTCGGCTTCGGGGAACAGCTCGATCAGGTTGTCGAAGCCGGCGGCCTTCATGGCCAGGGCGATGTCGCGGAGCGGCGGGGTGTATGTCATCGAACAATCCCAATACAGTCGCCGTCTACCTAGACCGACGGTGGTGCGGAACAAAGGCCGCACTGAACCAGGGCGGGGGCTTTCATCGGCGGGAGCCGCGACTATGTTCGGTAACGGCTGTCATCACAGTTGGAGCGCAAGCGCATGATCCGTCCCCTCGCCGTCGCCCTGATGGCCGCGATGCTGATGACCGGGCCGGCCCTCGCCGCGCCCTCGACCGACCCGGCGAAAATGCCGGCCGGGACCTATGGGCTGGAAAAGACCCACGCCTCGCTGCTGGCCCGGGTCCGGCACATGGGCCTGTCCAGCTATACCCTGCGGTTCAACCGCTTCGACGCCAGCTATGACTGGGATCCCAGGGCGCCGGAGGCGGCGAAGCTGACGGTCAGCATCGACATGACCTCGCTCGACGTCGGCGATGCGAAGATCAGCAAGAACTTCGCCGATGACTTCCTCGACGCCAAGAAAAACCCCAAGGCTACCTTCGTCTCCACCGCCATCGTCCGCGACGGCGACCGGGGCAAGGTGACCGGCGACCTGACCTTCCATGGCGTGACCAAACCCGTCACGCTGGACGTCATCTTCCGGGGCTACGAATCGGGCCTGCTCGGGGCCCGGTCGGGCTTTTCGGCGACTGGCGCGTTCAAGCGGTCTGACTTCGGCTCGGACAACATGAGTATGTTCGCCGGCGACGACATCGAACTGATCATTGAGGTGGAGTTCCTTCGGAAATGAGCACAGACCTGTCCGCCGGGCGCAGCCGCTACTCGGCCGTCGCCATGACCTTCCACTGGCTCATCGCGGCGTTGATCATTGGCAACGTCGCCCTGGCCTGGATCTCTGACGAGGTTCCCCGGTCGACGGCCGCCGGCCTGATGGCCTGGCACAAGACCCTTGGCATAACGATCCTGATCCTCAGCCTTGGCCGGCTGGCCTGGCGCCTGACTCACAAGCCGCCGCCGCTCGGCGACCATCTGAAGGTGTGGGAACGCTGGCTGGCTCATGTCGTCCACTGGGGGTTCTACGGGCTGATGATTGGCCTGCCGCTGACCGGCTGGGCCCTGGTCTCCGCCAGTCCGTTGATCAAGGTCTATCCGATCGACATGTTCGGCCTGTTCCACTGGCCGGCCATCGGTCCGCTGGCCAATCTGCCGCCGGCCGAGATGAAGGCGGCGCACGAGATCTGGGCAGAGGTTCACCACCTGATGGCCAAGGTGATCATCTATGGGCTGATCCCGCTGCACATCCTCGGCGCGCTGAAGCACCAGATCCTCGACAAGGACAACACGCTGGGCAGCATGATTCCCTTCCTGAAGGCCCCAAAGTGATGCGCCGCCTGCTCGCCGCCCTCGCCCTCTTCCTGTTCACGGCCCTGCCGGCCGCCGCGGCCCCGGCCCCGGCCTGGACCGTCGACAAGGCCGCCTCGAAGATCGCCTTCGCCTCGACCTTCGGCGGCCAGGGGTTCAACGGCGGCTTTGCCATCTGGGACGCCCAGATCCGCTTCGATCCGAACAACCTGGCCGGCTCCAGCGCCTTGGTCAGCATCGACACCGTCAGCGCCTTCACCGGCGACAATGACCGTGACGCGGCGTTGAAGGAGCCGAACTGGTTCTCTACCAAGTCCTTCCCCAAGGCGACGTTCCGGACCACCGGCTTCAAGGCGCTGGGCGGCGGCAAGTACCAGGCGAGCGGGACCCTGACGCTGCGCGGGCAAAGCAAACCGTTGACCCTGCCCTTTACCCTCGTCATCACCGGCAATCAGGCGAAGATGACCGCGCGTGTGACGGTCAGCCGCCTGGCCTTCGGGGTTGGACAGAACGAGTGGAAGAAGACGGACGTCATTCCGGACCCGGTGACGGTCAACATCAGCCTGACGGCCAAGCGCTAGAGGCGGCTGTCCGCGCGCTCGAGGCCGGACAGCTCGTCACCTTCCCGACCGAGACCGTCTACGGCCTGGCGGCCGACGCCCGTGACCCTCTGGCTGTCGCCCGTGTCTTCGAGGCCAAGGGCAGGCCGCGTTTCAACCCTCTGATCGCCCATGTCGCCGACCTTGCGGCCGCCCGGCGTATCGCCGTCCTGGACGACCGGGCACTGAAGCTCGCCGAGGCCTTCTGGCCTGGCCCCCTGACCCTGGTCGCGCCACTGGCTGATGGGAACGCCGTCTGCGATCTCGCCCGCGCCGGCCTCGATACCGTGGCCGTCAGGGTCCCCGGACACCCGCTGGCCCGCGCCCTGCTGGCCCGCTTCGGCCGGCCGGTCGTCGCCCCCAGCGCCAACCGCTCGGGCCGCCCCAGTCCGACCACCTACGCCGACGCCCGCGAGGAGACCGGCGACCGTTGCGCCGCCGGCCTCGACGGCGGCCCCTGCACGGTTGGACTTGAATCAACGGTGGTCTCGGTCCTCGATGGCCAGGCCCGCCTCCTGCGTCCCGGCTCGGTCACCCGCGCCCAGATCGAGGCCCTGATCGGCCCCCTGGCCGAAGCCGGGGGCGACGCCAGGCGGTCACCCGGTCGCCTGGCCCTGCACTATGCCCCCGACGCCCCGGTCCGCATCAACGCCACGGGCCCTGAGGCCGGTGAGGCGTTCCTGGCCTTCGGGCCCTCCGACAGCCCCTTCAACCTCAGCCCGACCGGCGACCTGGCAGAGGCGGCCGCCAACCTTTTCGCCATGCTCCGCGCCGCTGACCGGACCAGACCAGCGGCCATCGCAGTGGCGACGATTCCTGACGAGGGCCTTGGGGAGGCGATCAACGATCGGCTGAAACGCGCCGCCGGCTTCGTCGGCTGACAGGGCGCGGGGGAGGGCGTATCTTCCGGCCCCATGACCATCCCCGTTCCCGCTGACGTCGTTTCCCGCCTGAAGGCCGTGCTCGGCGAGGCCGGCTGGAGCACCGATCCCGACCGTATCGCACCCAAGCTGGTCGAATGACGCGGGCGCTGGCAGGGAACAACCCCCCTGCTGGTCCTGCCGCGCTCGACGGCGGAGGTCAGCGCTGTGGTCGGGCTCTGCGCCGAGGCGGGCGTCGCCATCACGCCCCAGGGCGGCAACACCGGCCTGGTTTCGGGCCAGATCCCGCAGGGCGAGATCCTGCTCTCTACCGAGCGCCTCAACGCCATCCGCGACATCGACGCCTTCGACGATGTCATCGTCGCCGGGGCGGGCGTCACCCTGGCCGCCGTGCATGAGGCGGCGGCGAAGCTCAATCGTCGCTTTCCGCTGGGCCTGGCCTCGGAAGGCTCCGCGACCGTCGGGGGCGTGGTCTCGACCAACGCCGGCGGCACCCAGGTCCTGCGCTTCGGCACGACCCGCAATCTGGTGCTGGGGCTGGAGGCGGTGCTGCCCAACGGCGAGATCTGGAATGGTCTCAAGCGCCTGCGCAAGGATAACACCGGCTATGACCTCAAGCAGCTGCTGATCGGCGCCGAAGGCACGCTGGGCGTCGTCACCGCCGCCAGTCTGAAGCTGTTCCCGCGCCCGGTCTCCACCGCCACCGCCATCTGCGGCCTGACCAGCGCCCGCGACGCCATCACCCTGCTGGCCCGCGCCAAGGAAGAGACCGGCGGCGCCGTCGAGGCCTTCGAGCTGATGGGCCGGGCTGGCGTCGGCTATGCGATCAAGAACATCCCGGGGCTCCGCGAGCCGCTGGAGGGGGCCCATCCCTGGTACGTGCTGGTGGAGACCACCAGCGGCGAGCCAGGCGTCGCCGAGGCCGCGCTCGAGCGCCTGCTGGCGCATGCTCTGGAAGACGGCCTGATCGCCGACGCCGCCGTCGCCCAGACCGCCGCGCAGGCGAAAGCCTTCTGGGCCGTGCGCGAAAACCAATCCGGCGGCCAGAAGGCGGAGGGCGCGGCCTGGAAGCACGACGTCTCCGTGCCGGTCTCAAGGATGGCCGAGTTCATCGAGCGGGCGACGACCATTGTCGAGGCTTTTCGTCCGGGGGTTCGTGTCGTCGCCTTCGGCCACGTGGGCGACGGCAACGTCCATTACGACGTGCTTCGCCGCACCGATGAAACAGACGAGGCCCACAATGCCCTGCGCGATGAGGGATCACGCCGGGTGCACGATCTTGTCATGGAGCTCGACGGTTCGATCAGCGCCGAGCACGGCCTGGGCGCCGCCAAGACCGCCGACGCCCTGCGCTACAAGAGCCCCATCGAGGTCGAGGCCCTGCGCGCCATCCGGGCGGCGTTGGACCCGGGGCGGATCATGAACCCGAGGGTTCTGTTCTAGGCTGGCCTTCCGCGCGGCCCCGTCCTATCAGCCGCGCCATGCTGATGGTCATCTCTCCCGCCAAGTCGCTGGACTTCACGGCGCCGCCAAAGCCGCTGCCGCTGACCGAGCCCAGGCTGAAGACCGACACGGTCGAACTGGCCAAGGTCGCCAGGGCCCAGAGCGCACGGCAGCTCAAGCGCTTGATGCACCTGTCCGACGCCCTGGCCAGTCTCAACCACGAACGCTTCCAGGCCCTCGACCCCCTGGCCGAGGACGGGTTGCAGGCCGCGGTCGCCTTCAATGGCGATGTCTACACGGGGTTGAAGGCCCGCAACCTCGACAAGGCCGCCTTCGCCTGGGCCCAGGACCACCTGCGCATCCTGTCGGGTCTCTACGGTCTGCTGCGTCCCGCGGACGCCATCCAGCCGCACCGGCTGGAGATGGGCACGCGCCTGAAGACGAAGCGCGGCTCGAATCTCTACGACTTCTGGGGCGACAAGGTCGCCCGCCAGCTCAACGAGGACGCCAAGGGTCACGCCGACCCGACGCTGATCAACCTGGCCAGCCAGGAGTACTTCGGGGCCGTGGACGCCGCCGCCCTCAAGCTGCCGGTCGTTACCTGCCGCTTTCTGGAGGAGAAAGACGGCGAGGTTCGTCAGCTCAGCTTCTTCGCCAAGCAGGCGCGGGGCCTGATGGCCCGCTTCGCCATCGATCAGCGGATCGAAAAGGCCGGCGATTTGAAGGCGTTCGATACCGGCGGCTATGCCTTCAAGGCCGGGCTTTCGAACGAGGCCGAATGGGTTTTCTCGCGTCCCCAGCCGCCGCCGGTGGCCCAGACCCGCGCGGCCAAGGCTGAACAGGCCTGATTCTGCCTTGGGGTCCGTCCGGGCAGTGAACAGCCAGCAACGCGGCTGACAGACCCAGGTGATCGCCTGCTCGTAATTCATCAGGAGATGAATTATTGGCGCTCGTATGACGCGCCGCGAAAGCCTATGTTGCGGCGCACAAAATCAAGAAGACGTTGGAGTGCTTCCATGGACTACGGGCTGAAGGGACAGGCGGCCATTGTCACCGGCTCGACCAGTGGCATCGGTCACGCCATTGCTCAGGCCCTGGCCGAAGCCGGCGTTGATGTGGTTCTCAATGGTCTCGGCGACGCCGCCGCCATTGAGCAGACCCGCGCGACCCTCGAAGCGGCGACCGGTGTCCGCGTTCGCTACCACGGCGCGGACATGACCAAGGGCGATCAGATCGCCGACATGGTCGCCTTTGCGCACAGTGAGTTCGGCCGGGTCGATATCCTGGTCAACAACGCCGGCATCCAGTTCGTCTCGCCGATCGATCAGTTTCCGCCCGAGAAGTGGGACCAGATCATCGCCATCAACCTGACCTCCAACTTCCACGCCATCCGCGCCGCCCTGCCGATCATGAAGGGTCAGAAACACGGGCGGATCATCAACATCGCCTCGGCCCACGGCTTGGTCGCCAGCCCCTTCAAGGGCGCCTATGTGGCGGCCAAGCACGGGGTTCTGGGCCTGACCAAGACGGTGGCCCTGGAGATCGCCGAGGCCGGCATCACCTGCAACGCCATCTGTCCTGGCTACGTCCACACCCCTCTGGTCGACGGCCAGATCAAGGACACCGCCAAGGCGCGCGGAATGACGGAAGAGGCGGTCGTGCGCGATGTGATCCTCGCCGCCCAGCCGAGCAAGCAGTTCATCAGCTTTGAACAACTGAACGGCATGGTGCTCTATCTGGCCAGCGCCGCCGGCGGCGGCGTCAACGGCGCCCATCTGTCCATCGACGGCGGCTGGACGGCGGGCTGACCCGCCAATTCAAAGTAAAGTCATGAGCCAGCCGCCCCTCGAAGAAATTGCCTCGCCGCGCCCCGTGCCCACAGTCGGCGTAGTCTGCCTGCGCGGGGCCGAGGTGCTGCTGATCAAGCGCGGCAACCCGCCCCGCCAGGGCCAGTGGAGCCTGCCGGGCGGCCGGCTTGAGTGGGGCGAGACCCTGCAGGCCGGCGCCCTGCGCGAACTCGCCGAGGAAACCGGGTGCCAGGCGGAGATTCTCGGTCTTGTCGATGTCGTCGACGGGGTGATGACCACCCGCCACTACATCATGATCGACTATGCCGCTCGCTGGACGGCGGGAGAGCCGGTGGCGGGCGACGACGCGGCCGACGCGCGGTTCTTTACCCTGGACGAGGCGCTGGCCATCGTTGAGTGGGCGGAGACCCGCCGGGTGATCCGTGAAGCGGTGGAGCGGTTCGGCGCTTGACGCCCGCCGCGTAACCCGTCCTCTCATGCTTCGCAAAGGGCCCCCGACATAAGGGATCAGCGGCCCACGGGAGAACATCATGACCCTTCATACCCCCCTCTGCGACCTGCTGGGCGTCGAGCATCCGATCATGCTGGCCGGCATGGGCGGGGTTTCCTACGCCGAGGTGGTGGCCGCCGTGACCAATGCCGGCGGCTACGGCACCCTGGGCATGGCGGGCCGTGGCCCGGATTTCATCCGTGAACAGATGCGCGCCGTGCGCAAGCTGACCGACGGCCCGTTCGGCGTCGATCTGCTGGCAGCGTCGCCCGAGAGCCTGACCGAGAGCGTCGATGTGATCATCGAGGAAGGCGCCTCGGCCTTCGTCGCCGGCCTGGGCGTGCCCATGCCGATCATGGAAAAGCTGAAGAAGGCCGGCCTCAAGGTCATGGTCGTCTGCGGCGCGGTGAAGCATGCCGTGAAGGCCGAGCAGGCCGGGTGTGACGCGGTCATCTGCCAGGGCGGGGAGGGCGGTGGCCATACCGGACTGGTCGGCACCCTGCCGCTGGTGGCGCAGGCCGTCGAAGCGGTGAAGGTTCCCGTGGTGGCGGCCGGCGGCCTCTACGACGGTCGCGGCCTGGCGGCGTCGCTGGCGCTTGGCGCGGTCGGCGTCTGGATGGGCACCCGGTTCATCGCCTCCACCGAAGCGCACGCCGGCGAACTCTACCGCCGCACGATCGTCGAATCTGTCGACGAGGATACCGTCCGCACCCGCTGCTACAGCGGCAAGCCGATGCGGGTGCGCAAGAACCCCTATGTCGAGGACTGGGAATCGCGCCCGGGCGACATCCAGCCCTTCCCGGTCCAGGCCGGCATATCGATCCAGAACAACGCCATGGGCGGCATCGGCGGCCAGACCGAGAACCTGGACCCCGACAAGAGCTGTTTCGCCATGGGCCAGAGCGCCGGCGGGGTGCATGACGTTCTGCCGGCCGGCGAGATCGTCCGCCGCATCATGTCCGAGGCGGAGGCCTCGATCAGCCGGGTGGCGGCCATCAGGGGGCGGGAACCGGCGGCGGCCTGACTTGGGGCGGAAAAAGGCAACGTTTTCAGCGGTTTAAATACTGCCTAACCAGCCTTGACGCACTGCAGCGCGGTCTATAGGTTCCGCGCCGATCAAGCCGGGCCCGGAGGGTGTTCTTCCAGGCCGTTTGTAGAGCTGACCGCTCCCATGCCTAGGGCCGACGAAAACCGCGAAGAGGCGCTGGAACGCCTCGACGAACGGGCCGCCGCACTCCAGGCGCGCACCGCCAAACCCGCGTCCCACGCGGCTGGCGAGGCGGCGGCTGGCCAGGCGTGGCGGATTATCGCCGAGCTGTTGGGCGGTGTGCTCATCGGCCTGGCGTTCGGGGCTATCGTGGACTGGTTCTTGCCGACCAGACCGTGGGGCATGATTGGTGGGGTCATCGGCGGGTTCGTGCTTTCGCTATGGATGGCGAAGCGCACCGCTGATCGGCTGATGGCGCAGGCGAAGGCGGAGCAGGGTGATACCCCGCTTCCCGTCATCGCCGACGACGAAGACGAAGATTAAGGAGCGAGAGGCCCGTGGCCGATCCGTTGCATCAGTTCCAGATCCAGAAGATCCTCGATCTTCCTGACGTCACCCTGCCGGGCCTCGGCACGGTCGATCTGGCATTTACGAACTCGCACTTGGCGATGACGCTCGCCTTCGTCGTGGTGGTTGGCTTCATGAGCCTGATCACGGCCAGCGCAAAGGTAGTCCCGGGCCGTATGCAGGCTGTCGGCGAGACCCTTTTCGGCATGATCGACAACCTGACCACGTCGATCATCGGTCACGACGGCCGCAAGTATGCGCCGTTCGTCTTCACCCTGTTCACCTTCATCATGGTGCAGAATTTCCTCGGTCTGGTGAACATCCCGGGTGTCTTCCACCTGTTCACCGCGACCTCGCAGCTGGCCGTCACCGCCACCTACGCCATCCTGACCATCGGCCTGGTGCTGATCGTCGGCTTCGGCAAGCATGGCCTCGGCTTCTTCAAGCTCTTCGTGCCCAGCGGCGTGCCGTGGGTGCTGCTGCCGGTCATCATCCTGATCGAGTTCGTCTCCTTCCTGCTGCGTCCGGTGACCCTGATGCTGCGTCTGTTCGGCAACATGATGGGCGGTCACGTCGCCCTTAAGGTGTTCGCCGGCTTCGTCGCTACCGCCGCCGCCGGGTCGATCGGCTACATCGGGCTTGGCGTCGGACCGCTTGCCTTCGGCATGGTCACCGCCCTGACGGCCCTCGAGTTCCTCGTGGCCTTCCTGCAGGCTTTCGTCTTCGCCGTTCTGACCACCATCTATCTCAATGATGTGGTCAACCTCGGTCACGGCCACTAAAAGCGGCCCACAACCGAACACTCCTGAACCTTCAAACCAACTAGGACTAGACACTCATGGATCCTCAAGCCGCCAAGTTCATCGGCGCGGGCCTCGCGACCCTGGGCATGATCGGCGCCGGTATCGGCGTGGGCACCATCTTCGGCAACTTCCTCGCCGGCGCCCTTCGCAACCCGGCCGCCGCCGCCGCCCAGATCGGCAACCTGTTCGTCGGCGCCGCCCTGGCTGAAGCCCTGGGCATTCTCGCCTTCGTTCTCGGCATGCTGATCCTCTTCGGCTAAACGCGTTTCCGACTAGGCTGGCGCGACCGCTCCAACCAGGGCGCGGCGCGCCGCACTGGGACATCAGATGGCTACTCCCGATCCGCACGCCGCTCCGGCGGGCGAAACCCACGCGACCACCGAAGCCCAGCACGGCGGCGGTGGTCTGCCGCAACTCCAGTTCGAGCACTGGCCGGGTCAGATCGCCTGGCTGCTGATCCTGTTCGTCGCCCTGTACCTCCTGATGTCGCGGGTCTTCATCCCGCGGCTTCGCAAGGTGCTGGACGAGCGGACCGGCACCATCGCCGGCGCCCTCGAGCAGGCTCGCCTGGTTCAGGAAGAAGCCAACGCCCAGGCCGCCAAGGCCCAGGCTGATGTGGCCGAAGCCCGGGCCACGGCCCATCGTCTCGCCTCTGAAGCCCGCGCCAAGGCCAATGCCGAAGCCCAGGCCCGTCAGGCGGTTGAAGACGAGAAGCTCGCGGTCCGCATGGCCGAGGCCGAGACCCGCATTCGCGCCTCCCGCGACGCGGCCATGAGCCACGTGTCGACCATCGCTTCCGATACGGCCTCCGCCATTGTCGAGAAGCTGACCGGCGCGGCGCCCAAGGCCGCTGACCTCAACGCCGCCCTGGCGGCCGCCAAGGAAGGCGCTCTCTGATGCCCGCGTCCGTCATCGCATTCCTCGGCAGCCCCGAGAACTGGGTCGGCTGGGGCGTCATCGTCTTCCTCGGCATCGTCATCTATGTCGGCGGCTTCAAGAAGGTCGCCGCCGCCCTCGACGCCAAGTCGGCCGTCATCCAGGCTGACCTGGACGAAGCGGCCCGCCTGCGCGCCGAAGCCGAAGCCCTGCTGGCCGAGATTCGTGGCCAGCGTGAAGACGCCGAAAAGCAGGCGGCCGGCATGCTGGCCGCCGCCGAAGCCGACGCCGCCCAGATGGCGGTCGATGCCCAGGCCAAGCTGGAAGAGACCATCGCCCGCCGCGCCGCCCTGGCCGAGCGGAAGATCGCTTCCGCCGAGGCCCAGGCCGCCGCCGACGTGAAGGCCGCCGCCGCCGATCTGGCCACCCAGACCGCCGAGCGCCTGCTGACCGCCCGCATTGCTGCCGCCAAGTCCGACCCCAGCGTCGACGTGGCGATCAGCCAGCTGGCCACCCGCCTGCAGTAGACCCCTTTTCGTGGGTGGCCTTGGTCACCCCTGAAGGTCAAGATGCCCCCCGGTTCACATCGGGGGGCATTTTTCATGGCGCTCGTCTCCGTCCTGATCGCGCTGACGATTGCTGCTCAGGCCCCGCCGACCCCCTCCGACTGCCTGTGGGACGCGGCCGGTCAGAGGCAGCAGCAGGCCTGGCTGAGCCAGTACAACGCCGATCCCGGAGGGCTGATGAAGACCACGCTGGCTGCGGACCTGACGGCCAGCCTTGCCGCAACCTGCAAGGTGTCGGCCGACAAGGTGCGTAACCTGCTTGTCGCCCGGACCATGGAGATCGGTGCGGAAGCCTTTTGGGAGCGCGACATGCAGAATCCCGGGGCCCTGGCTCGCAGCTGGGAAGGCCTGAGCGAGGCCCACCGGGTCCAGCTGCGCCACTGGGCGGCAACGGCCATTGGCGACGGCAATGGCGAGGAGGGGGCGCTGGACGGCCTACCCGCCTTCGCCAAGGGGGCCGGACTGATCGACCCCAACGGCTCGGGCATGGTGCATCTTATGGGCTACATGCTCGGGCGGGGGTACCGCGAACTGGCGAGCTAGGCGGTCCGGCGCCGCCTCAGCGACCGACGCCAGCCGGCCATCAGGCCATGCCCGCGGGTAATGAACTTTTCCATCCGCAGCACCATCTGCCAGAAGACTGAGACGAACGGTGAATTGCGCCGCAGCAGTCGACGGAGCGGCGACAGGGCGCGCGGCCAGCGGCGGTGAGCCTTGATGAACAGCCGCTTGGCGCCGGTGCTGGCCCGCAGAACCAGGATCAAGCCCAGGGCGACAACGGGCAGGCCGAGGGGACCGGGCAGCGGCGCGATCAGGATGCCGAGCACGATGACCAGAAAGCCCAGCGCTATGCCGGCGGCCTTGTTCAGCCGGCGCAGGAACGACGACCCTTGAGGGCGTCTAGAGCGTTCGGGCGAGGCGAAGGTCACAGCGGTCATCCAAGCAGTCTGTCTGGGCCGATCCGGACTCTCCGGTTCTCCAGCCTTGTCCCGCACATATGGCCTGGTCGGGGTGATGGAAAGATGACCGACCAGGCTGTGACGAAGGTTTAATCTACAAGGTTACTTTGAATTTCTGTGCACGAACCGTGCAGGCCGCCAAAAAACCTATACAGGTCAAGGAGTCCGCCGCCCGAGGGCGCGCGGATATGGATAACGTGAATTCGAAGACAGATTTCGGCGTTACAGATTGTTGCCGGATTGTGACCACGACCCGTCCATTATCCCCCGGCCGGCCCGGCGGTCGGTCGGAGGATGACGGAGGTGAAGGCCTGACTACTCCGCCGCCATCGACGACGGTGCGTCATGCTTCCACCGCAGTTTCGGCTTTCTGGCCGCCAAGGTCTCGTCCAGCCGCCGCAGGGGCGCCAGATGCGGCGCGCCCTTGAAGCGGTCGGCGTCGCCGGCCTTCGCCGCCTCCGCCAGAGCGCGAAGGGCGAGCACGAACCGGTCCAATTCCTGCTTCGATTCCGTCTCGGTCGGCTCGATCAGCATGGCCCCGTGGACGACCAGCGGGAAATACATGGTCATGGGGTGGAAGCCCTCGTCGATCATCGCCTTGGCGAAATCGAGCGTGGTGATCCCGGTGCCGTCCAGCCAGCTGTCGTCGAACAGCGCCTCATGCATGCAGGGCCCATCGGGGAAGGCGGGGGTCATCAGGTCGGAGAGACGCGCCTTGATGTAGTTGGCGTTGAGGACGGCATCCTCGGCCACCTGGCGCAGGCCGTCCGATCCGTGGCTGCGCATATAGGCGTAGGCGCGGACGTACATGCCCATCTGGCCATGGAAAGCGCTCATCCGCCCGAAAGCGGCGGCGGCGTCGCCGAGCGCTTCTTCCTGCAGCAGCAGGCCGCCCGGACCGTGGACCAGCCAGGGCGTAGGGGCGTAGGGCGCCAGGGCCTCGCTGAGCACCACAGGACCCGCACCCGGCCCACCGCCGCCGTGGGGCGTCGAGAAGGTCTTGTGCAGGTTGATGTGCATGGCGTCGACGCCGAGGTCGCCCGGGCGGACCCGGCCGACGATGGCGTTGAAGTTGGCCCCGTCGCAGTAGAAGTAGGCGCCGGCCGCATGGGTCAGCCGGGCGATCTCGACGATGTCACGCTCGAACAGGCCGCAGGTGTTGGGATTGGTGACCATGATGGCCGCCACGTCGGGGCCGAGCTTGGCTTCGAGGTCAGCCAGATCCACGCGGCCATCGTCGGTCTGGGCGATCTCGCGAACGCTGTAGCCGACGAAGGCGGCGGTGGCCGGGTTGGTGCCGTGGGCGCTGGTCGTAACCAGCACCACCTTGCGGGCTTCGTCACCCCGCGCCTCATGGGCCGCCTTGATGGCGAGAATGCCGCAGAGCTCGCCATGGGCGCCGGCCTTGGGCGTCAGGGCCACAGCCGGCATGCCGGTCAGGGTTTTCAGCCAGTGGGCCAGGCGGTCCATCAGCTCCAGGGCGCCGGGCACTGTCGATTGCGGCTGCAGCGGGTGGATATCGGCAAAGCCCGCCAGGCGCGCCATCTTCTCGTTGAGGCGCGGGTTATGCTTCATCGTGCAGCTGCCCAGCGGGTAGAGGGCCAGGTCGATAGCGTGGTTCTTCTGGCTGAGGCGCACGTAGTGGCGCATCGTTTCCGGCTCCGACAGGCCGGGCAGACCGATCGGATCGGTGCGCACCAGATCGCCGAGATCATCGGCGGAAATCGAGGCTTCCGGAAGATCCACGCCAGTCTTCGACCAGCCGCCCATTTCAAAGATCAGGGCTTCATCCTGCAGCAGGCCGCGCCCGCCGGTCAGGGAAGCAAAACCGCCGGCGGCCGTCCCGGCCTGCGGCGTGGTGGGGCGTCCAACGCTGTTCATGCTCATGCCAGCACCTCGGCCAGTTCGGTTTTGAAGGTTTCGATGTCGCCGTCGGTGACGGTCTCGGTGGCGCAGACCAGCAGCACGTCGTCCAGCCCCGCGTGCGGGTCCAGGCGGCTGTAGGGCACGCCGGCGATGACGCCGCGCTTGGCCAGCGCCTCGACGACCTCGGCCGCCGGCTTGCTGAGCCTCACAGCGAACTCGTTGAAGAAGCGGGGGGTGAGGACCTCAACCCCCTTCACGCCGCTGAGCGCGATCTTCGTCTTCAGCGCCTGCTGATGATTGAGCAGCGCCAGCTTGCGCAGACCCACCTCGCCCAGCAGCGACATATGGATGGTAAAGGCCAGGGCGCAGAGGCCGCTGTTGGTGCAGATGTTGCTGGTCGCCTTGTCGCGGCGGATATGCTGCTCGCGCGTCGACAGGGTCAGCACGAAGCCGCGCCGGCCGTCGGCGTCCACGGTCTCGCCACAGAGGCGGCCGGGGGCCTGGCGAACCAGCTTTTCCTTGCAGGCGAAGAGGCCGATGTAGGGCCCGCCGTAGTTCAGCGCATTGCCGATCGACTGGCCCTCGCCGACGGCGATGTCGGCGCCCATTTCGCCCGGCGACTTCAGCAGGCCGAAGGACACGGCCTCTGTGGTCACCACGATCAACAGCGCCCCGGCCGCCTGGGCCGCCGCGGCGATCTTCGTCACATCGGTCGCCGTCCCGAAGACGTTGGGCGTCTGCACGACCACACAGGCGGTGTCGGCGTCGATGGCCGCCATCACCGCATCTTCGGCGTCGATGGCGGGGGCGAGGCGCTCGGTGGCGACGCCGGCGGCGTGGGCCAGGGTCTCGACCGTCTGGGCGTAGTGGGGATGCAGGCCGCCCGACAGGATGGCCTTGCTGCGGCGGGTGACGCGGCTGGCCATCATCACCGCTTCACCGGCCGCCGTTGAGCCGTCGTAGAGGCTGGCGTTGGCCACACCCATGCCGGTCAGGGCCGCGACCTGGGTCTGGAACTCGAACAGCACCTGAAGGGTGCCTTGCGCGATCTCCGGCTGATAGGGCGTGTAGCTGGTCAGGAACTCCGACCGCTGGATGATGTGGTCCACGGAGGCCGGCACGTGATGGCGATAGGCGCCGGCCCCGCAGAAGAAGGGCACGGACCCGGCCGCGACGTTCCTGGCCGCCAGGGCGCCAAGCTCGCGCTCGACCTCCAGTTCGCCGGCGAAACCGGGCAGGTCGACCGGGCCGTCGAGCACGGCGGACCTGGGCACATCGACGAACAGGTCGTCGACACTGCCGGCGCCGATGACGCCGAGCATCTGACGCCGGTCATCAGGGGTCAGGGGAAGATAGCGCATGGATCAGAGAGCCTTGCCGAAAAGGGCGTCTGACAGACGCCGAAGAAGGGAGTGGGAGGGGGTGCTGACCAGGTCGGGCAGCGGTTTGCGGGCCTTGAGGGCGACTGTGCGGCGATCGTTGACGGCCCTGGCGACCGCCTCCTTGCGCAGCACCTCGGTGGCCTCGCCGGCCTGGAAATCCTCGAAAACACCGGCCAGCAGGGCTTCGAGGTCCTTCGGGTGCTGCACCCGCTGGGCGCCCGGGAAGCCCATGGCCAGACCGGTCGACACCTGCCCGCCGGTCGGCAGGGCGTAAAACCGGCCGTCGAAGCTGACCATCGAGGAGGTCTCCTCTGCCATCCGCCAGACGGCGGCGGCGACGGCGGGCGTCATGGTCTCGGTGGTCAGCAGGGCGATGTCGTCGTCGCCGTCCAGAAACAGATGGACCTGGGTGCGGTCGCTGAGGCGAACCGTCTCTGCCGCCGCCGAATGCTGGGCGTCGATGGCGGCCAGGGCGCGGGAGACACCCGCGTTGAAAGCCTTCGGACCTCCCGTCGCCGTGGTCGGATGCAGGAAGATCTCGAAGGCCATGACCTAGAGGGTCCCCAGGTAGTCTTCGTAGGCGCCGCGATCCATCAGGGCGTCGACTTCAGACGGGTTGGAGAGCTTGACCTTGGCGAACCAGCCGCCCTGTTCCGGCACGGCGTTGACCGTCTCCGGCGCGTCGCCAAGGCTTGCGTTGGCCTCGATCACCTCACCCGAAACCGGGGCGTAGACGTCGGACGCCGCCTTGACGCTTTCGACGACGGCGAAGCTGTCGCCCTGGCTGACGGATTTGCCGACTTCCGGGGTCTCGACGAACACCACGTCGCCAAGCTGTTCGGCGGCGTAGGCGGTGATGCCGACGGTGGCGACGCCATCCTCGACGACGACCCACTCATGGTCCTTGGTGAAGCGCATCGGATCTATCCTCCCTTAGAGTTTCCGCACGTAGCGTTTGGGCACAAACGGCATGGCCACGACCTCGGCCGCACCGGCCCGTCCCCGGACGATGACATTGAGTTTGGTCCCGACGGCGGCGTGAGCCGGCGGCACGAAGCCCATGGCGATGGGGTGGCCCAGGCTGGGGGCGAAGCCGCCGCTGGTCACCTTGCCGATGACCGCCCCGGTTCCGTCGGCGATCTCGGCGCCCTCGCGGGCCGGCGCGCCTTCGAGGATCCGCAGGCCGACGCGAACGCGGCTCGGCCCTTCGGCCAGTTCCTTTGCAATCCGCGCCGCGCCGGGGAAATCCTGGGCGTCGCGACGCTTCTTGCTGACGGCAAAGCTGAGGTCCGCCTCGATCGGGCTGGTGGTCTCGTCGATGTCGTGACCGTAGAGCGGCAGGCCGGCTTCCAGACGAAGAGAATCGCGGGCGCCCAGGCCGATCGGCTTGACGCGCGGGTCGGCCAGCAGGGTCTCCCAGACGGCGTGAGCGCTCTCGCCCGGGATGGAGATCTCAAAGCCGTCCTCGCCGGTGTAGCCCGAGCGCGAGACGAAGCAGGGCAGACCGAACGCCGTCATCGCCCGCGCCTCGGAGAAGACCAGGGTCAGGGCGTCGGGGGCATGCTGCGCCATGACGGCGGCGGCTTCCGGCCCCTGCAGGGCCAGCAGGGCGCGGTCTTCCAGCCGCTCGATCTTCACCTGCGGCGCCAGCTCATCGTCGATGAAGGCGAAGTCGCCGTCCTTGCAGGCGCCGTTGACGATGACGAACAGGCCGTCGTCGTCGGGGCGCGAGGCCATCAGGTCGTCGATGATGCCGCCCTTCCTGTTCAGCAGCAGGCTGTAGCGCTGCTTGCCGGGGGCGAGGCCGATGAAATCGGACGGGGTGATTTCCTCGAAGGCCGACAGCGGCGAGACCCCGCGCAGGCGGGCCTGGCCCATGTGGCTGACGTCGAACAGCCCCGCATGCTCACGCGTCCACAGGTGCTCTTTCAGGACGCCATCGGCGTACTGCACCGGCATCAAGTAGCCCGCGAACGGAACCATGCGGGCGCCGGCGGCGACATGGGCGTCGTAGAGCGGGGTCTTCTTGAGGTCGGCGGTGTCGGTCATGGTCGGGCCTTCGGGGTCGATGCGTCCACGCCCGGCGGATCGCCGGTCGGATGGTCGCCCCCGCTGTCCCTTGCGCCTGAGAGATTTCAGCGGGCCCTTCCTGGTGAGAGGGGGCCGCCTTGCTCCTTCGGCGAACCGCTTGCGGCGGTTCTTTCCAGCGTTTCTCG
>VYLH01000182.1_pt1 | contig 17520 bp, 16 predicted proteins | sample 5114361 | NCBI WGS metagenome assembly VYLH01 (sample SAMN12291772, study PRJNA351875) | freshwater metagenome | isolation source: freshwater lake | place: USA: Michigan, Kent Lake | collected 2013-08-15
ACCCTCAAGGGGCATGATGATCTTGTCACAAGCGTTAATTTTAGTCCCGACGGCAAGACTTTGGTGAGCGGTAGTTGGGACAAGACTATCAAACTCTGGAATGTAGAAACAGGCCAAGAAATCCGCACCCTCAAGGGGCATGATAGCGCTGTCTATAGCGTTAATTTTAGTCCCGATGGCAAGACTTTGGTGAGCGGTAGTTGGGACAACACTATCAAACTCTGGAATCTTGGGACAGACTGGGGTTTAAGTGATTTAATGGAGCGTAGTTGCGATTGGGTGCGGGTTTATTTGCACAATCCTAATTCTGGTGTTAGGGAGGAGGATAGACATTTGTGTGATGGGATTGGGGGTAAATCGTCAGTATCAGGATTTTGAGGATTAGAGGATTTTCAGGATGCTCAATCTTAAAAGATTGTCAGGAGTTTCCAAGTAAATAATCCAGTTAATCCTAAAATCCCGTTAATCTTGGTTTAGACTTCTTTGTGAGGATACAGAAGGATTATAGGGCGATGCAGAAGAGTTGTAGGACAATACAGAAAGATTGTAGGACAATGCAGGACTTAAACGCTTTAATGGGGCGTAGTTGCGATTGGGTGCGGGTTTATTTGCACAATCCTAATTCTGGCGTTAAGGAGGAGGATAGACATTTGTGTGATGGGATTGGTGAGGAGAAGTGATAATATAGTTACATATTATGGAGATTTAGAGAAGAAAATGATCTTACTCAATTATTGTGAAAAAGCTTTACAAAAAGCACAATACAAAAGGCTAAATGACGGTACTTGGTTTGCTGAAATAGAAGGCTTTCAAGGCGTTTGGGGAAATGGATTGACCGTTGAAGAATGCCGTCAAGACTTACTAGAAGTTCTAGAAGAATGGATCATTTTAAAATTACAAGATGGCGACCCTTTACCTATCATAGATGGATTAGAAATTAAAGTTACAACAGTTGCAGAAGTTTAGTTATGCCATCAGCAATTTCTCGCAGAAAATTAATCAGAAAATTGAAAGCTTTAGGTTACACAGGACCTTTTTCTGGTAGTAAACATCAATTTATGAAAAAGGGTCAACATAAAATTCGCATCCCTAACCCTCATGGAAATCAAGAAATCTCTATAGATTTAGTTAAGGAAATTCTCAAACAAGCGGGTATTAGTGATGAAGAATGGGACAACAGTTAAACAGTATTGGTTATATATTTAGGATTTGATCTTTATGATTCTTTTCATATCGCTTCCGCCGAATATGCTAGGATAGACGTATTGCTAACCACCGATGACAGATTACTTAGAAAAGCCATAAAATACAGTAAATTATTGCAAGTAAAATTAGATAATCCTGTTACTTGGTTAATGGAAACTTTGCTATTACAAGGAGATGAAAACAATGACACCAATTGAGCTAAGACAAAAAGGCTATCAAGCATTAGTTAAAGAATTAGGACAAGTCGATGCTATTCGCTTTTTACAAGATACTGGATGGGGTTTTGGTGACTATACTCAAGAACGTCAACAGACCTTAAAAAATGTGACAAGAGCCGATTTTTGGCAAGATATTCAGGAGATTAGAAGTAAGCAGAATTAAATTTAATAGTGAAGGAAAATTAGTTGGCAAGGAAAAGTAGTTCACGATACGATAGACATTGGAATCAAATAGCCAAAGAGATAACAATGGCTAAAATCTCCATTTCTTTACCCGATGAACTGGTTAATTACCTAAACCAGAAAGTAGAAGATAAAAGCATTTTCATCGCCTCAATTTTACAACAATGGCGACAACAACAAGAAGCAGAAGAACTCGCCCAAGCTTTTTTAGCAGTAGATGAACTAGAATTAGTATGGACTGACGAATGGCAAACAGCAGCGATTATCAACTCGGAAGCATTATGGCTGAAGTAAAACTGAGTTCTAAACATCTAAACTCCTTAAAAAAATTTATTGAAGACGCATTAACCGAAAGACTGCAAGAACTTCAAGAAGGAATTAAGCGCACCCAAGAACGAATAACTCTGTTTGAAAATAAGTAGCTGGTTATAATTAAATTAAAAATGGATTTTAGGTTCGATCCCCCCTGCCCCCCTTGATAAGGGGGGTGCCGATCCCCCCTGCCCCCCTTGATAAGGGGGGTGCCGATTTAAGTATCAAATGCAGACACAAGAATTTCTCAGACGATTTGAAAACAATGAATTGCAGCATACCTTAGACTTTGATGAATGGATGGGAGAAGCTTGGATGCTAGAAGCTTTACTGCAAGACAAAGAAGAAATTGAGGAGATAGAATTTGTTGATTAATGACTATTTTCAAGAGATTAGACATCTCATTGAAGCTTGTCCAATAGTTCAATTTTATAACCTCATTACTGATAGTAGAAGTCTTTATGTAGGGTTTGCGGCAAAAAGTACGGGCGAAGCATTCGGATAGAAAATCTCTGGTTTCACCGATAGGTTATTGCCCGAATGCTTCGCCCCTACAGGACGCGGGCCGATAATAAAAGTTTATGCTTAGAAAATTAATTAGGGCTGGCTGAAAAAGTAGGGGCGAAGCATTCGGATAGGAAATCTACGGTTTCAGCGATAGGTTATGCCCGAATGCTTCGCCCCGAAGATGCAAGGTTTTCAACCACGATTCTCTCAAAATCTTGCACCTGTTTCGCAAAATAGGCCCCTAAAACCCTTACCTCGTCTATATTTCACATTTATTCAGCAAGCCCTAATTACACTCTTTTAAAAAGTTTCTTGATTTCTACAGTAGCTGTCAGTATCTCCCGTAATTGTAGGGTTAAGAAATGCCTAATCTTAACCAATTAACAAAGCGAGAAAGTATGAGCAACCCTTCTCGCTTTATTATAACTAAACCAACGCCTCCACAGCTTCTGGAACCACTGCTGTCTCAGTCGTGGGATTTTCCCCTAGGTAAATTCCCAAAGAACGGGCTGTTTTCACGATAAAACCCTCAGGATCCACGGGATAGGCACAGCGATGCTCTTGATGACATTGTTTGATAATTTTGATCACTGGTTTCAGGGGCAAACTACGCACTTGTCCCCCGCGCCAAATCACCACGCGATCGAGTTTTCCCTGTTCAATTAATTCTACGGCCTTAATGCCGAAAGCCGTGGCTAACAGTCGATCCATGGCCAAAGGAGGACGACTTCTTTGCAGGTGTCCCAAAGACATGGCCCGCACATCCATGGAATTGAGATAACAGAAGACGGGATCGGTAACGCACAAAGAGCGAGTTTTGTCAAATATTAATTTTTCTAAATAATCGGCAATATACTTCTCTTTTTGGTTATCTTCGTTTTTAACACCCTCAGAAATCACAATGAGAGCGAATTTACGACCTTGAGCGCGTAATTGTGCCAAATGACGACAACAACCGTCGATAATTTCGGGAGTGAGAGCCGGGGTTAATTCGGGAATAAAAATCGCATCGGCCCCCCCGGCAATCCCAGCATGAAGGGCTAAATGACCGGCATCTCTACCCATCACCTGCACAATCATCACCCTTTCGTGACTAGCGGCGGTAAAGGTGAGATCATACAAAGCTTGGGTGACGATATCGACGGCAGTGGTAAAACCGACTGCCCATTCCGTATAGGGAACGTCATTATCGATGGTTTTGGGAACCGCGATAATATTCCAATTGCCTTTCTGGGCGAGATCGTAGATGATATCGATGCTCCCATCGCCCCCAACGACGATCAGGGCATCTAATCCCAGCATTTCGTATCCTTGCAGGATTTTCGTGGCAATTTCTGGGTTTTCGGGATGTCCTTTGCTCAAAGAACCCAAAACACTACCACTAAGAAACTGCAAAACGTCTAATCCTTTCAAGACCCCGGGTAGGTTATAGCCATGCTGAGTCAGGATCAAATCTTCGGGGTGATATTTTCCCTCGGCAATCTGCATAAAACCGTCGGTCCCGTAGGGAATGCCGTACACATCCCAACCCTTGAGTTTTGATGATTTCACCACGGCACGAATTACCGCGTTTAACCCCGGGCAATCGCCACCACTGGTCAGAATGCCGATTTTTTTCTTTTGATTCTCGTTCATGGTTATATCCTCCTGGATTTTTTTGTCAGTTATCAGTTATCAGTTATCAGTGATCAGATGTAAGTTTTCAGTTTTCAGTTAAGTAGCTGGTTATAATTAAATTAAAAATCGATTTTAGGTTCGATCCCCCCTGCCCCCCTTGATAAGGGGGGTGCCGATCCCCCCTGCCCCCCTTGATAAGGGGGGTGCCGATCCCCCCTGCCCCCCTTGATAAGGGGGGTGCCGATCCCCCCTGCCCCCCTTGATATTGATAAGGGGGGTGCCGATAGGCGGGGGGATCACCCTTGATAAGGGGGGTGCCGATCCCCCCTGCCCCCCTTGATAAGGGGGGTGTCTGATAATTTTTAACGCCTACCTACTTAAGTTTTCAGTTCACTGATTACTGATTACTGATTACTGTTTACTGATCACTGAAAAAGCTTCCCACTTCCCACTTTTATTTGCTGGTGGTTTGAAAACGTTTCCAAACAGGTTCGTAACTTTGCAGAGCTTTCATGTACTGTACCCGTTCAAAAGCAGTGGGATCCGGGCAATTCATTTGACTCATACTGCCAATTAACTGCTCGATCGATTCGTACTCATTTTCTTCCAACCAATGCAACAAACCCTGTTCGATCTTGGTAATTTCCTCCAAACCGTGGCGTAATAAAACACTAACTAACATGGTCGCTTTTGCCCCCACCATCATCATTTTGATCACGTCGATGGCGTTATGAATACCACTGGTAGCGGCAAAATCCGTCGGTACACGACCGTAAAGCATGGCAATCCAGCGCAGGGGTAAACGCATCGCTTGGGGATTACTGAGGATAATATTGGGGTGAACATCCAAGGTTTCTAAGTCGATATCCGGCTGATAGAAACGGTTAAATAATACCAACCCATCGGCCCCCGCTTCCGCTAATTGTTTAGCCATATTGGCCGTATTGCTAAAGTAGGGACTTAACTTCATCGAGACGGGAATTGATACCTCCGATTTGACAATTTTGAGGATATCAATATAGTTTTGTTCGACGTGATTTCCGGTTAATTCCAGGTCGTTGGGAACATAATAAACATTCAACTCCAAAGCATCAGCGCCCGCTTGTTGAATTTGAATGGCATACTCCAACCATCCCCCAGAGGTCTCACCGTTGAGACTGGCAATAATGGGAATATCGACCATTTCTTTGGCTTTGCGAATATGGTTGAGATATTCGTCGGAACCAACGTGAAAAACCTCCGGTTCGGGAAAATAAGTCAAAGCTTCCGCAAAACTCTCGGCTCCGTGGGTAAAATGATGGTGTAGAGCCAGTCTTTCGTGTTTAATCTGCTCCTCGAAAAAGGAGTGTAAAACCACGGCAGCGGCTCCAAAGTCTTCCATTCTCTTGATATTGTCGATATCCTCGCTCAAGGGTGCGGCCGCACCGATGACTAGCGGCGATCGCAATTGTAAACCCATGTAGGTAGTGTGTAGATTCATAACTATTCGTTGCTCCCTGTACCTTTTGCTGCTAAATACTGATACATTTGCCAGCGCGTATCCACATCTGCTTGTGCTTCTTTGAGCAGACGTTTAGCTTCCTCCGGCTTACTGGTGGCCAACATCTTAAAGCGATTCTCCGAGTAGAGAGTTTGCGCTACGGTAAGCTTAGGCGCACGGCTGTCCAATTGTAGGGGATTTTTGCCTTCTTTAGCTAAATCGGGATGATAACGGTACATTAACCAGCGACCGCTTTCCACCACTTCTTTTTGATGGTTCATGGCGGTGGTCATGTTGATCCCGTGAGCAATACAGTGAGAATAGGCGATAATTAACGATGGCCCGTTGTAAGCTTCCGCTTCTAGGAAAGCTTTGATCGTTTGCTCGTTTCTTGCCCCCATAGCCACGCTGGCCACATAGACGTTACCGTAGGTCATGGCCATTAAACCGAGGTCTTTTTTCGGGCTGGGTTTGCCACCAGAAGCAAATTTAGCTACGGCGGCCCGAGGAGTAGCTTTCGAGGCCTGGCCGCCCGTATTCGAGTAAACTTCCGTATCCATGACCAAAATATTCACATTGCGACCACTGGCTAAAACGTGATCTAAGCCACCATAACCGATGTCGTAGGCCCAACCGTCACCCCCGACAATCCAGACGCTTTTCTTGACCAGATAATCGGCCACGGATAACAACATTTTCACCTGCGTGGTCGGGGTTAATTGCCCTAAACGGGATTTTAGGGCCTCTACCCGTTGCCGTTGTTCGTAAATTTCCGCTTCATCGACTTGGTGACAATTGAGAATATCTGCCGCTAGACTTTCTCCGATTTCACTAGCGAGGTTTGCTAAGAGTTCGGCGGCAAATTCTGCCTGTTTATCGATGGAAACTCGGAATCCTAAGCCAAATTCGGCATTATCTTCAAAGAGGGAATTCGACCAGGCCGGACCGCGACCTTCGGCGTTAACTGCCCAGGGTGTTGTCGGTAAATTACCTCCGTAGATAGATGAACAACCGGTGGCATTAGCCACTATCATGCGATCGCCAAATAGCTGACTGACTAATTTAACGTAGGGAGTCTCACCACAACCGGCACAAGCGCCGGAAAACTCAAAGAGAGGTTCCTGCATTTGCTGATGGTTAATTTTATTGAGATTTAGGCTTAATCGGTCTGGATTAGGCAAATTAAGGAAGAAATCCCAGTTAACTCGTTCCTGTTCCCGCAGGGGCAATTGGGGAGCCATATTAATCGCTCTTAGACGTGGTTGCGATTTGTTTTTAGCGGGGCAAACATCAACACAGAGACCGCAACCGGTACAATCTTCGGCGGCCACTTGGATGGTGAATTTTAGCCCTTTCCAGTCGTGATCCTTGGCATTCGCGACTTTAAAGGTTTCCGGGGCCGTGGCTAATTCGGCCTCATCATAGACTTTCGAGCGAATAACGGCGTGGGGACAAACAAGAACGCATTTACCGCACTGAACACAGACATCCGCATCCCAAACGGGGATTTCTTGGGCAATATTGCGTTTTTCCCATTGGCTAGTGGCGGTGGGGTAAGTACCATCGTTGGGAAGGGAGCTAACGGGCAATTCATCCCCGTGACGGGCGATAATTTTGCCGAGGACTTCTCGGACGAAAGCGGGTGCAGTGTCGGGAATTGGTGGTCTTAATTCAAAAGCTTCAGGGGTGACAGTGGCGGGAATTGAGACTTGATAGAGGTGTTCTAGGGCAGAATCCACAGCTTTGATGTTCATCTGCACGATTTCTTCGCCTTTCTTGCCGTAGGTCTTGCGGATGGCTTTTTTAATTTGTGCGATCGCATCTTCCCGCGACAAAACCCCCGCTAGGGCAAAGAAACACACCTGCATCACGGTATTAATCCGACTGCCCATCCCCGCTTCTTTGGCTACTTGAGTGGCATTAATCGTATAAACTTGCAGATTTTTATCGATGATAGTTTGCTGGAGATGGCGGGGTAAGTGACTAAACACCTCCTCCGGTGGATAGGGACTATTCAGGAGAAAAATTGAGTTCGATTTAGCGGTTTCTAGCAGGTCAAATTGTTCGATAAATTCCCACTGATGACAGGCGATAAAGTTAGCATCGGTGATTAAATAGGTAGAGCGAATCGGATGGGGGCCAAAGCGTAGGTGAGAAACGGTGACAGACCCAGATTTTTTGGAATCATAGACGAAATAACCCTGGGCATAATTATCAGTATCTTCACCGATAATTTTAATTGAGTTTTTGTTAGCTCCCACCGTACCATCGGAACCTAAACCGTAGAAAACCGCCCGCACTACTTCGTCCGGTTCAGTGGAAAAACTGCGGTCATATTCCAAACTGGAAAAGGTAAGATCGTCAACGATACCAATAGTGAAGTGATTTTTCGGTTTGTCGAGACTTAAGTTATCAAATATACCGGCAATCATGGCTGGAGTAAATTCTTTGGAAGATAAACCGTAGCGTCCTCCCACAATTTTCGGCAGCTTGCCTTCGTACTCTTCCATAAAGGCATTTACCACGTCTAAATATAGCGGATCGCCCCCGGCACCGGGTTCTTTACAGCGATCTAAAACGGCTATTTTTTTCACTGTAGTGGGCAAAGCTGCCAGTAATTTGTCGGCGGCAAAGGGACGATAAAGACGAACTTTTAAGACCCCAACTTTAGCCCCATTTTGATTGAGATAATCCACGGTTTCATGGACGGTTTCCCCTCCCGATCCCATTAACATAATCACTCTTTCGGCATCGGGCGCACCGTGGTATTCATAGAGATGGTATTGCCGTCCTGTTAATTGGGCAAAACGATCCATAATTTTTTGAGTGATATCGGGACAAGCATAATAGAAAGGATTGACGCTTTCCCTTGCCTGGAAATAAACATCGGGATTTTGTGCCGTGCCTCGTAAAACCGGTCGATCGGGAGTTAAAGCCCTTTGACGATGGGCAATAATTAGGTCTTCATCGATCAGTTCTTTGAGAGTTTCATCGCTAATTAATTCGACTTTTTGCACCTCATGACTGGTACGAAACCCATCAAAAAAGTGCAGAAAAGGAATCCTGGTTTCTAGGGTGGTAGCCGTGGCAATAGCCGCCAGATCTTGAGCTTCTTGAACGGAATTAGCCGCTAACATAGCCCAACCCGTACTTCTGGCAGACATGACATCACTATGATCCCCAAAAATTGACAATCCTTGAGCTGCTAAAGCACGGGCAGCCACATGAACCACTGAAGAGGTTAATTCCCCCGCAATTTTGTAGAAGTTGGGGAGCATTAATAATAATCCCTGCGAGGAAGTGAAAGTAGTAGTTAAAGAGCCTGTTTGTAGCGCTCCGTGCAGGGTTCCCGCTGCCCCACCTTCGCTCTGCATTTCGATTACGGAAGGGATGGTTCCCCAGAGATTAGCTCTGCGTTCGGCCGCCCAACTATCGGACCATTCACCCATAGGCGAGGAGGGAGTGATAGGATAAATAGCGATTACTTCACTGAGACGATAGGCAACGCGTGCAACAGCTTCGTTACCGTCTATGGTTGCATAGGTTTTTTTGGTCATGTGTTCCCCTTAGTTTTTACGATATTTGTCGGGATTTTAAGTTTTTTTACGGCTCAATTTCGCACTAAATATCCTCTCGTTTCCCTGACAACCGAAGGATTTTCTTGAGCGTCGCTTTTGACTCCCTATCTACTATTGGACGCTTACGGCAGACAGGCTTAAGTAGAGCAATTTTTCTGTCTCCACCTCGATCATTATCCAGATTCTCGGCTTTCTAGCAATTCGTTATTTTTTCTTAATACGCTGCTGAGTTTGCCAGCAACCGACCCTGGGATTAATTAATATTCAGAATTGAGATAAAAATTAATGATACTTTTTAAAAAAAAGTGCTAGGTCAGAAGATAAGCTGTTGACTATCTAAATTACTCGTTAAGACTGTCTATGAGCAGGGAGAAGGAATTATGAATTATTAATTAGGGTTTGCGGCAAAAAGTTTTTCCTGGGGGCAGGGTGTGGGGTGTGGGGTGTGGGGTGTGGGGTGTCGGAAGAATAAATAGAAATAATCTCGGTTCTTCGGTTTGTGTTATGTAATGGACGGGGGTTATAAGAGATGGAACCCTTATAGAGAAAGACATTGGACGATTTTTGTCAATTGTTTTTGATCTAGAGCGAGCTAATCAGTTAAATCTTTTGCCAGATAAGGATTTAGTCGATTTATGCCCCCCTATCGAACCATAACAAGTAACGAAGAGCCATAATCTCCTGTCTCGGAGTCTCCTAACCAAGCACGACAATTTTTGATTTTCGCAAGAGTTCTAATAACCAGTTGATTTAGTCAGCCGATGAAGTTAAGATGTACTAGGTTAAACACAAATGAACTAAAGTACAAATTATCTTAACCCAAGCATAGGAAAATAGATCATGACTAACCTCGAATCCCTTACTCAAGCGCAACAGGAGTTGTACGACTGGCTAATTGAGTATATTCGCACTACTCAACACGCCCCTTCCATCCGGCAAATGATGCGAGCGATGAATTTACGCTCTCCCGCACCGATTCAAAGCCGTTTAGAACGTTTACGCGCCAAAGGCTATATTGATTGGACAGAAGGAAAAGCACGCACCCTGCGGATTCTCAAACAACCAGTGCAAGGTTTACCGGTTCTAGGTGCGATCGCTGCTGGTGGTTTAGTGGAACCCTTCACCGATGTGGAAGAAAAACTCGATCTTTCTAACCTGTTGCAACGCAGTCAAGACTGTTATGCTCTGCGGGTTTCCGGAGACAGTATGATCGAGGATCATATTGCCGATGGGGATCTGGTGATTATGCGTTCTCTCACGGGTAATGAAGCGGTGTCCAATGGGGAAATCGTCGCCGCCAGAGTCGAAGGCCACGGCACTACTTTAAAACGTTTCTACCAAGAAGGCGAAATCATCACTCTCCAACCCTCCAATCAAAAATATCAACCAATTACAGCCAATACTGAACAAGTACAAGTGCAAGGGGTTTTGGTTGGTGTTTGGCGCGGTTATTAGCCAAAACTGGGGCGCACTTAAGCGCCCCGATAATTTTTCCTCTCCTTGGCTACCGGAAAAAAATCGGGTTGGCAAACTAGGATAATATAAGGGTTTTAGCCTATCCCGCACTCAGGTGTTTTAACTTTTATGCCCAAAAAACAGAAGTATCCCCATCTCTTGGGGTCAAAATGGACGGCAAAACAAAAAACATGGGGCTGGCGACATTTTCAAGTGGTCAATCGTCAAAATCGCGGTCAATGGGTTTTTGCGGAATTAGTCGCTTCCTGCGATCCGACTGTCCGCTTCTGGATTAATGCTAAACAGTTGCAAGACGCGAATCTCTGGCAATCAGGTTGGCAAACCCTAACGGAAATGAACCAACCCGACAGCGCCGACGAGATTATTGTAAAGTGAACTACTCTCAAGGTCTAGTGCCTTAGTGCCATCCTAGAGGTCAGATGTCACTGAGGTAAAGCGGATGACCCTAGCAGAATTGCCGGAGATAACTCAACGATCCCAGAAGTGGAAACGGGGTCTATACTGATAGAATATTCGCAAAATAGTCCTAAAAGTCTTTCCCAGTAAACATTTCATGATTCTATAAGCAAAAATTATCACACAAAGTCGAGGAGAGCCTGATGATTCTGATGATGTTGACACGATCGCCAAGTCACTAGCTGAAGAAAAAGCCCAATGCTGAAGTGAAGAGACCGCAAATTAACCTAAAAAGAGATAGAAAGAGATAGAAAGGATGAATAGAAATCTAAGTGAAGAAGAACAAAAGAAGCCGCTTTTAAAAAACGCTGACAAACAGTTAAATCTGCCTAATTCAAACGAAGCAATAAAAGCAAGTTATGGAGCCAACTTTCAATCTCATCTCTTAGAGCAGTACAAAATGTATGTGGAGATGATGGATAGAGTTACTGAAAGAAGAGGAAAGACTAATACCTTCTATTTGTCATTACTATCTGGCTTGCTAACTCTGGTTCCTGTACTGGTTGAAAAAATCTTGTTACCTCAATCTAAAGATAAATATATTGTTCTACTAATATTAGCAACTTTGGGAGTTTGTCTCTGTTTTATATGGCGTAGCAATATTGATTCATATAAACAAATTAACTTTCTGAAATTCCAGGTAATTTACGAAATAGAGCCAAATTTACCTTTCCCTTGCTACAAGAGAGAATGGGAAATATTGGAGGAAAATCCGCGCATCCAATATAGACGTTTATCCAAGATTGAGAAGTATGTTCCTTTGATTCTTGCCATTCCATACCTTGGTTTATTTATTTACTCTCTATCTGGCTTACTCAGATGATTCGTTTAAATCAAAAAAGCTAGGATCAAGTTTCAGTCAGATAATTGTAGATGAAGATGATAGTAAATTCGGGAGGATTTCGTCTGGTGTCGTTTGACTCAGGCAAACTAGGTCCAACGGTATGTGTGGTAGGAGGGGTACATGGAGACGAGACTTGTGGACTCAATGCTATCGAGGTTTTGGAGCGTGAGTTAGCTGTAGGGGGCAGACTTTTACGAGGTCGTTTGCTGACGCTAGTTGCCAATCTGAAAGCCATTCGACTTACAAGACGTTTTGTTGACTTTGATCTCAACAGAGCTTTCGGAAAATCTGACGCTTTTGGACACGAATCTCAATTGGCTAAGGATCTCGCCTCCTATCTGATAGAGATGGACTATATACTAGATTTGCATTCAACCTCTGCTCCAACAAGACCTTTTTGTGCTGGGGCTTTAACAGATCGCCATTTGGAAATGTTCTGGATGACGGGATTAGAGATTTATACTCACGGCTGGGAAGTTCATCGAGGACATACTATGCTTATAGACGAAGTTAACCGGTTAGGCGGAGTTGGAGTGATCGCCGAATGTGGAAGAACGGGCGCTCGTGAGACGGATGAGATCGCTTATAGCACTACTATTCACCTCCTTCAAGAACTAAAAATGCTTGCGCCTGTTAAGTTACAGCCTACAGCAAGCCATAGGATTGTTAAGATTGAACAGATCATAAGAGCTAATAGTGACAGGTTTTCCTTCACACGCCATTTTGAAAACTTCGATCCAGTCAAGGCGTTTGAGGTAGTGGCTTATGACGATGGAGAACCAGTTACATATCATCTTCCGTTTGCCATTGCTATGCCCACACAAGGTAAACTACAAGTGGGGGATGAGGCTTTTGGAGTAGGCATAATCGAGTAATCTTTCTTTACTTCACTCATCTCTTCAAATTAAAGAATTATTACCTCTACAATGGAGTTTTTTATGGAAATACTAGTCTTTATCTCTTGGTCAGGCGAGTGGGGGAGGCCACTAGCGGAACATCTCGCCGACACAATATTTAAATATTCTCCTCTAAAAAGTTGGATATCATCTCGTGATATACCTCCAGGAGAAAACTGGTATGACGCAACTATGAAAGCTTCGCAGCAAGCCAAAATTGGCGTTGTCTGCTTAACTCCTGGTGCTTCTAAAAGCTCTTGGCTAAACTTTGAGACTGGTTTGCTAGTCGCACGGCTAGAAAAAATTAAGATTATCAATTTTGGTGAAAGATTAATTGAGCCGTTAAAACGCTATCAAGCAATTGAAGCTGCTAACCGTGACGATTGGGTAAAATTGCTACAAGATATGAATTCTGAATGGAACAACAAGATGTGTCAAGCATTGGTAAACGGCTGGTTTCCTGACTGGCAAAAGTTTTTGGCAGAGCGAACACGATCTCCTCATGTTTATTTCCGTGACATAGGTAATATCCTCGGCAGGGTTCATGATGAAGTAGAAACACTAAATTCTCAAAATGCTTATGTCAAGAAAAACCTTTGCTTTCAAAGAGTTATTTATGACTCTTATTCTCAACTTTATGAGCGTTCTAGAAATATAGAATCGACCTTTTCACTTCCAGCATCTCAGTATCCATTATATCTTATTTCTTTACAAAGAAATCTAGAAAATTGTTATGTCAAGGCAATCGCTCTCGTCAACGTCGAAGAACAGTTTTGGTCACAGCCGATGGGACAGGAAATTTTAACAACTTCGTGTTCAGAAAACATTAGAGTGTTTGCATTTTTCTCTGAAAAGGAGTTTGATTACCATCTAGCAAGTCTCCGAGAACATTCTAAGAAATACAATGTTTATGCAATAAGTTTGGCAAAGCTATCAGATGTCTTGGGAGCTAACAATACTAAAGACTTTTCTATTATTGAGGTATCAGGAAGCAAGCTGCTTGCAGTATATGATGATGACAACACGGAAGAAAAGAATATCTCTTTTATTGCTGATCTAAACATGATTGCCCAGCACGAAGAATTATTTGAGAAATTATTATCCTCAAAAATACCTGTTTTTATACCTCCCCATACTATCCAAGAGAAAGCAGAGACTGATTCCCTAAGAGCGAGGATTTTTAAAGACCTAGTTCCCTATGAAAGAAAACTTATAGAAATGTCTGAATATATTGATGTAATACCCTATGATGAACATGAAGAAAAGCACGCTTATTATCAAGATATGATGTCAAAAATGATCGAAATTTTTTTAGAGCATAGTAGCAATAATTCTTCCCCAATCAGAATATTAGAATTAGGTGCAGGTACGGGCATTTTTACTGTCCGCTTAAATAAAATTACCAATGTAACTGAGATAGTGGCCGTAGAAATTGACTGGCATTGCTATCAAATTCTTAAAGGTAAATTCAGAGAGCAATATAAAAAAGTCAAGACTCTTAATAAAGACAGCCGTACTTACAATCCAGAGGGAGAATTTGATTATATATTTTCCTCGTTTGCAGACCATCATATTAAGACGGCTGACAAAGCAAAATACTTTGATAATATCAAGCAGAATTTGAAGCCTAATGGTCTAATGATTGTAGGAGATGAATTTCTTCGTAAACATGATCCGAATGATAGGGATGATCGAGACTCTGCTTTGAAAGATTACCACAGTCATATTATTGACATTGCTAAAGGACAGGGGGAAATGATTTTGGCAGAACTTGAGAGACAAGCCTTACAATCTGGTCTGGAGGAAAAGGGAGATTTTAAAGTCTCTTGTGAGCAGTATGAAGAATTGCTGAAACAAGCAAAATTTAAATTTAAAAAAGAGAAAATTGGACCTGAAAATATAGATAATATTGGTGGTGTATATGTTTACACTGCATGGCTACCTACTTAGGGTTTGCTGAAAAAGTTTTTCCTGGGGGTAGGAGTCAGGAGTCAGGAGTCAGTAGCCGGTCGTCGGGAGTTTCAGGCTTTGTTGCCCTCTTTTTTTGTACCAGTTTATGTACTACGAGGAGAATAATGCAAGGTTTTTGAATGTCCCAATCCTATTTTCTTTCTCAAGAGACAATTTAAATGCACGGGCAGCTTACAGCCTATTACTGTTCCATAAAGGTCCGCACCGTACCATCAGAACCAAGAACCAGACGCAATTGGGGATTACCAGAGATATCGAGGGGAGAAACAAAAGGTTGATTAAGCAGGGGCATATTAGTGCGATCGAGATAGATTTTCGCCGCCTGTCCCAGGGGAATAATCTGTTTTAGGGAACCATCCTGATTTAAGACCAAACGGTACTCTAGAGTATGCTTGAGACTTTCCGGCGGTTGCCAACGGGATTGAAAATATTCTCTGGTTTCTGCCACTTGGGGAATTGTATCTAGTAAGTTCGTCTCTGGGGCTTTAGCGGTGCTTGTGGGCGGTTTGGGGTCTAAATTGGCATTGTCGGGGTTAATAGGGCTTATAGGCGGTAAATTGGGCAATTTTGGCGGTGCTGGACTCGGATTCATCGTGGTGGGGGGAACATTTGTCAGTGCATTTGTACCCTGAGTGCTGGTGACGGGGGGGGCAGTAATCGGGATGTTCTGATTATTCGGTTCAATTATGATCGCCGTGCCGCCGGGACGCGAACCTGTGACTGGTGGCGGCGGTAAAGTGGGCGGCGGAATCACCAGGGGGACGCTAGAGGGCCGAACTGGGGCTGGAACGGTTCCCACGGGTGGCGGTGGCGGTAAAGGGGTTTTATTGCCCAAATTTGCCGGTAACTGCGGGTTTGGGGCGGCCGTTCCCGTGGGGGGTAAAGGCAGCGTTGGCAAGGGTTGGGGAATCTTGGCACTATTGGGATCAGTGGTTAAATCATTGTTGGCCAATTCTTGCTGTTGATAAAATGCGATCGCTATTCCCCCGATAGTTATTAGGGCTGAGGCGATTAATCCCGTCCACATCAGGGCATTTTTTCGAGTTTTCTGGCGAATTAATGGGTGTATTAGGGGGCTTTCATGGTTATATTCCCCTAAAGCATTGGCTAGATCGAATAATTGCGATGTGGTTAATTCGATCTCCTGTTTATCCTGATCGGTTAGCAGGGAACCTAAAAATAATTGATGCTGCAGAAGTCCCTGACAACGGAGAGAGGGTAAGGAGGGGAGATGGCTTTCGGGGGAACCACTAGCCACGAAAGAGAGGGTAGAAACGGGACTAGAGAGTAAATTCTGCACATAATTAGCGACAATTTCCCCTAGGAGTTGTAATTGTGTGCGATCGCCTTTGATCGTCACCTGTTTTTCCTCACTCAATCTAGGATCATCAAAACGCAATTGAAAGTGGGCATCGTTTAAGACATTTTTACCTAACCAAACCGCCAGAGGCGAACTATTTCCCCAAATTTCTAGGGTACAGGTGGGGGGTGTATATTTGCGAATTAGATTACTCATTTTTAGTTATCGGTGGGAATTATAAATTATGAATTATGAATTATGAATTATGAACTGGGAAGCTTTTTTTCAGTGATCAGTAAACAGTAAACAGTAATCGGTGAACTGAAAACTTACATCTGAAAACTTACATCTGATAACTTATATCTGATAACTGATAACTGATAACTGATAACTGATAACTGATAGCCTTTTTACTTTTTACTTGCCAAAAGGGTGTGCCAGAGAAGGAGATGACTGCGGGGGCTGCTGTAGAACAATAAATCGATTAATAATTTCCAGGCTAGGGAAATTAGGCTAGAATTGCTGAGATTATTTTCCGATATTTCTGGGTATTTTAAGCGAAAATTATCAATATAATTGCCCAAAAGCGTGGTTTTGACCGGTTCTTGTCCTTGAGTTCCCACTTGTTCCAAGAGAATTACGGCGCGACGGATTAACTCTTGCTTTTTTTGGGCTAGATGACAGAGGAGGAGAACTAGAGAACGGATGTCCGCTAGGGAGAGGTTTGACTGGGGTTGCCAGTAGTGGGCAACTAGGCGATCGCTTGTATCCAGATCTAAGGCTAATTCTTGGGCTGCTTGGGTGATAGACTCGGAGTCTAAATTAGCTAGAGAGACTAAAGCTGCCAAAATCAGGTTTAAATAGCTATTAATATTCTCTAACTGCTCGTTACTGGGTGAGATAGCTAGGGGTAAATCCTCACCCGTGGAGGACTCGGCAGACTGAGGCATAGTCAAGGACATAGATAATAAGGAATTGCCAGCAGAAAAACTTGGGTTTAGGAGAAAAAATCACTGGTTCTCAAGTGTCATCGCCAATTTTGGCTCTGAAACCCCGTTCTCAAAGGACGGCTTTACTATGAAATAGTAGCGCATTTACACGATATATGCTAGAATGTGAGATATGGAGAAAGCCTATTCGTTTCGATTTTACCCCACAGCAGAACAAGAGTCGCTATTGCGGCGCACCTTGGGCTGTGTAAGATTAGTTTACAATAAAGCTCTCCATCTCAGAACACAAGCATGGTACGAAAGACAAGAAAGAGTAGGATATACTGAAACTTCTTCGATGTTGACTGAGTGGAAAAAACAAGAAGAATTAGACTTCTTGAATGGGGTTAGCTGTGTTCCTTTACAACAAGGCTTAAGACACCTACAAACAGCTTTTACTAACTTCTTTGCTGGTCGTACTAAGTATCCTAACTTTAAGAAAAAACATCAAGGAGGAAGTGCCGAATTTACCAAATCTGCTTTTAAA
>VYLH01000098.1_pt1 | contig 17508 bp, 7 predicted proteins | sample 5114361 | NCBI WGS metagenome assembly VYLH01 (sample SAMN12291772, study PRJNA351875) | freshwater metagenome | isolation source: freshwater lake | place: USA: Michigan, Kent Lake | collected 2013-08-15
AGACTCGAATTTTTTGTTTTTTTGTTTGTTATTTGTACTTTCAAGAATGCCCCTTAGTTCCTCAGGGTATAAAGAGTAAGAAAAAGGGCTTAAAGACAGTTGTATGTTAATAGACGGCTCCGATAACTCAAAAATCTTGTCCTTCGTCCCTCGCGTTAAATCAGACGAAAACTTTTTCTTAGAGTATAATGTATTTTTTTCTAGGCTAGATTTTACAGAAACTAAATTAGAAGAAGATACTGTGTTCACTTGAAACACAAAAAAATTTGGAAGAAGTTGTGTTTTGTTTAAAGTTATAAAATTTGCAGTATTATTAATAAATTGTTTTTGAACAAAAGGTTTTGTAATAACAACTTTGTTTTCTTTGGGTATTAATTCTATTTTTTCAGGCTTGTTTACTTCAGAAACAAAAGGCATCACATTTAGATGTTTAAGATCAAAATAAGCCGAAGTTAATTTTAAATTTGGTGAGCTAGAAATACCCTTTCGTCCCTCCTTTCGTTCCTCGGGGTAAAAAGAGTAAAAATTAGGGTCATTAGAAAGCGAGTGCTCAGTACTAAAAGAAGAATTGCGTGAATTTAAGCCAACGTTCAATTTTTCTTTATAATTTGACGGAACAAGAAGAAAAGCTAAACTTGAAAGAGGTAATAACCAATACGCTACAAAAGATTGTCCGCCAAAATGACTTAAAAAGTTTAAACTCTTTTCAGGTGTGTTTTTTTTTGTATAAAAATAAATATCTGGCATCAGTTTCATGTACAAGTTGGGTAAAACACCTGAAAGTCCGTTAGTAGATATTTGTTTCAAATTATCTGATGTTTCATCCTTCGGTCCCCGTTTTTGTCCCGCCTTTCCTTCCTCAGGATAAAAATCAGGATACGCATGAAGTACGTTAGTGTTGATTTGATTACGAGCATAAAATTTACTATCTAAATATTTTGCTAATATGGTTTGTAAAAAATAATAAGTTAAGTAATCAGAAAAATTTTTAATATTCGTGTTATCCGATAAAATGAAGCGGGACAGTTGTGGATCAATGCTTTTTTTATCCTTGTTTTGTACTGTTAAGTCTTTTAAATAGTTTGTTTTTAATATTTTCGGTTCTGTTATATGTTTACCGTAAACTGAAACCATACTGTTTAGATTTTTTTTATCCTGAAAAATAAAAGGGCGTTTACTCTTTCGTTCATCAGGGTAATAATCTATTAATAGTTTTGTAAAAATATTTAACTCCATTGTTGTTTTTAAATTTTTTATGGTCATAAACGATGAATGGTGTATTGAGCCTGGTTTAAACTTAGTATTTAACGTTTTTGTTTTGTTTGTTAATTGTTTATTATTTTTGTTTCCCGTATAGACAGAAGAATCAATAAACCAACCCACATTATGAGATTTACGTAAACCTGGTTTAAATAACAACTTTAATTGATTTTTCTTTCCTCGCCCTTTCGTTCCCCCATTCGTCCCTTCCGGTAAAAATCGCGGTAAAAGGGGTAGTCTATACTCTAAATCTAAATTTGAACCATAGTGAGATTTGTCTACTCTAACCCGAGGGACGAAGGGCACTGAACTATGATTTTTGGTTAACAGTTGAATGGTAGAACAAAATTCCTGGTATTGTTGATTTATTTTTTTATATAATATTTGATTTGATAAATAATCCCTTTTGTGTAAATTATTGTATTGTTTTAAATCTGTTAAAGGATTAGGCGTGATAAGATTTTTATGGTTTGCTCTCAAAAGTTGAACCAATGGTTTATTCGTGTTAAATATAACATTAAATTTTTTAGTAGTTTTAACGCTAATAGGCACCCTTTTGTTATCTAACGCAAGGAACGAAGGGCTCAGGGTAATAACACAAAGCCTAATATTCTGTCTTTTATGTAAAAATAAAACATTAGGTATATTTATTTTATTTAAACAACTGGTTTTTAGTACCAGATATTTTTTTTTCCAAGTTGGATTACTTTTATTCCGAAAAAGATTACTCTTTAGTAATAAATTAAAATGTAAAAAACCCATAAAATTTATTTATTATAAAACTACATTTTGAATAAGTCTGAACCAAAAAATTTCTAAATTGTTTTATTTAAAGGTATATTTTATATAAACACTTATTTTTACGCGTGAATCATCAGGGGAGCTTTATAATACGCTCTGCTTAATATAAAGCAAACAACGTTGGGTGTTTATAAATATATATTTAATATAAAGCTTGTTTGTTTAAGTATATTATTTTTTTATAAAAAAATAATATACTTAAAGCAAACAACGTTCGGTTATTTATATATTAGACTGTGGTCTAATATCTAAAAACCGAAGCTTAAGTGTTTATAAACTTAGTATTTAATATAAAAAAGTTTATATTAAATACTAAGTTTATAAATCATTTAACGTTGCCCCGTGCGAATGCGCAGGGGCAAGCTTGGTTGTTTAAGCCATCTTTTTATAAACCTTTATAAAAAGATGGCTTAAATCAACCAACGTTGGGTGATTTACTATACATATAAAAGTGTTTATATTTATAGTAAACACTGTAACCCGAGGGACGAAGGGGCAAGCTTAAGTGTTTGGTATTTACTTAGACTTTTATGTTTAGACATAAAAGTCTAAGTAAATACCAAATCACTTAACGTTACTCACCCCTTCATTCCCCCTTTCCGCTTCGTTTCTTGGGTTACAAAAAATCGGGGTAAAAAGGGTAAAAATCAGGTTAAAACGGTAAAAATAAATATGAAAGGGGAACAAAACAAACTTTTTGGCAGTTATTATAATTAAAGACATATTTACATTTTTATAGGCTTAAGCTTGTTTTTTTGTGTTTAGAGTCAAATACTACCCTTCCCCTTCGTTGGGTGATTTAAGTATTGTTTTTATATACCTTTATAAAAACAATACTTAAACACCCAAGCTTAAGATTATTAATATATAAAAAGATCTTAACGTACGGCGGGTTACAGTACCTCGGGTTACAGAACACTCTAAGAGAAATCCACTCATATAACCATAACTTTAGTTATAGTCTTTGAACAAAAATATATAAAAGAACAATATACTTTTGCTGATGCTTAAGTCTTTAGTTTTTAATTATAGCAAATTTTTTTAATAATATAAATTTGCTTTTCCTATTAAATATTATATTTTAAAAAAATCATTATTATATATTTCTCAAAAACTGAAATTTATTCAAAACAACCAAGTTTTAACCTTTCTAAATACAATCAATATTAACTTTTTATGAATATTTTAAGTTTTGTTGTCTGGTTTTTGTATACTAACTCTAATACACTATATTAACCATATTGTTTAGTTAAGTATTAAATTTTTTTATTTATAATAAAAGAATAAATTATTAAATAATTATTAACGTAATGATGAGTTGTTTTTATTTTCGGAGATATACGCTATGACTATAGCGATTGGTACATATCAAGAGAAACGTACTTGGTTTGATGACGCTGACGACTGGCTTCGTCAAGACCGTTTCGTATTCGTAGGTTGGTCAGGTTTATTACTATTCCCATGTGCTTATTTTGCACTTGGTGGTTGGTTAACTGGTACTACTTTCGTTACATCATGGTATACACATGGTTTAGCTTCTTCTTACTTAGAAGGTTGTAACTTTTTAACTGCAGCTGTATCAACACCTGCTAACAGTATGGCACATTCACTTTTATTTGTATGGGGTCCAGAAGCTCAAGGTGATTTCACACGTTGGTGTCAACTTGGTGGTCTATGGGCTTTCGTAGCTTTACATGGTGCTTTTGCTTTAATTGGTTTCATGCTTCGTCAGTTTGAAATTGCTCGTTCAGTAAACTTACGTCCATATAACGCAATTGCATTCTCAGCACCTATTGCTGTATTCGTATCTGTTTTCCTAATTTATCCATTAGGTCAATCAGGTTGGTTCTTTGCACCAAGTTTTGGTGTTGCTGCTATTTTCCGTTTCATTCTATTTTTCCAAGGTTTCCATAACTGGACACTAAACCCATTCCACATGATGGGTGTAGCTGGTGTTTTAGGTGCTGCTCTACTTTGTGCTATTCATGGTGCTACAGTAGAAAACACTCTATTTGAAGATGGTGACGGTGCTAACACATTCCGTGCTTTCAACCCAACACAGGCTGAAGAAACTTATTCTATGGTTACTGCGAATCGTTTCTGGTCACAAATTTTTGGTGTAGCTTTCTCTAACAAACGTTGGTTACACTTCTTTATGTTATTAGTACCTGTAACAGGTTTATGGATGTCAGCTCTTGGTGTTGTAGGTTTAGCTCTTAACCTTCGTGCTTATGACTTCGTTTCACAAGAAATTCGTGCTGCCGAAGATCCCGAGTTTGAAACTTTCTATACTAAAAACATTCTTTTAAATGAAGGTATTCGTGCTTGGATGGCTGCTCAAGACCAACCACATGAACGTTTAGTATTCCCAGAAGAAGTATTACCACGTGGTAACGCTCTATAATTTTATTTTTTTTTATAACCCTTACTTTTTTAAGGGTTATAAAAAAATCTTAAGCTTGTGTGTTTGGTTATCTTTTTGGCTATTTTAAAAACTTACTTAAAATTAAACAACAATAAAGCGCTTTGATTTTTTTAGGTCATATAAACCGGAAAAATAACGGCATGAAAAGTTTAATAAGAGTTTATTAGCTGAAAATTCCAAATTGTTTATAAGATTCTTAGTTTTATTTTTTAATATTCAAATATTTAGAGTGTTTGAGCCGTATGCATTTAAAAATGCATGTACGGTTCTTTGGGGGGGTTTATTTTAGTGATGGGTTAAGTTTTATTTTATACTTTAATCAAAATAACTTACAGGTTTTATTTGTATACTAAAAATGCTTTGAACAGTAATCCAAAAAATAAAGGGGAACTAATTTTTAAAGATTAGTTTTAAATAATCAAATAATTTTTAAGTGTGAAATAAGCTTAACACCTGCATCAGTAAGTAACAAATCCTACCCGACTAAACCCGGCCATTTTTCACGTACTCTGTCAAAAGGACCAAATACAACAACTTGGATTTGGAACCTTCACGCAGATGCTCATGACTTTGATAGTCATACAAGTGATTTAGAAGAAATTTCTAGAAAAGTATTTAGTGCACACTTTGGTCAATTAGGTATCATTTTTATTTGGTTAAGTGGGTGCGACACGATGTTGTGTTTTTTTAATAACCACAGTTGTAGCTATTACCCTGAGTAACGTTCGGTTTTTTATATAAATATAAACACTTTTATATTTATAGTAAATCACCCAACGTTAACTGATTTGGTGTTTATATATTAAAGTCTAATATATAAATAACGGAACGGTGCTTGCTTTAAGCCAAACTTCGGGGATTTTATATAAAATCACCGAACGAACGGGTGTAAATTTTTTATAAACTGGAAAATTATCAAAGGTACTTTTATTTAGTTCAACAAAAATATAGTATAAATAAACAATCATACTCGAAAAATAGTGATTCTAAAATTAGTACAAGCTTTTTTGATTAGGTAGGGTTATTAGTGAACTGGTATAAATCTTATAGATTTATATTTAAGAAAAATATACTTTAGTTTCAAAACTAAAGACAGAAGCCGTCAATTTTTTTTTTAATTTTTTAACATCCACTTTGTTAAAACAATATTGTTTTTTCGTTTATACTTTGCATTGACCCTCATTAACCTCAGTATAGTTTAAGCCATTTTTTTTTATAAACCTTTATAAAAAAAATGGCTTAAACTATCAAGGATTAGCAAGCGGCTCTAATATTAAAAAAATGTTTCATTTTTGCAAAGTTTATTTTTCGGCAAAGATTTTATCTTAAAAAAATACATAACGTGATAAAAATAAAACTAGTTTTAGTTTTATTAAGGATACTCAAAAAAAAAGCATTCAAAAATTTAGATTTTAGTTAAAGAATGTGGTATATGAGCTAAGTCTCATACAAAAATTTGAGTAAATTCAGGATAAATTTTTTTGTTTTAAAGTTTTTTTATAAAAAAGTTAGATTTATTTGGGTATCGATTGTTTGTTTATTGTTTTTTTAATGCTTTTATACTTTTTAATCCTTACCCGACAAAAAAGTATTTGAATCTTGTTGAAGATTTAGTTTCTGATGGCTCTTATTTTATTTTTATAATAAGTCCCAAAAACGTACAAGTTACTTTTTTCTAGGTAAAAATGATTTGCTCGGTTTGCGGGTACAAGAAAATAATTTTTTTTTCATTAAAAACATTATTTTTAATTTGTTTTTTCACGGGAGAATACTTGTTTTATGCAAAAAAAAAGGCTTTAACTAAAACTTAAAGTGATCTGTAGGGTTTTTGTTTTTTAGTTGCTAAGACACATGATTTTAAACCATCTTTTTATCTTTGAAAAATATTTTTAATTTACAAATTACAAAGCTTTTTTTAGACTGAACTTAGTGGGTTATGCTATACCTATTTTTGGGGTATATAGTAAAGTCAAAATAATTTTATATTTAAAAAATTTTTCTCGAAAAAAAATCTTAAGATTAGGTATCTAATTGAAGAACGGGCTAAAGTTAGGCACTTAACCTATAAACATGTTTGTTTTGGTGACTAAATAGTGAAATTTTTTTGTTTTTATTATGTCTAATACTGGAACTACTGGACGTATCCCTTTATGGCTTGTTGGTACTGTTGTTGGTACTTTAGCTATTGGTTTATTAGCTGTTTTCTTTTATGGTTCTTATGTTGGTTTAGGTTCTTCTCTTTAATTATTTTACAAGTTGGGTTTTTAAAAATAAATCTGTGTTTTAAACATCTGAACATCTGAACAGTAGTTCAGACAATAGGTAGTTCAGACAATAGCAGGTTTATTTAAAAAACCTACGCTTAACTGTTTGGTGTTTATATAACTTTTATGTTTAGACATAAAAGTTATATAAACACCAAACAGTTAACGTTGCCCCGTGCGAATGCGCAGGGGCAAGCTTGGTTGTTTAAGCCATCTTTTTATAAACCTTTATAAAAAGATGGCTTAAATCACTTAACGTAACTACCTCGCAGATAAAAAATTTAAAATTTAAAAAGTAAATCTGCTAAAATAAAAAATTTGGGCAAAAAAACAGAAAATTTTTTATAATGCTTTTATTTTTCATCTTATTTATATAGTATTCAATAAATTTAATATTAAAAAAAACACCGTAGGTGTTGTTAGGAGAAAAAAAACCTCCGGTTAATAAAAAGATTCGTAGCCCCCTGCTTTATGCAGGGGGCAAGCTTAACTGTTTGGTGTTTAAGTATTGTTTTTATAAAGGTTTATAAAAACAATACTTAAATCACTTAAGCTTGGGTTTTTAACCCCTGTGGATACAGGGGTTAAATAACTCAACGTTTTTGAGTTATACTTTTGGTATTAGAGGACGCATAAAACAAGAAATGTTTTATTATAAAAAACTCTTTTCCATAAAAATATAAAAAAACTTTTTATAAATTTTTATTAGTTGTTATAAAAAAATAAACACCCTTTCCAAATAAATGGTAAGGATTTTATTAAATTAAAATTTATGCAAACATTTTTAGTTAATCCGTTATCAGAACTTGCTGAAGTATCTGTAGGTCAACATTATTATTGGGAATTAGGTGGATATCAAGTACATGGTCAAGTTTTAATTACTTCTTGGGTTGTTTTAGGTATCATTGCGGTTCTTAGTTTTTTAGGCAATTCAAATTTAAAATCAACTCCGGATGGTGTTCAAAACTTTACAGAACTTGTAACTGAATTTATTCGTGATTTAGCTAAAACACAAATTGGTGAAGAAGAATATTTAAAATGGGTTCCTTTTTTAGGAACAATTTTCTTATTTATTTTTGTATCTAATTGGTCAGGTGCTTTATTACCATATCGTTTAATTGAAATTCCAAACGGTGAATTAGCAGCGCCTACAAATGATATTAATACAACAGTTGCTTTAGCTTTATTAACTTCAATTTCTTATTTTTATGCGGGTATTAGTAAAAAAGGTTTAGGTTACTTTAGTCGTTATGTTGAACCTGCTGTGTTTTTACTTCCTATTAACGTTTTAGAAGATTTTAGTAAACCTCTTTCATTAAGTTTCCGTTTATTTGGTAATATTTTAGCTGACGAACTTGTTGTTGGAGTTTTAGTAGGTTTAGTACCTCTTATTATTCCAATTCCTGTTATGCTTCTTGGTGTATTTACATCAGCTATTCAGGCGTTAGTTTTTGCTACATTAGCTGGTGCGTATATTGGTGAAGCAGTAGCAGACCACCACTAAATATAATAATATTTTTTGCTGGTTGGCTTTTTAAATATGACAACCTTAAGATATTTGCCCTTGGTTGTTTTCTCCTTATGTTTAGTATTAAGATTTATCTTAATACTGTATGTAACCCGAAGAACGCCCCTCATTCTTCAAGGTAAAAAAACCGCAGGGGTAAGTTTGGTTGTTTTATTTAAGTCTAGTTTGGACAATATCTTACGTTGGGTGATTTGGTTTATTTTAATCATAGATTTTTAGAAAAATCTATGATTAAAATAAACCAAACAACCAACGTTAAGATACTTAAAAAATCTTTCTAACAATATATTATGAATTATTATAAACAATTAAGCGTGATCTATTTCTATTTTAAGCATACCTCTTCTCATGGCGAGGTAAATTTAAATATATTTAAAATAGTTTGATGTTATTTTTTAAACAATCTATGTAGTAATTTTAAGCAATAACATATAATTTTTTAAAACAAAATATTTTTAATTTTTTTAAAACATAAAATAGGGTCTATTCCATACATATCTTTTTATATCTAATTTTATTGACAGTATAAAGTAAGTTTTAGTTTTTACCCTGAGGTACGCCCCTCACCCTTTTTTTTACCCAGAGGGACGAAGGGGCCTACCGCAGGCCCTTCGTCCCTCTGGGTAAAAAAACAACCAATCAATATACATTCAATTAGTTTAAAAATAAGTCTAGACTTCTATTTTTTTAAAATAAAAACTTTTATGAAAAATTTTACAATTTATTTATCAACAGCTCCTGTTATTGCTACAGTTTGGTTTACTTTTACTGCGGGTTTACTAATCGAAATTAATCGTTTCTTCCCAGATCCTTTAGTTTTTTCTTTTTAATTTACTCTTTTAACTAAGTAATAGCTCTTTTTTGGTTTACTTTTTTGAGAGAGCAAACTATATTGGGTGTTTAAAGTCTAACACCCAATATAGTTTTTTGATGTGGAATATTTTTTATTTATACACTATTATAAAACAACTATTTTCAAGTAGAGTAGATACAAATTATAATAGATTTTTATCTTTGTTAGGTTTAATTGTTTTTTTTATCTAGATCAACTATAAAAAATTTAGATTTTAACAAAAAACTCTCTCTGACAGTTTTTCAATTAGTGATTATGCCTACGATTCAACAATTAATTCGTTCAGCTCGAAAAAAAATGACAAAAAAAACAAAATCACCCGCTTTAAAATCATGTCCGCAACGACGTGGTATTTGTTTACGTGTATATACAGTAACACCGAAAAAACCAAACTCAGCACTTCGTAAAGTAGCAAGGGTTCGTTTAACTACAGGTTTTGAAGTAACTGCTTATATTCCAGGAGTTGGTCATAACTTACAAGAACACGCTGTTGTATTAGTACGTGGTGGCCGGGTAAAAGATTTACCTGGCGTTCGTTATCATATTGTTCGTGGTAGTTTAGATACTGCGGGTGTAAAAAACCGTGTGCAAAGTCGTTCAAAATATGGTGTGAAAATTGCTTCAAAAACAGCAGGTAAAACAGCAGGTAAAAAATAAGTTTTTAATTATATATTAAGTTTAGTGTTAATATAAATGCTATTAATACCAAAAGCTTAATATTAAATAGTACTTTACTATAGTCTATAAATTAACATATAGATTTACAGTAAAGTATTATTTTTTTTTAAAAAATAATATAATAATATTAGCATAACAATTCATAAATTAAAATACTTTAAACTTATTGTTAAAGTGTTTTATTTTTTCAACAAGTTAATAACAAAAATTAACTTAAAATTATTTATAAAATATATTTATCTCAGTTTTAGACAACCTAATTTAATTTATACTTTTTTATTGTGTATTTTTATTTAGCCTTTTTTTACGTTGGGTGATTTAAGTATTGTTTTTATAAACCTTTATAAAAATAATACTTAAATCACCCAAGCTTAACTGTTTGGTGTTTATATAACTTTTATGTTTAGACATAAAAGTTATATAAACACCAAAGCAGTTAACGTTGGGTGATTTGGTTTATTTATAATAATCTTAAGCCTTGGCTTAAGATTATTATAAATAAACCCAACGTATTAAGACCGGTCTTAATATCAAACCCTTAGAATAATCAGTGGCGTCCTAGAACCCGAGGGACGAAGCACTTGGGTTACATTAAACCCTTTTATACCCTCCCCCGCATCCTTCAGGGTAAAAAGAAGAATTAAAGGGCAAATAATCAAAGGGTATAAACTAAATAAATATAATATGGAATTATAGTGTGTATTCTAATTGCTGAGTTTAAATTAATTTAATTATGATAACATTTTCTCTACTGTCACTAGTTACATCGGTTAAAGATTATGTAGAAATTAGTCATAAATTGATTTCTATTGAACCTTTAAAAAATTATACAGAAATTGGTGCCGTTCTTACCTATTTAGTTTTTTCAATTGGCGAGTGTTTAAATTTTGGAAGTTCTTTGTTTAAAAATCTTTGGAGTATTCCAATTATTGTTCCAGATATAACATCTGCCATGATTTCAGAAGTTTCTGTTCTAGATGGATATTTTCATAATGCTTTTACTTTTTTAGAAACAAATGTAAATACGTCAACTTCTCTTGGTTTAAATGTGTTTGAAAAATTGATTATTGGATTAATTAATAGTTTATTTTTATTTTTACCTACATCTACATCACATTTAATCACATTACGTCGCTTTGTTATGCAAGGCTTAGAGGCTGGTTATATGGCAGGTTTAGGAACTTTGGTGGGTAATTTTATTTGGTTAGCTAGCATCATTTTAGGTTGGCGTTTTTTTGTCATTCCTTGGTTATCTTTAGATATTTTTCGTTATTTATTAGGTTTTAGTTTATTAGTAAAATATATATGGGATAGTTCAAAAGAACGACGAATGGCGTTAGAAGATTTATCTAAATGGAAAATTTTTTTATTAAATTTTTTATTAGCAATAACAGAACAAAGTTGCATTTATCCTTTTATTAGTAATCTTTCAATTGGTCCAGATACGTCAATACTAGAAGGTTTTCCTGTACAAACGTATCCAGACTTTTTATTACTACATGGTTCTTATTTATTTGGTATTTTATTAGGGAGTTTTAGTTTATTGCAATTTACATGTTGGTTTTGGGAAAATCCAGCTTTCTCGATTTATTTATGGGTGACAACAAAATCTTCGCTTAAAATATCAACAAGTTCATATTATAAAATTTTAAATTTTTTCTTTCTTTATGCTACAATGCTTTGTGCTATAGCCAGTATTCCCTATTATGGATTAGATTATACTATAACAAATCCAATAGGTTTAATACCTCAAGACCGTATTCTTGACCAAAAAAAAGCACAAACAGATCCAGATAGATTTATAACTGAAACAGCCTTTTTAGGTGTAAAACCAACAGATAAAAACTCACGTATTCGTGATGGTGTTCATGCACGAAGAGAACGTTGGAAACAACGTTTAATAAAATATCAAGCTTTTGACGCTTCTTTATACGATCAAGGCATGTATGATTTTTTAACACTTGAAGATTTAAACTATGGGTTTGATCGTTTTTGGTTGCGTAGAAAAATGCGTAATCACCAAATTCGATTTAGGTTATTTCCAGGTCCATGGATGCGATCTTTGAAAAAACAGTTAAATAATCCAGGCAATTTAACCGGAGAAAATACAAAATCATCTACAACAGGACCACGTGTTGAATTTTTTAGAATATTATTTGAACAGTTTTATCATCCTATTTTTCATGATCGTGTAAATATTACTACGAAAAATCAAACAAAAAGTACAGACTTTAGTAATAGGGGTGTTAATAACTTCTATAATGAAACAGTAGTAAAAAATACTGGGTCATTAGAGTTAACTTCTCTGAATGCTGTAACCCGAGGTACGAAGGGAGAGGGCTTAAATAATGTAAAAAGCATAAATTCTTTTTCACAAGATATAATACCAAATAAAAATGTAATGCGAGAATTTGTGTTTCAAAATACAAAAAACACTAGTAATTTCCAACTTAATCCATTTTTTGCTCTAAAAAATGAAGAAACATTTCTTAAAGATAAAACGGATAAGCAACTTATTAATATAAAGTCTGGATTAATTTATAAAAATTCGGCTTTACGAAAATTTGTGCGTAATTTCAATACTCGCTTACATATAAAATTATTAAGTAAAAAAAATACTCCTTTTTTACATTCTTATAACCCTCAGGAACAAAAGGGGTCAGATCTTCAATTAGATTTTTTATCTAAACCAGAACAAAACAATACTTTTAAAAATTCTTCATTGGGAAGAGATTATGATACTTCTGTTGTATATTCAAAACGTTGGAAATCTTTTTTTGCAAAAATACAACCTTTGGCACAAAGTAAAGAGCGTAAGTCTTATTTGCTTTTTAAAAATACTGCTAAAGAATTATTAGTTACTGAAAATTCTTTAAAACTTACAACAATAAATAAAAAATTATTAGCTTTTCAACAAAACTTTTTAAATATGCTGGCTCCTGTATCTGCACGGGTTACAACTGAAGGGCGTTTATCAAATCCAGTACTCCAAGGAACAAAGGGTAATAATAACATTACCCAGGTAGTAGCGGGTTCCCCTTCATCCTTCCCCGTAAAAATAGCAGCGCCAACTCAAAGTAATACAAACAATAAATTAATACTATTACGCCCATTAAAAACGTATTTACAAAAAGAACAAGCGTTTAAACGTAAATTACGTTATTATGGAACAACTACAATGAGAAAATTAACAGTTGGTAATCAAGCACCCATTTTCAAAACATTAATGAAACGTGGATTTTATTATTATAAACCATCTTTACGTTTGAAAAAAACACTTTATGTCGCTTCAATGCGTCGAGGTTTTAGAAAAAAAACTAGAAAACAACGCATTTTAACAAATATTTCGGTTGCCCTTCGTCCCTCAGGTTACACAACACCGATTGGTGGCATCAATAAATCTGAGGGGTTTAATGCTCAATCATCTTCTTTAACACAAAAAAATGAAGATTTTAGTTTGTTAGGTGGTAATTATCTTCAAAAACCTACACATTCATATAATGTCTTAGGTAAACGTGCCAGTCGTTATCGTCATCAAATTTATAAAGATGTTCTTCAACATTGGTATTATACACCTTTTAACCGATTATTTTTAAAATTTGACGTTGATACTTTTATAAAAAGACAACCAAAAAGTCATTTTTTAACAAAAAATGAGGAACGTATTTTACATTTACGTCGATTTTTATTATCTGAACATTATGATACTTTACGTTGGTATACGTATATGCAACATTATCAAACAATGAAAAAGACTATTGGTGGAACAAAAAGTTTTGCTAATCGTATGTATAATCAACAATTCCAAGGAACTTTTAAAAAAATACGTCATTTATTTGCAATTACACCAAAACAAGGCGATTTGTATACATTAAAATATGATCAAACCTTGTATAATGATAATAAACTTGGGCAAAATGTATATTTCCATGAAGAATTATTAGGGTTAAATACTGGGCCTCAATCGTCAAACTTTTTTGTACCTCCACTTGTTCCCCCTTTCGTTCCTCAGGGTATAAATCAGGGTAATACTGTAACCCGAGGTACGAATGGCCCAAGTGATGTTAAGTTGGAAACTATAAATGAAAAAAATCCACAAATTTCCTTAATAAAAGATACTAATGTAAGCCAAGGGACGAAGGGCAACGCTTTAAATAGTTCTTCGTTATTTGGCATAAACCAAATCTCAGATACTACTATGGGGAATCCTATAAACAGTGATTTAATAAATACAGCTAGTTTAATTATAGGTAAACGTTATTTAAATCCAATAACAACTTCTGACTCTTTTGTTCCCCCTCGATTTTCTGAGGGTAAAGACAAAAGTATTATCGTACAGGGGGGGCAAAACAATCTGAATTCTAATTCAAATAATGTTCGTTCGGCCTCTACTCAACAAAGTTCGTCACAAAAATTTGTTTATAATGAACTTTTTGTTAAATTATTAAAAGAAAGTAAAAAGCGTATTCATGATCAAACTTTTTTAAAAAATTATATTACTTATCGAATTGAAAAACGGGATCAATATTATCAGGAACAAAAAAAAGAATTAAATAAAAGATTAGAAAAATTAAAAACTTGGTTAAAATATAATAGTCGTACAGCAGAAGTTAAAACAAGTAATTCTTTTGATATTAACAAAAACGTACCAAATCAAACTACGGTATTCACAACAGGAATACAAAAAGCGTTAAAAGATAGTTTAAATGCTTCTTCCCCTTCGTTGCTCGGGTTACAGGGCACCGAAAAAACTAGTTTGTCAAATTTTAATTCTAAAGTAAATATAGTTAATGATAAGCTTATTAATAATAAAAATCTAGCGGTGTTTGAAACACAAACAAACTTAGTACAACAAACAATTAACCTAATTAAACCAAAAATTCTTGATCAATTTTTCTTTTTTACAAATAAAACAGATAAAACATTAGCGTGGTGGCGTAAAAAACAACGTGTTATAACAAAACGTAAAAGTTCTCGTAAACGTGATCGTTTTAAAAAACAAATTTCAGTTATAAATAAAAAACTTTCAGAAAATACCAAAAGATTTGCTTCTGAAAAAAATAACTTATATCAAACATTGTTTGGAAATTTTTTAATTTCTGATTATTTTATTGATAGTAACAAATTACGAAAAAAACAAGAAAATAAATCATTGTTTACAGGATCTATTTCTTTAATGGAATATAGTAAAAAATTGTCTGCAAAAGGTCGTCGTTATAAAGCATTACCATTAGCTCGTTATTTAACAGCTACACGCAAACCACGTCTTGTTGGGTATCAAGGATTTACAAAAATTGATAATATTAGTAATATTAATGGGGCTTTTGTAAGCAAAGATGAAAAACAACAACTTTTAAATGCAGCTCTTCGTACGGTACCTCAAGAACCGAATGGTGTAACCCGAGGGACGAAGGGCTCAGGTCAAAAAAACATAGAAAACATCGTACAAGATGACTATATTCTTAAAACATCATTAATAAAAAAACGCAGTACACATACTTGGAAAAAACAAGCTCGACATCAATTTAGTCGAAATTATTACAAATATAGAAAACGTCAGTTACACGGTAATGGAAAATTACGAGTAATGAATAAAAAAATAAAAAAATATAATGAAATTTTACAGTTTAGACAGTGGTGGTGGACTTCTTTTTTACCTAATTATTTAGAAAATATTATAAATAAATCTAATTTTAATAATCTAGAAGAATACACATCAATCTCACCTGCGATTAGTAATAATAATACAAATGAACCTTTGCGTCTCAATAGTTCAACTTTTACTCCTTTATCAAAAGATAATTTTTTAATAAAAAATAATATTCTTTCAATTCAAAATTCAGTATCAAATAATAGTTCAACATCGTCCGTAGTAGATTCAAGTCTACCAGAATTTGTTAATCCTAGTGGATTAACAAACATTAAAAGTAGTCGTGAATTTTACTCCTCAAGTACGTTAAGCCAAGAAACGAAAGGCTCAATATCAAATACTATATCTGATCATGAAATGCCCTTCGTGCCTCCGGTTACAGTATCTCAAACCCCATTTACATCAACAAATATACCTTTTTATGCTGGTTGGGACGAATCTTTAAGAAAATTTGTGGTTACTAATCGTTTATTAACAAGAAGAGACACTGGTCTTTTTGTACAAAACCAGTCAAAAACCGCTTTAAATGCTTCAATAATACCCACTGGGATAAGCAAACCTTTATCTAATTCCCAACAACAATTATTTAGTACAACTCCTATACAAGGTTTAAACGAGGGTTCTTTTCTTTATTCGCAAAATAGTATGCCTTTTAATGCATACATTATAGATCAATTTATTACAACTAATCAAAGTTTTTATGCACCTTTAGGTTGGAGACGTTTCGAATTTAGTCATCTATTATTAAAAACATGGGAAACACAAAAAAATAAATCTACAGTGTATAATATAACCCGAGGTACGAAGGGCTCAAGTATAGATAAAAACAACTCTTCTACAACAAACAAAGGACTTATTATTAATATTTCACATTTAGACAATAAATTATCACAAACTAATAAAATACTGACAAACAAACTTGTTTCACGTCGTGTTAAAAAGCGTTATAAGTTAGTAAAACAAACGCCGAATATTTTAATGTATTCTCCAACCGGTCCTTTATTAACTGAAGTTTTACCTTCGCATTATATTTCTGTTTTTGATCAACAATATCGTTTCCCGCGCAATGTTTATTTAAAACGTAATAATTTAAAAACATTGAAAAAAATTACATTACAAGCAATGCAACAAACATCTACCAAAGAATTTACATTGAGAAAACGTGTTAAACCGCGTCGGAAATATCATAAAAAACGTGTTCTTAAAACTGACAATTTAATTTTCCCTCGTCGTACGAAATTTATTATAGATTCAAAAGATTTTGTGTCAAATAGTTCTCAAGATAATTTACGTTGGAGACCTAGTCTTGCAGGTAAAGCAAAACTAAAAGAAGGACAAATTGGTAGTTCAAATTTTACTGCTCAAAATATGAAATCAAAATCAAATAAACGCGTAAAAACAAACCCGTTACGTTTACGTCAATTAAGACGTCGTGAATTCCAACAAGTCATAAAGCCGTTACAACGATATATTCCTCAAAACGGTGGTTTTACTTGGCCTGGTGATTTTTTACGTTTAGAAACAGTCGACATGCCAAAATTACAATCTGTTTCTGTAGATAAAAGTAGTTTAAAACAAAAAATAAATGTTCAACCAGTTGGATTAATGCCTCGTAAATATCTAATTGATAAACACAATATTCGCGTGTTAAAAAAGAAACTCGAAAAAGCTTATGCTACTCAGCAATTTACAAAAGTTGTTCGAGAATATAAAAATTTATTACAAAACTAGTTAAAATAAGTTTTAGATTTTATTTTCAAAAAATATAAACTTAATCTATTTAAAATCCTCTTATGTTTAGACATAAGAGGATTTTAAATAGATTAAGTTTATATACTATTATCTTTAGATTTACTATTAGACCTAAGTTTAAATATCATAAAAGTATTTTGAATAAACACCAAACAGTTAAGCTTGTCGCTTCGTTCCCCCTTTCGTTGGGTGATTTAAGTATTGTTTTTATAAACCTTTATAAAAACAATACTTAAACACCCAAGCTTAAGATTTTTTAATAATAGATTTTATATTACTTCTATAAGTAATATAAAA
>VYLH01000108.1_pt1 | contig 16739 bp, 11 predicted proteins | sample 5114361 | NCBI WGS metagenome assembly VYLH01 (sample SAMN12291772, study PRJNA351875) | freshwater metagenome | isolation source: freshwater lake | place: USA: Michigan, Kent Lake | collected 2013-08-15
GCCGGAGTGCTCGGGGCCGCGTCGGTCGGGGCGGCGTCGGTCGGGGCGGTCGCGGGAGTGGTGGCGGGTGCGGTGGCGGGCGCGGTTTCCGGCGCGACGACTTCGGTGACTTCGGGGCGTGGGGGCGGCGGGGTGGTGGCGTAGTTGAGGATGATGCCGAAGAAGACGAAGGCGGCGAAGACGGAGATGGTGAAGAGGGTGAGAGCGTCGCCGGTCTTGGTGCCGAGGGCGGTCTGACCGGAGCCGGCGGAGGAGCCGCCGAAGGCCGCGGCGAGGCCGCCGCCCTGGGGGCGCTGGATAAGGATGGCGAGGACCATGAGGACGCTGACGCCAATGAAGAGGACCATCAGCAGGGCGGTGGCCCAGGGGTTGTCGGCGAACCAGGTGACGATGTTGACAAGGAACTGAGGCATGGAGGCTCCCGAACAGGCCCCTTGGAAAAAGGGCTGAGATGATAGGTGGGGAGGGGCGTGGGAAGGTGGGAGTGCGGAGGCCCGAGGCGGAAGGGATCGCCGTGTCCGATTCCCCGCGAGTGCCCTGGGAAAGGGCGAGAGGGGCGTGTTGATGCACCGCATGCCGCGGAAGTCGGTACGCTGATGGCTCGCGTTTGTTGGCGAGCCGGGGTGGGGGCACGCCGCGGTCTGTGGCGTGGCTTGATGGAGATCGGTCCTACTTCTTTGTCCCCCCCACTGCCCGCTTTCGCGGGCGCTTTGGAGCGTTGCCTTGAAGAACTGCATGCGTGGCGTTGTGTGTCTGTCGGCGGCCGGGTTGATTGTCCTGATGGCGGGGTGCGCGACGGGTGGCGCGAGCGGCCCGACGACGAGCGCCGCGGTGAAGAGCGACAAGGGCGGGATCGAACTGCGGGATGCGGGCGTGGTGGTGCATCTCAAGAGCGAGAAGAACTGGGTGGCGGTGATCGACGGCAAGGAAGCGCCGGTGCCGGCGATCGAGATGGGCGACACGGCGACGGTGCAGCGGATTGTGGAAGAGGGTGCGCTGCGGTCGCAGGTGATGGAGACGCTGCGGGAGTTGACCGTGGAGCGCGGGCCGCGGCTGACGGGGTCGCTGAACATCAAGCGGGCCCAGGACTGGGCGGCGACGCAGTACAAGGCGTGGGGCCTGACGAACGTGCATCTGGAGCAGTGGGGAACGGTGGGACTCGGGTTTGATCGTGGGCCGAGCAAGGGGCTGGTGTATGTCGCGGAGAAGCCGCGGCGTGAGGCGCGAGGCGGTGAGAGGCCCGGTGAGTTGGAAGCGGAAGCCAAGGCACAGGAAGCGGCGCCTTTGAAGTGGACCAAGACGCGGGACATGCAGCTCTCGGCGTTGTCGTGGTCGATCGGGACGAACGGGGCGGTGCGGGGTCCGATCGTGCGCGAGCCCAAGACCGATGAGGAGTACGCGCAGGTGAAGGACAGCCTGAAGGGCGCATGGGTGCTGCTGAAGGCGCCGGCGCCGGTGGGGCAGCGCGGGATCCGGAGCTTGATCTCGGCGCGATACGAGTTGAGGAAGGAAGCGCGGAAGAAGGTGGCGGAGGGCAAGGCGCTGGCCGAGCTGTCGATCGAAGAGCGGCTGGCGTTCGAGCCGATCGCGGGGTATGTGTCATCGAGCCGTGATGAGCGGGTGTGGACCGGCGCTGTTGCGGGCTGGCGGGACCTGACGATCGACCAGCGGGACAGCTTTGAAGATGATCAGCCGCACGTGCAGGTGCGGCTGAGCGATTACGACTACATCAACTCGCGGCTGGCGGACGGGGAGAACGTGGAGCTGGAGTTTGAGCTGAACCACAACTTCCGGGCCGGTCCGGTGCCGGAGTACAACGTGATCGCGGAGATCAAGGGGAGCAAGTACCCCGACGAGGTGATCATCATGTCGGGCCACCTGGACAGCTGGGACGGCCCGGGATCGCAGGGCGCGACGGACAACGGGACGGGCAGCGCGGTGACGATGGAGGCGGCGCGGATCCTGAAGGCCGCGGGAGCGCGGCCGCTGCGGACGATCCGGTTTGTCCTGTGGTCGGGTGAGGAGCAGGGCTTGCTGGGCGCCAAGGGCTATGTGGAGACGCACAAGAGCGAGCTGGACAAGCACAACGTAACGTTTGTCGACGACGGCGGCACGGGGTATCAGGCGGGCTTGCAGGCTCCGGCGACCATGGTGGACATGCTTGCCGCGGCGACAGCCCCGGTGAACAACGTGTTCTGGAGCATCAAGGATCAGAAGTTCCTGAACGTCGACATCAAGAACAGCGGCGATTCGCTGAAGAGCCACGGCGGATCGGACCACGCGGCGTTCAACGCGGTGGGCGTGCCCGGGTTCTTCTGGGAAGAGGGCGGGCGTGCGGATTATGGCTACGGCTGGCACACGCAGAACGACAAGATCGATCTAGCGATCCCGGAGTATCTGATGCAGTCGGCGACGAATGCGGCGGTGGCGGTGTACCGGCTGGGCTGCGCGCCGTCGATGCTGCCGCGGGCGGAGAAGACGGATTCGAGCGGACGGCCGAACATGATGCCGCAGCGTCCGAGCGGGTCGTGACCGAGTGGCAGATGGCAAATAGCAAATAGCAAATGGCAAATAGCCGAAGGCTTGAAGAGAACGCGGAGAGGCGGAGGTTGCGGAGTGTCGCGGAGGGGATGCTGGGTTGAAGACACTTTGAACTGTGAGTTCTTGCAGGCGTCGCCCTTCGCGACGCCTGTTTTCTTTCGGTCGTGCACGCGATTGCTTGGATCGAACACCATCATCCGCCTTCCCTCCGTGAGACTCCGCGTTCTCCGCTTCTCCGCGTTCTCTTGTTGAGCGTCGAACGCGCGGAGGCGGTGGATCGGATACGCTCCACCCGTGAGCCGCTTGTCGACACCTATCGCGGATGGGACGGGGCTGATCGCGCGGGATCCGTGGCTCGAGCCGCACCGCGCGGTGCTGCGAAGGCGGCACGCGCTGTATGTCGGGGTGAAGCAGACGCTGCTGGCGGCATCGGCGCAGCACGGGGCGAGCGCGTCGCTGCGCGACTTTGCCAATGGGCACGCGTATTTCGGGTTCACGCGGGGGAAGGACGCGGGCGGTCGCACTGGCGTGTGGTACCGCGAGTGGGCCCCAGGGGCGACGCGACTGGCGCTCGTCGGCGAGTTCAACTTCTGGGACAAGCACGCCCATGTGATGACCCGCGATGACTTCGGGGTGTGGAGCGTCTTTGTTCCCGACGATGGGCCGTCAAAACTCGAGCACGACGCCAAGGTGAAGGTGCACGTCGTGCATCCCGGCGGTGCGACCGATCGGATTCCGGCGTACATCCGGCGCGTGACCTTCGACAAGGACGGCAGCAATGCGACCGGGCGGGTGTGGCTGCCTCCCGAGTACGCCTGGAAGCACGAGAGGCCGGTTGCTCGGGGCTCATTGAGGCAGGCGCCGCGGATTTACGAGGCGCACACGGGGATGGCGCTCGAGGAAGAACGCGTCGGCACGTACGACGAGTTTCGGGAGTTGATCCTGCCGCGGATTGCGAAGGCGGGGTACAACGCGGTGCAGTTGATGGCGGTGCAGGAGCACCCGTACTACGGCTCGTTCGGCTACCACGTCAGCAACTTCTTTGCGGTGTCGTCGCGGTTCGGGACGCCCGATGACTTCAAGCGGCTGGTTGATGCGGCCCACGGGCTGGGGCTCGGCGTGTATCTCGATTTGGTACACAGCCACAGCGTGAAGAACACGGTTGAAGGTTTGAACGGCTTCGACGGCACGTCGTTCCAGTACTTCCACGCCGGGCCGCGGGGCGAGCACCCCGCGTGGGACTCGTTGCTGTTTGATTACAGCAAGTGGGAGGTGCTGCGGTTCCTGCTCAGCAACGTGCGCTACTGGCTCGAGGAATACAAGATCGACGGCTTCCGCTTCGACGGCGTGACGAGCATGTTGTATCTCGACCACGGCTTGGGCAAGGCGTTCTCGACGTACGACGATTACTTCGGGATCAACGTCGACGAGGACGCGGTGACGTATCTCAAGCTCGCCAACGAGGTGGCGCACGAGACGGCGAAGGAGATGAAGGGCTCGTGCGTCACCATCGCCGAGGACATGTCGGGCATGCCGGGCACGGCGCGGCCGATCGGCGAGGGTGGGTTGGGGTTCGACTACCGGCTCGCGATGGGCATCCCCGATTTCTGGATCAAGGTGCTGAAGGAACGCCGCGATGAGGAGTGGAGCATGGGCGAACTGGCCCACACGCTCACCAACCGGCGCGCGCACGAGGGGCACATCGCGTACGCGGAGAGCCACGATCAGGCGCTCGTCGGCGACAAGACGCTGGCCTTCTGGCTCATGGACGCGGCGATGTACTCGCACATGAGCAAGACCACGCCCAGCCTCGTGGTCGATCGCGGGATCGCGCTGCACAAGCTGATCCGGTTGCTGACGTTCTTCCTCGGCGGCGAGGGCTGGCTGAACTTCATGGGCAACGAGTTCGGGCATCCGGAGTGGATCGATTTCCCTCGGGCGGGAAACCACTACTCGTTCAAGCACTGCCGTCGACAGTGGTCGCTGGCGGATGACCCATTGCTGCGGTACGAGCAGATGGGGGCATTTGATCGGGCGCTCATGAAGCTGGACGAGGAGCACGGCGTGCTGGCGGCGGCGCCGGCGCGGATCATGCAAGCCGACGAACTGGGCAAGTGCCTGGTGTTTGAGCGGGCGAACCTGGTGGTGGCGGTGAACCTGCACACAACGCACTCGCGGACGGATTGGCGGATCGGCGTTCCGCCGCCGGAGCGGGTGCCGGGCGATGCGCTGACGACTCTCTTGAACACCGACGACAAGGCGTTCGGTGGCCACGGGCTGATCGCGGGCTCGCCGCGCTATCCGCGGGTGGCCACCGCGTGGGACGAGTTTGCCCACAGCGTGCAGGTGTATGTGCCGTCGCGGAGCGGGCAGGTGGTGGGAAAATGGCCAAAGGGCTAAATGGCCAAAGGGCCAAATAAGGCTGACTTGGTCGCAGTGTGGTGGTTCTCGATCTTCTTTGGCCCTTTGGAGCTTTGGCTCTTTGGCCATTTATGCCTTAAACACCATCCCCGGCTCCACCGTCGTCACCTTCCGCAGCGCGAACAGGCTGGCGGCCATAGTGAACCCGAGGACAAGCAAGGCGGTGCCGGCGGCGACCTCGGCGTGGAGGATGAAGCCGCGGAGTTTGGGGATGTCGCCGGTGGCGCCGAAGAAGAACGCGGTGGCGCCGAGGCCGACGCCCATGCCCAGCACGCCGACGAGGCCGGCTTGGAGCAGCACCATGCGTGAGAGCAAGCGATCGCTCGCGCCGATGGCTTTGAGCGAGGCGAAGTTCTTGAGGTTGTCGGAGACAAAGAGGTAGAGCGTCTGGCCGCTGATGACGGCGCCGACGACGATGGCGGTGATGATGGTGATGCCGAAGTTCACCGGGATTCCGGTGTTGCCGACGTAGAACCAGATGGTCTCCCACGCGAAGGCGCGGCTCGTGCGGGCCTTGAGGCCAGTGGCACGCTCGATCGCGGCGCAGGCTTGCTCGACGCTCACGCCGGGGCGCTGGTGGGCGAGGACGAAGGACATGGTGTTGCGCTCGCGGCCGACGAATGTGAGAGCGAGCGAGTAGCGGGTGTAGATCACCGGAAACGTCGCGAACGGCGGGCTGGGCTTGCAGACGCCCACGACGCGGGCACGGCGGTCGTTGATCTCGACGGTCTGGCCCAGGGCGTCGGCGATCGCGACGCCGGGAAAGAGCGAGGCGAAACCCTGATCGTCCACGACGATCGTGTCGGGCTCGCGGAGTGAATCCCACGAGCCGATGAAGAGCTCGCGGGGCACACCGATCAGCGTTGCGTCGTCGATCCCGATCAAGATCGCCTGGCGGAAGTCACCCTTCGCGCTCGTGGTCTTGCCGAAGCCCTTGAAGAAGCGCACGGCCCACGCGATCTCGGGCAGCGTGCGCACGCGCCCGACGTCGGAGTCCGACAGCGACTTGATCTCGTCCACGTAGCGCACGCCCGGGTCCATCACCCAGATCGACGCCTCGCGCACGTCGCGGATCTGGCTGGTGGTGCGGTCCATCAGGCCGGTGAAGATTGAGACCTGCTGGGCGATGAGGAAGGTGGATGAAGCGACGGCGAAGATGAGGCCGATGTACTTGGCCTTGTCGCCGACGAGCATCTTCAGGGCGATCCGATACATGGGGGCGTCCTTTGTGTGTATATGCAAGTAGTGGAAGGGGAGGAGGGGGAAGGGGAGCAGGGAGAGGAGTTTCAGAGCCGCGGGCTTCAGCCCGCGCGGTGAGGTTGGGCGGTCACGCGACGGCCGCCGCCTTGTCGAGCAGCGTCCGCAGCGTCTTCCATTCGGATTCCGTGAACACCGCGCGGAATTTGGTCTGCGCCTGCTCCCAATGCGGCAAGGCCGCACGCACGCGGCGTCGCCCCTCGGGCGTGATCGACCACAGACGTTCGCGTTTGTCTTCGCCGACCTCGGAGTTCAACAGACCGTCGCGTTCGAGGGGGCGGAGCGTGCGTGACAGCGTGGCGGCGTCGGCGTGCATGATCTCGGCGACATCGTTCTGCCGCAGCGGCCCGGCGGCGTCGAGGATGCGGAGAAGCGTGTACTGCGTGCCGCGGATGCCGGAGCGACTGATGCGGTCGTCGTAGAGCCGCGACACGGCCCGCGTGGTGCTGCGGAGGGCCGCACACATGCACGGAATGCCGCGGGCGGCGTGCTCGATGGGTGACACTTGCATATGCAAGTATAGGATGCCATCGACAGGGGCGGGATGCACGAATGCTGCCGCCGCGGCTCCCCGGCCCGCGAAGCGGGGCGGGGTGTTCGGGTACGAAGATCGAAGCCCTGAGGTACCCGCAATCCCCTCACCTGACTCGATGCGTTGCATCGAGTCGTCCTCTCCCCGCAAGCGGGGAGAGGAGGCGCGGGTGTCATCACGGCTTCGAAGCCGCGGCGTCCTTGAGCTTGCGGAGTTCGTCGAACGCCTGCAGCGGCGAGAGGTTCTCGATCTTCAACTCCCGCAGCGCATCCACCGCCGGGTGCTGGACGAACTCCGTGAACAATCCCATCTGGCCGCCGGGTTGCTCCACGCGCGTCGTGGGGACGCGGGGCTTCTTCTTGCTGCCTTCTGAGTCCCCGCTCGCCGCGGCCCCGGGCACAGGCTCCACCACCGCGCCCGTCGCCGGCCCATGGTGCACCGCCAGGCTCGCCAGCACTTCGCGGGCACGCCCGATCACGCCCTGCGGCAGTCCCGCCAGCCGTGCGACGTGAATGCCGTAGGACTGATCGGTCTTGCCGGGCAGAATCCGGTGCAGGAAGATGATCTGTGTCTCGCTCGCGGCGCCTTCTTCCGCGTGCGCATCCAGCGGCCATTCGCGCACCGCGACGTGGAGGTTCTTGATGCGACCTGCCAGCGGGTCGTGCGGGTCGGTCTCGCCGCGGTCGGCGAGATCGGTGAGCTCGTGATAGTGCGTCGCGAACAGCGTGCGGCAACCCACCGCCGCGAGATGCTCAGTGATCGCCCACGCCAGCGACAACCCATCCAGCGTCGATGTGCCGCGGCCGATCTCGTCGAGGATCACCAGCGACCGCGGCGAAGCATGATGCAGAATGTTCGCCGTCTCGGTCATCTCCACCATGAACGTGGATTGCCCGGCGTGCAACGCGTCATCGGCCCCGATGCGGGTGAAGATGCGGTCGGTGAGCCCGATGGTGGCCCGTGCCGCGGGAACGAACGAGCCCGCGTGCGCCAGCAGCGTGATGAGCGCGACCTGCCGGATGAACGTGGACTTGCCGGCCATGTTGGGGCCGGTGATGAGAGAGAGAGACGGAGAGACGGAGTGACGGAGAGACGAAGTGTCGGACGAAGACATCTTCGCTCGTTCCACTCCGTCTCTTTGTCTCTCCGTCTCTTCGTCTCTACTGCCCACCTCCACGTCATTGGGCACAAAGTCCCGTCCCAGCGTGCGCTCCAACACCGGATGCCGCCCGTCGTGGATCGTGAGCACGTTGGCGTCGGTCATCTCGGGGCGCACCCACCCGGCCCGGGCAGCGTGCTCGGCGAAGCCCAGGAGCACATCCAGCTCACCCAGCGCGTCGGCGATGGTGGCGACCTCGGTCAATCGCGAGGCGATGCTGGCGCTGAGTTCTTCGAAGATCTCGCGCTCGCGCGACAATGCCCGCGACTCGGCGGTGCTCACCTTGCGCTCGAACTCGTGCAGCTCGGGCGTGATGTAGCGTTCCGCGTTCTTGAGCGTCTGCTTCCGCGTGAACGCGGCGGGTGCCGAGCGTGCCTGAGCCGCGGTCAGTTCGATGTAGTAGCCGAAGATCTTGTTGTACCCGACCTTCAAGCCCGGGAGGCTGTGCTCCTTGAGCAAGCGCTCCTGGTACTCGACCAGCCAGTGCCCGGCGTCGGTCTGCAGGCGACGGGCCTCGTCGAGTTCCTTGTCGATGCCGTCCTTGATCAGGCCGCCCTCGCGCAAGTGCGGCGGGGGTTCTTCCACACACGCATCGAGGATGTGCGTCGCCACGGGCCTGAGTTCGTTCGCGGGCGATGCGAGCCGCGCGTGCAGGGGCTTGAGCGAGGCAATGCCGTCGAGCAGGGCGGCGATCGACGGAGCGCGGGCCAGGCCGCGGGCGATGGCAACAAGATCGCGGGGCGTCGCACGCCCCAGCGCGATGCGTCCGGCGATGCGGGCCGCGTCGGGCACGTCGGCGAGCAGATCGCGCAGCTCGCCAGCGAGTCGACGATCTTCCTTGAGCGCCGCCACCGCGGCGTGACGCGACTCGATCACCTTGAGCGACCGCGACGGGCGGCAGAGCCACTCGCGCAGAAGCCGCTTGCCCATCGCCGTCTTGCACACCCCCCCACCACTCCCCCCACTCCCGTTCCCCGCAGGCCCGGTGAGAAACACGCCCAGGAGCGAGCCTTCGAGTCCCGCGTCCATCGCGCCCGGGGCGGCACGGATGACACGCTCGACCTCAAGCGCCCGCAGGCTCACCGCGTCGATTGTCATCCAGTCGCCCGGATGCTCCCGCGTCGGCGGACGCAAGTGCGCGAGCGTGGACTTGGGGATGATGCCGTTGGCCACGCCGACCTGCGCCTCGGCATCCCCCGCGGCGGCGGTCTGTGTTTCCGCAAGATAGCGAACGATCGCGCCCGCGGCGGGGATCGCCGCGTCGTCGTCGCGCACGCCAAAGCCCGCCAGCGACTTGACCTTGAAGTGCTCGACCAGAGCCTCGCGGGCTTCCTGGGTGCGGAACTGCCACGCCGCACGGGGCGTGCCGCTGATGCCCAGGGCATCGAGACACCGCTTCACCCGCGGCGGCACGCTGTTGTCGGCGGGTGCCGCGTACAGCAACTCACGTACGCTGCGGCGCATGAGTTCGTCGATGATCGATTGCCCGTGATTGACGCCGCTCGCCGACGCGAGCGTGAATTGTCCTGTCGAGGCATCCACCACCGCGATCTCCGCCGGCGAGTCCTCGCCGCTGCCGGTGAAGAGGATCGCCGCGAGCTTGAGCGGCGTCGCGTCTTCGAGCAGCGAGCCATCGACGAGCGTGCCCGGCGTCAGCACCCGCGTCACCGCGCGAGCGACAAGACCCTTCGCGCTCTCCGCGGGCTCGATCTGCTCGCACACCGCGACGCGGAACGACTTGTCGATGAGTTTCTTGAGGTAGGTTTCGAGCTGATGGTGCGGCACGCCGCACATCGGGACGCCCGCGGTCCGCTGCGTCAGCGTGAGCCCGATGGCCTTGCTGACGAGCACCGCGTCGTCGTCGAACATCTCGTAGAAGTCGCCGATGCGAAAGAAGAGGACACAGCCCGGATGCCGCTTTTTGAAGCGGTAGTACTGCTGCATCGCGGGAGTTTCGCGGGGGTCTGCCATGGGATGGGAGCGGCCTCTCTCGTGGGGGAGAGGATATGCGAAAACACCCCCGGAGCGGGAATCGCCCGTCCGATCATCGCGCCGGCCGCACGCTCTCCAAAACGAGCCCCGAGCGTGAGCGAGCGGGGTTTTTCCGCCCGGTGCCGCACCCTGTCGGCCGCCGTCGGCGTGCTTCGTCCGCGGGGCCGCATGTGCACGCATGATTCAGGGCATGGTGCGGAGCATCTCGACGACGCAGGGGCGGAATCCCTCGGCGGCAAAGAGCTTTCGGGCGGCGTCGTTGAACGTTCCGGTGTGCAGCCGAAGCTGCCGGACGCCGAGCTCCCCGAACCGCCGCACCGTTTGACGCACCAGTTCACGCGCCAGCCCGCGGCCTCTGTGCTCCGGCTCGACCCAGATGTCGTGGATCCAGCCGCACTCGGGGACCCAGAAGATCGGCACCTCGGGCTCGATGGTGCTGACGACGTAGCCGACCGGGCGCTGCGTGGCACCGAGCGCGACGAGGAAGACACTGCGCGGATCCGTGGCCCTTTCCGGCAGCCAGCGGGCGTAACGGTCGATCACGTCGTCGACGACGCGGAAGCGTTCCGGATCATGACGCTGGTGCAGGTCGCAGATAGCGCGAACCATCGGCAGCACGAAGGGAACATCGTCGATCGTGGCGGGGCGACTGGGCATGATCGCTTGGATGCTCGCGGCTGCGGTCCGATCCGCTATTTCGGACCTTCGCCTCGCCAGATGTGCGGCGGAAGAATCAACCATGAACGCACTGAAGCGATTGGTTGATTCGAATGGGTTCAGCGGGCTTGTCTTCGGCGTGATCGTGCTCAACGGCGTGCTCGTCGGGTGGCAGACCTACGACAACGCGCCGTGGATTGCGCTTCTGCTGAGCGTGTGCCTGTGGATCTTCGTCGCAGAATTGGTCATCAAGCTCACGGCCGCGGCGGGCACGGGGACGCTGCGGGAGTTCTTCCGCGACGGCTGGAACCTCTTCGATATCGCGGTGGTGGCGGGGAGCTTCCTGCCCGACGCAGGGCCGCTGGCGGCGATCGCGCGAGTCATCCGCGTGCTGCGGGTCTTCCGGCTGGTGCGCAGCATCCCGGAACTGCGGCTGATCGTCACGGTGCTGCTCCGCAGCGTCGTGAGCATGAAGTACATCACGCTGCTGGCGTTCATTATTTTGTACATCTACGGCGTGATCGGGGTAAAGCTGTTCGCGCCCTACTTGCCCGAGTACGCCAGCCTGCACGAGGCGTTCTTCACGCTCTTCCGCGTGTTGACGGGCGACAACTGGACAGATCTGCGGTACGCCGCCAAGGACCAGTCGTGGCAGTGGAAGGCCACGGCGTACCACGTCTCGTGGATCATCGTGAGCACGTTCCTGCTCATCAACCTCATCGTCGGTGCGGTGCTGAACAACTACCAGGAGGTCCAAGAGACCGAGCGCAACCGGCTGTCGAAACTCGACACCAGCGAGGCGCGGTTGAAGGAGCTGGTGACGGAGATGCAGGCGATTCTGAAGGAACGCGGGCGCGGGTGAGGCTACTTCGGCGGCGACTCTTTCTTGTCGCTGGGTACCTGCTGATCGGGCTTTTCGACTGGCTTTTCGGCGGGCTTATCGCTGGGCCCCTGCACGGCCTTCGCTCCGTCGGGGTCGAGTGCGACGACGAGGGCGCGGACCTTCGACGCAACCCAGAAGACCGCGAGCCCGAGCAGCAGGATGATGGCGATGACGACGACGAGCTCGATGAGGGAGAGGCCGCGGCGATGGGTGGACTTCATGGGGAGCCTCGCTTCGTTCGTGATCGGTTCGCGGCCAACCGTCTGGGTGTTGCCGGAGAGATCGCAAGACGGTGCGGCGGACGTCGCCGGGGCGACCGAAACTGCGAAAGAAAAACCCCCGCACAAGGCGGGGGTTTTCGTTTGCAGTCTTCAGATGAAACCGACACTGAGTGAAACTCAGGCCAGCTCGATCGTCGCACCGGCCTCGGTGAGGGTCTTCTTGAGCTTCTCGGCGTCGTCCTTCGACAGGCCGGTCTTGACGGGCTTGCCGGGGGCGTCGACGAAGGCCTTCGCCTCGGCCAGGCCCAGGCCGGTGGCCTCGCGGACGACCTTGATGACCTGGATCTTCTTGGCAGCGTCGACGGCCTTGAGGACGACGTCGAAGCTGTCCTTCTCCTCGGCCTTGGGGGCGGCAGCGCCACCGGCGGCGGCCATCATGACGGCGCCACCCGCGGCGGCCTCGATGCCGTAGGTGTCCTTCATGTACTTGCCGAGTTCGACGGCGTCCTTGAGGGACAGGCCAGCGAGCTTGTCACCGAGGTCTTTGACGGCGGCGGAGAGCGTGTCAGACATGTTCAAACCTTTCGAGTATCGAGACTTGCGGCGTTGCCGCAGCCTCGCACGGGCGTCCAAGAGGTCGCGGGTCGATCCCGCTCTTTAACCCGGTGCCGGCTCGAAAGAGCGGCGGTGGGCCAGTCGGACGTGGGAAGGGATTTATGGCCGTCCGGGCGAGCAGGTCAACTGCCGAAGCGATAGACTGACGCGGGCACTGAATGTCGGATTTGGGATCTTGGATGTCGGATTTTGTTCGGCTTGGCCCGGTGTCGCCTCTTGATTCGATGACTGCGTGCCGTCGGGTTGAACTGTCCGCTTTGGTCGTACCGCCCTGAAGAAGTCTCGTCTTGAAGAACAAGAACAACCAACCTCCGGTTCCACCGCCCGATGGGCCCAAGGGGGTCTTTGCGGGGTCGAAGGGCGCCGGCAAGCTGCCGGGAGTGAAGCCGCCGTCGAATCTGCGGGGCGGGATCGGGATCGGCACGGGGCTGATTCCACCGGATTGGGAGCCGCCGGAGTACGCGGCTCAGAAGATGCAGATCATCAAGGGCATCGGCGTCTCGCCGGGCATTGCGATCGGCAAGGTCGCGATGCTGGGCGACGATCCGCGTCGCATCCTGCGGCGGATGATCCCCGAGAAGGGCGTGAAGGCCGAGCTCGAGCGGCTCGACGCCGCTGTGAAGGGCGCGATCGAAGATCTGAACGACGTGCACGCCCGTGCCAAGAGCGAGATGGGCGACGAGGCCGCGAAGATCTTCCTCTTCCACGTCGGGATGCTCAAGGACAAGTCGCTCATCGGACCGCTGCGCAAGATGGTGGAGAGCGAACGCGTCGGCGCCGAGTACGCAGTCGGTCAGGTCTTCGGCCAGCAGGCCGACAAGCTGCGGGCGATGCCGGACTCGGTCTTCGCGACCAAGGTCAACGACATTGATGATCTGGCGAATCGGCTGTTGAATCGCCTGCTGGGGCGGGCCGAGAGCCGCATGGCGAAGATGAACGCGGGGAGCATCCTCGCGGCCCGCGATCTGACGCCGAGTCAGGCGGCGACGTTCGACAAGTCGCGGATCATCGGCTTCGCGACCGACTTGGGCGGGCGCACGAGCCACACCGCGATCGTGGCTCGGGCGCTGGGAATCCCGGCCGTTGTTGGCTGCAAGAGCCTGACCGCGGCGGCGATGGACGGCGCGTCGATGATCCTCGACGGCGACCGCGGCCTGATCATCCTCAACCCCGACCGCGAACGGCTTGAGGAGTATCAGCAGTACATCAAGCAGCGCGCGATCTTCCAACTGTCGCTGGGCGAGCTGCGCGACCTGCCCGCGGTGACGCTCGACGGTACCGACATCGAACTCGTCGGCAACATCGAGTTCGCCGAGGAGGCCAAGCAGGTCCTCGATATGGGCGGCGTCGGCGTGGGCCTCTACCGCACCGAGTTCCTCTACCTCACCAGCAAGAGCGAACCCACCGAAGAGGATCACTACAAGAGCTACGTGCGTTGCATCGAGATCATGAAAGGCAAGACGCTCACCATCCGCACGATGGATCTGGGCGCGGACAAGTACACACAGGAGCGGGCCGAGACGCCCGAGCGCAACCCGTTCCTGGGCTGCCGCAGCATTCGATACTGCCTCCGCAACCAGCCCATGTTCAAGCGGCAGCTTCGGGCCTTGCTGCGGGCGAGCGCCAAGGGGCCGCTGAAGGTGATGTTCCCGCTCATCACGAGCACGTCGGAATTCCGGCAGGGAAAGTACCTGATCAACGACATGATGGAGGAACTTGATGAAGAGGGCATCAAGTTTGACCGAAACCTCAAGGTCGGCATGATGGTCGAGGTGCCGTCGGCGGCGTTGATGGCCGACGCGTTCGCCCGCGAGGCGGATTTCTTCTCGATCGGTACCAACGACCTGGTGCAGTACACGCTGGCGGTCGATCGCACCAACGAAACGATCGCGAACCTGTACAACCCGGCCCACCCGGCGGTGATCCTTCTGATCCGCGACGTGGTGCGTTCGGCCCGGCGGCACGACACCCCGGTTTCGTGCTGCGGCGAGTCGGCGGGCGACCCGGAATACGCCCTTCTGCTCATCGGGCTCGGGCTGCGTACCCTTAGTGTGAGCGCGGGAGCGATTCCGCAGCTCAAGAGGCTCATCCGCGGGGTGAACCTCAAGCAATGCGAGCAGATCGCCAGACAGGCGCTCTCGTTCGATTCAGAGACACAGGTTTCGAGTTACCTCCGAGACCGTGCTCGCAAGTTGGTGCCCGAGTTGTTCGACGGACGTTCCGGCGAGTGACCATGGTCGAGTGACCAGGGCGAAGAAACACGAGGGCTGGCGACGCACACTGCGTCCGCTGCCCGAGGACAAGCATCCGTCCCCCTTTCCGAGCGGCACACGCCGCGGGTGAAGGGCGCGGGACGAGTCAGGACGCGTGAGGATTCACGCGTCGCGGGACCGATCGCGGGCGCCGCCGAGTCTTTGGACCGGGTGCGCGAGCGAGATCAGGACCCGGAGCGGGCGAGCGTTCGTCCGCGTGCGGGCAGGCGCGGGCGCAAGAGGCGCTCGGCGTGCAGGAGCCTCGGGCCAAGCCAGATCCCTCGTCTCGGGCGTGACAGAACACGCCCGGTGTTACGGACGCGCGCAGGCGCGTCGGATCGGTTCGATATGGCCAAGCAGGCAAAGTCCAAGACCCAGATGCTCATCAACTACGTCCCCGGCGAGGAATGCCGGATCGCGATCGTGGAAGATGCCAAGCTGGAAGAGTTCACAAGCGAGAAATTCGCCACCCAGAGCCGCGTGGGCAACATCTACGTCGGCAAGGTCATCAACGTGGAGCCTGCGATTCAGGCCGCGTTCGTTGACTTCGGCGTGGGCGACAACGGGTTCCTCCACATCAGCGACCTCCACCCTCGCTACTTCCCCGGCGAAGAAGCCGACGCGACCGAGAAGGTCGGTCACAAGACCCCGCGTCGCGAGCGCCCGCCGATTCAGGCCGCCCTCCGCCGCGGCGACGAGATCATCGTCCAAGTGCTCAAGGAAGGCGTGGGCACCAAGGGCCCGACGCTGACGAGCTATCTGTCCATCCCTGGGCGCTTCCTGGTGATGATGCCGCAGATGGATAAGGTGGGCGTCAGCCGCAAGGTCGAGGACGAGGATCAGCGCCGCAAGATGCGCGAGATCCTCGATCAGTTGGATCTTCCGGATGGCTTCGGTTTCATCCTCCGCACCGCGGGCATGGACCGGACCAAGCTCGAACTGAAGCGCGACCTGGCGTATTTGGTGCGCTTGTACAAGGACATGGAGAGCCGTCGCGCTCGTGGCGACAAGCCGCGGCTTCTGTACGCCGAGAGCGATCTGCTCGTCCGCGCTCTGCGCGATCAATTGACGACCGACGTTGATGAGATCGTCATCGACAACGAAGAAGCCGTGCAGCGGGCCCGCCGGTTCCTGAAGATCGTGGCTCCCCGCACCAGCACGCGGCTGCTCCACTACCCCGGCCAGACTCCCATTTATCACTCTTTCGCGATCGAAGAACAGATCGCCCACATTCACGCGCGAGAGGTCCCGCTGCCCAGCGGCGGCCGCCTGGTCATCGATCAGACCGAAGCGCTCGTCGCCATCGACGTGAACAGCGGCAAGAGCCGCGATTCGCGCGACGCGGAAGAAAACGCGTTCCAGACCAACCTCGAAGCCGTCGACGAGATCTGCCGTCAGCTCCGGCTGCGCGATCAGGGCGGCATCGTGGTCAACGACCTTATCGATATGCGGCATCTGTCGCACCGAAAGGAAGTCGAGGCCCGGTTCAAGGAACGCCTCAAGCGCGACCGCGCCCGCACCACCGTCGGCCTCATCAGCCAGTTTGGCATCCTCGAGATGACCCGCCAGCGCATGCGCGCCAGCGCCGAATCCGTCCACTTCTCCGACTGTCCGACGTGCCGCGGCCGCGGCCTGGTGCAGAAGCCCGAAAGCGTCACCGGCGATGCGCTGCGTGAACTCGCGGCGTTGCTGGACGTGGACAAGGTCGGCCGCGTCGAGATCGTGGTCTCGCCGCGGGTTGCGGGCGAATTGCTCTCAACCAAGCGCCACATGCTCAGCCGCATCGAGCGTTCGAGCGGCAAGCGGGTGGACGTGCGGGTGAGCGAGGCGTTGCCCCTGGATCGTGTGACGTTCTACGCGTACGACGCGGCGGGCGCGGACATCGATCTCACCCAGCCCCTGCCCCGCAAGCGCCCGAGCGAGCTCATCGTGGTCGAAGAGCCCGCCGACGACCATGACGACAGCATCAGCAGCGATGCCGTCGCCGAGCGCGACGCCGCCGCGGACGACGACACGGAGTTCGCGTCCCCGCGGGAAGAAGTCACCGAGATCGGCGACGGCGTTCCGGAGCTGCTCTCCGACGAGGAGCTCGACCAGCAGATCCGCGCCGACGCCCAGGCCGCCGCCGCTTCCACGGCCGAGGCCGGCGAGATCGGTGGCCGTCGCCGCGGTCGCCGCGGTCGCGGACGCGGTCGCGATGGCGGACGTG
>VYLH01000385.1_pt1 | contig 16207 bp, 14 predicted proteins | sample 5114361 | NCBI WGS metagenome assembly VYLH01 (sample SAMN12291772, study PRJNA351875) | freshwater metagenome | isolation source: freshwater lake | place: USA: Michigan, Kent Lake | collected 2013-08-15
GATCCAATAAACGCTTGGGGAGAGAATACCTCTACTTTTTCAGAAGCAATTCTGTCTAAGCAAGTAATCTCTGTGAACCAAGAATCCCCGTCTCTTTAGAGCGGGGAGTGTCAATGGACTCTGGAAATATTACCCGCTTTAATCCAACCTTCGCGACCATCGGACAGACGTATGCGCTGCCATTGGCCATCGCTGCTGGTTCCCACCACACTAACTTTAGTATTATAATCCAGACCGCCGAGACGAGTCGATTCACTGGTAGGTTGAGAGCGCAGACTTAAACCGCTTTGCCATGTCACCCGCGCTTGATAACCCTCGGATGTGGCTTCTCTTTTTCTTGCTTCGGGACTGGGTTTCGGGGAAGCTTTTGGTGCTGGTGCAGCTGTGGGAGACTCTTTCACCTCAGCTTGGGGTTGTTCTTGGACGGGAGTAGTAGGGATGGGAGAAGGTTTGACGGCGGTTTTTTCTTCCTTAGTTTCCTCTTTTTTCTCCTCGGTAAAGACGGGTTTAGGAGGATTAGAATTCATACCGGAGAGAAGCATATAGGCGACAGCAGTAGCCCCACCGACCAAAATCGCCACTCCCATGACAAAACCGAGCATAAATTGCAATAAACCAGATAAACGCTTCATATTGGTGCTAAATTAACTGCTAGAATTGACATTAAAACGATCATCGCGAGAGGCTAGACGAGCTTTACCGGACTTTGCCCAATCCTGTAGAAATTGAATCTGTTCTTGGGCAGTCCGAGCTAGGGGGATAATCTGACTAGCGGCCTCAAGCACATCATCGGTGCTAAAGTCGCGATTTTGACTAAAACCGATGTGCATCGCTTCCACGATGGTTTGTTCGATTTCTGCCCCCGAAAAATCGGGAGTTTCGTAGGCTAATCGCTTTATATCATAACTTTTCAGATTATGGGGCCGAACTTTCCCTAAATGAACGCTAAAAATCTCCTCGCGGGACTTTTGGCTAGGTAGTCCGACAAAAAATATCTCATCGAAGCGTCCTTTTCGCAACATTTCCGGGGGCAGAGATTGGATGTTATTAGCTGTAGCGACGACAAAAACCGGCGATTGTTTCTCGGCTAACCAAGTGATAAAAGTCCCGAAAACCCGCCCGGTGGTTCCCCCGTCACCTTTTCCCTCCGCTCCGGCGAAAGCTTTATCGATTTCGTCTATCCACAGCACACAGGGAGCTAAAGCTTCGGCGAGATTAATCATCTGACGGGTACGCGATTCCGATTCTCCCACCAATCCGCCAAATAAACGCCCCACGTCTAGACGCAGCAGCGGTAAGTGCCAATGATGGGAAATAGCTTTCGCTGTCAGGGATTTACCCGTCCCTTGAATTCCCACCAATAGTAAACCCCGGGGATTGGGTAAACCGTAGGCGCGGGCGCGTTCACTAAAGGCACCACCGCGACGAATCAGCCAATCTTTGAGATTATCTAGGCCGCCGATGTCAGAAATCTGCTCTGTGGCGGGATAAAAGTCCAATATCTGGGTTTGACGAATCGATTGGCGTTTTTCTGCCAAAATTAATTCCACGTCCTCTGGCTCAATTTTGCCGTGACTGGCTAAACATTTGGCTAAAACCCGACGAATTCTCTCTAGGGATAATCCTTGGGCAGAAAGCACTAATTCATCGAGGAGTGGTTCTTTGACGGGTTGTCCGGTGGCAGCGATTAATCGCTGGATTTCCTGTTTAATTTCTTCGCCACTGGGGAGGGGAAAATCGACGACGGTGATTACTTCGGTTAGATCCGAGGGGATAGACAGTTCGGGAGCGACGATAATTAGGTTTTTGGGCTGAGATTTCAGAGAACGGGCCAGATTTCGCAATTTTCTGGCGATGGAAATATCTTCTAAAAAGCGCTGGAAATCGCGTAAAATTATGATGGCGGCGATGTTAGGCGGCAGCTTTTCGACGAATTCAAGAGCTTGGAGGGGATTACGCCGAGCAAAGTTCTCATTATTGGGATTATCTTGATAACCATCCACGAAATCCCAGACATAGACAGCACGGTTATGGCTCTGTTTGGCAATATCGGCGATCGCTTTTTCGAGACGTTCCTCTTCTAGGGTGGTAATATAGATGAGAGGATAGCGCGCCCGCAGCAGTAATTCAAATTCTTCACCAAAGCTCATAGCTATTCGTCTATAGTTTTTGCTATTTAGGGCTTGCTGAATAAATCTAAAAACCTTGCTGGATAAGACTTTTAGACTTTTTGTCAATCCAAAAGTACCGGACCTGGGAGTGAGCGGGGGGAAAATTCAGGTACTTTTTCCCTGAAAATTGCCCCCACGAAAAACTTTTTCAGCAAACCCTATTTATATCGTCATCAGAAAATATAGCAGTTAGCCGTCTATTAGATATTTTAGTACAAATGCTCGGACTTGTGTTCTAAATGTTCCACAAGTGCTTCGCCATCGTTCCGCTTATCTTCATGAGACCCCTGTTTAATTCTATTTTTTTACCCTTAAGTATTTCTACTTATTTCTAAAGTTAGATGCTCCCGTGTTTTCTTAAATGTATGGTAGAGGCATCTTGCCTTAGTCGGGATTAACCTTCTGTTAACTAAATTAACAGAAGGTTAATTAGATTAAGCTTTAGCTAATTAAATTAAATTAGCCTACCAGGGGTGACAAAAGTTAGTCACTGGTTCGCCCCTTCTTTGCTGTCAATTAATTTCAGCCTTTCTCACAACCATTCCCTAGGGGGGTTAAATTCATGTTTAAACTAGCTTCAGACTTTTTATCTTTAGATTTTCTCCGCCAACAAAATCAGAAAAATAAGCCAGAAAGTCAATTTAACTCTTTGCCAATTTCTCAAATCACGAAAGAGGGTAAAGTTTTAGCGATAATTCTCCGACGAGAGTTTAACCAAGAGGGGATTCATTTCCTAACTCCCGATGATTTTTCCCAACAGTTGGCCTATATGAGACACCCGACGGGAAAAAGTATTATGCCCCACGTTCATAACAAAGTACAACGGGAAGTATTTTTTACCCAGGAAGTCTTAATTATCAAAAGAGGAAAACTGCGGGTAGATTTCTATGATGACGACCAACAATATCTAGAAAGTCATATATTGAGAGATGGGGATGTGGTTTTGTTGATCCAAGGTGGTCATGGTTTCCAAGTCTTAGAAGAAGTAGAAATGATTGAAGTAAAACAAGGTCCCTACGTTGGTAATCAGGATAAAACTCGCTTTACAGGAATTGAGGAAACTGTGGTTAAAATGGCGGGAGCAGAGATAGCATGAGTAGCTTTATTCCCGTCAATGAGCCACTACTTGCGGGCAAGGAAAAACAGTATCTTAACGAATGTATTGATAGCGGTTGGATTTCTTCGGAAGGTCCCTTCGTTCAGAAGTTTGAAGAAAATTTTGCCCTCGCTGTTGGGCGAAAGTATGCCGTTTCCGTGTGCAATGGTTCTATGGCCTTAGAAGCGGCCATCGTCGCTTTAGGAATTGGTTCGGGGGATGAGGTGATTCTCCCCACTTTTACCATCATTTCCTGCGGAGCTGCCATTGTCAAAGCCGGGGCGATTCCCGTGGTCGTGGACTGCGAAGCGCAGACTTGGAACATGGATATCGGGCAGATAGAGGCAAAAATCACGCCCCGCACTAAAGCGATAATGGTGGTTCATATCTACGGATTACCGGTGGCAATGACTCCAGTTTTAGAATTAGCTCAAAAATACGGTTTAAAAATTATTGAAGATGCGGCGGAAATGCACGGTCAAACCTATCAAGGTAAACCCTGTGGTAGTTTCGGTGATATCAGTATCTTTAGTTTCTATTCCAACAAACATATTACCACTGGGGAAGGGGGCATGATTGTCACCAACCAAGAGGATATTTTTGAGCGTTGTCGTTCCCTGAGAAATTTATATTTTCAGCCCCAACGACGTTTTATTCACGAAGAACTGGGCTGGAATCTGAGGATGACTAATCTGCAAGCGGCAGTGGGTTTAGCACAATTAGAACAGCTAGAAACTTTTGTCCAGCGCAAGAGAAAAATGGGCAGACGCTACAGGGAATTATTGCAAAATATCCCCTGTCTAGAATTGCCTCTACCTCAAACTGATTATGCCGAAAATATTTATTGGGTTTATGGTATTGTTCTCAAAGATGAGGTTAACTTTGATGCTATGGAAGCGATGAAACGCCTCAAAGAACATCAGATTGGTACGCGTCCTTTTTTCTGGTGTATGCACGAACAACCGGTATTTCACAAAATGGGATTATTGCAAAATGTTTCCTGTCCCGTGGCTGAAAGACTGGCGCGCAGGGGTTTTTATCTGCCTAGCGGTTTAGCTCTCACGGACGAGCAAATTGAGCGAGTGGCCCAAGCAGTTCAGCAAGTTTTTGCTGAGGCTGAGTAGGGATGAAAAATTGATGAAAATTTTTTGAATAAAAACCGACTTTTATGATAATTGGCACGGAGTTTTTATCTTGGGTAGTAATTGCCTCTGGTTGCTTTTATTCCCTATATCTATGTATTTCAGTTCCCAAGGATGTTTTTTTTAATGGCGATGGGGCGCTGAAAGCTTTACTAGCTCGTCAGCTAAGTAATGGTCCATGGCGATTTGACTTAGTTGAGCGCGCAGAAGCTTGGGTTACTCGTCTTTGGCAAGAGGGTTTATACAGTTATCGCCCCCCTTTTGTTTACTACTTAAATCAACGTTATTATATCTCCTTTCCTTTTCCATTCTCTTTGCTAACTTCCCTTTTTTATAAACTTTGGGGTTATCGTGGGTTTTACTTGATTCCCCTCCTATCAATTTGGGTATTGTGGCTCAGTTTTTCAAGAGCAATTCCCGCTTTTTCCCTAGACAGTTGGGGGAGTCTTTTGGGATTAGTTATTTTGATTTTTGCTTCGCCCTTAACTCTATACAGTGCCATATATTGTGAACATACCCTCGCTGTTACTTTAGGATTTTTGGGAATTGTTATCGCTTTTTTTCTACCCGATACAGCTAATAGTGGCTGGCTGCCCAATTTATTAGGCGGATTTCTAGTGGGTTTATCAGTATGGTTCCGCTCCGAATGTCTGGCCCTAGTGGCAACTTTAACTTTATTAGTTTTCTTGGGTTTAACTCCAGAACAAACCTCAATTTTTGCTTGGTATTCAACCGAGCAAAATCTTAATGTTTCTGATTTTCTGCTAACTAATCGAATAGCTTTTAGTTTTGTACTAGGTATGATTGTTAGTGTGTTTTTACTGTGGTTGTGCAATAAGTTAATTTATAATCGTTTTCTAGGAGTTCACGCTCTGTTAGTCCTTGAGGAGTTTTCTTGGAAAAAACGTATTCAAGAAGCCCTGACCAGTTTTTATCAGTTGAATAGCTCTTTTTTGCTGCATTTTCCTATCTGTATAATTCCCTTAGCTTACTTGCTCACTTGGAGCGGTCAACAATTGAATTTTGCCAGGGATATTCCCGTAACTTTAATTAGTATAATGGCGATTATCATCTTGGCTGTTCTCGTCAATCTTCGCTGGCAAGGAATGGTCAAAACCAAGGCGTTAGTCAAGGACAATATAATTTACTTGCTGATACTTTTAGCCAGTTGTTATCTATTTGACATCGCCAATATATCTCTAGATAAACAAATGCTTTTTGTCTATGATCTCTATTTTATCTACACAGTAGGGGTGTCTTGTTTAGTCGATATTGCCCCGGGAGAAGTCATGGTGGGAGGTAAACAATGGGGACCGAGATATTTATTGCCTCTTATCCCCTTTGTTACCTTATTAACGGTGGAACAAGTAAAAATTGTCGGAGCGAACCAAGAAGTTTTACTAGCCAAGGGAAGCTGGGTTTTACTGTTAATCTTACTGGCAATAGCTGTCTATAAAAACATTTATCAAGGTGGAGAATTTTTCTATAAAACCCATCAGGGGATAGCACCAGCTATCAAAAGCATAGAAGAGAATCCTAATTCTATTGTTGTCTTTTCTCATCAATATGCGGCACAAGTTTTGGGTTTTGGTTTGGAGAAACAAAAAACTTTCTTCCGTGTAGAAGATAGTCAAGCCATGGTTAAACTATGCCAAGAATTAGTCGGTCAAGGATTGTCTAGTTTTCCCTACGTTTGCTATCCCTATCGCCCTTGTCAACTCTTAGAATCCCCACCGGAAGAACTGGAATTTAGCCAAGATGGACAAAAGTTTCAAATTGGCATAAATCGCTCTGGAATCATTGGTAAGTATCCTTTCTATGAAATAGTTATATCTGCTTCTGAGACAGGTTTACTATCCAAAAAATCCGAGGATAAGCCCACAATTACCCCAGCAGCTAATGATTTAGTCTGTACGATTTTACCCACTTATAACGAGCGAGATAATATTAGTCAATTAATTGAACGTTTACTAGCTAGTGTTCCTAGTCCTTATTTAGTGCTAGTGGTGGATGATAATTCTCCCGATGAAACTTGGCAGATAGTAGAAGATTTAGCCAAACAATATCCCACTCCTCCCCAAGATTCGCAATTCCAATCGGGGGTAATTTTGTGTCGCAGAATCAACGAGAAAGGGTTAACTTCGGCTCTACAGAGAGGTATTGACGATGCGATTAATCTGTATGGGGCTAAAATTATTACTTGGATGGATTGTGATTTATCTATGCCTCCAGAAGCTCTGCCACAATTAATCACACCGATTCGAACTAAAAAAGCTGATATGGTTGTAGGTTCTCGTTGGATTCCGGGGGGTGATGATGTTGCCCACGGACTGATGGCCCGGATGTTAAGCTGGATTATTAATCGCATGGCCATCGTGATGCTAGGCAATCAAGTTCACGACTATACCAGTGGTTTTATTGCCGTTCGTTCTCAGGTTTTAGAAAAAATTCGCTTAAAGGGAGATTATGGAGAATACTGCATTGATTTATTAACCCGTGCCAATCGTTTAGGTTATAAGTTAGTGGAAGTTCCTTATCTTTGCGTTCCCCGCATTTATGGTGAGAGTAAAACTGGAATTAATCTCTGGGATTATTTGTCAAAAGGACGGAAATATGTGGCAACTATTTGGCAATTATGGCAAGAAAGATAAGACAATTATCTCTTTTTTTAACTAGAATTAGTGATTCTCTTGATTCAACTCTAGGAGCTAAACTTATGAAGAAAATGTTTACTTTTTGGCCTTGGTTAGCTACCGTTGGGGTGGCCTGGTCTTTGGGTTTTTTTTATAACGTATACTACGGTGGTGAATTAAAGTGGCTCCTACAAATGTACGAACAAAAAGTATCTTTTGCCAAGCAGATAGATGCACCGAGACGAATAATTTTTGCGGGGGGGTCGGGAGTACAATATAGTATTAACTCTCAATTCCTCGAACAGGAGCTAAAAATCCCAGTTTTTAACTTTGGTTTACAGGGAGATTTGGGATTAAATGTCATTTGCCCAATTATTTTAGAACAGGTACGTCCGGGGGATATAGTGGTTCTCATTCCTGAATATTTGATGTTACTGGATGATGATGGTATTGGTTATGGTGATGGTTTATTTGGTTCGGTTCCCTTTAGTGTTGCCATTGGAAAACCGGGTTTAGGAAATATACCCTTAGAACAATTAGTTTCCGAGACTTGGTTAATGGGAGTTCCTAGTTTACGCGCTATAGTAAAAACTGCCGTTGATGTTATACAAACAGGAAAAGCTAGGGGTTATTTATCAGATCCAATCACAGAAAAAGGAGATCCTACCGTAGTCAAACATCGTACAGGTAAATGGTGGACTAGAACATTTGATCGACCTGTTTCGCAACACTCCCTCAAACGCATCGCTCAATTTCAAGAGGAGTTAAAAGCTAAAGGTGCTGATTTAGTAGTTTCTCTCTCTTGGGTTTATGCTAAGACCGATGAAACTACCGTCAAAAATGTTAAAAAAACTATTGAAGAATTGTCTAATATAGTGCCTTTAATCTACAATCCAAAAACTCTTAATCTGCAAACAGATTCTAGTTTATTTGCCGATACCCATGAGCATTTATTACCGGAAGCAAGAATAAGACGCTCTAGGGAACTGGTGCAACAACTGCGTCCTATAATTCAGGAAACAACTACTCAAAATCATCGAATTATTTCTATTCTCAATCGATAATTTAAAAGTTGATCGACTTTTTGGCTCTTCTCGACTTTGTGTGATAATTTTTGCTTATGTAATCGTGAAATGCTTATCGGGCAACACTTTTAGGACTATTTTGTCGAAGAAACTATCAGTATAGACCTCGTTTCCTGGGATGGAGATAGCAGGGAATTGATTTAACCGGCAAAATTACCGTAAATTTCCCTGAATTTATTCAATTTTATTTTTTGGAATTGTTCTTCCTTCAACAAAGGTTCTTTTCCTCTCGGATGTTCCTGACTCTTTTTCTTGAGATTTTAACTCCTTCTTTTCCTAATTCGTTAAAGCTTTTGATAATTTGGGTTCTTCGGTTTGTGTTATGCAATGGACGGGAGTTATAAGGGGTGAAACCCTTATATAGAAAGACATTGCTTCGATTTTTGCCAATTGTTTTCAATCTAGAACGAGCTAATCAATTAAGTCTTTTGCCAGATAAGGATTTAGCCGATTTTTGCCCCCTGATCGAACCATACCAAGTAACGAAGAACCCTCTTTTTCTTGAGATTTTAACTCCTTCTTCTCCTAATTCATTAGAGCTTTTGAGAATTTTAAAACTATATTGATAATCTCATCCCACAGCTACTGCCGCATTTTTGATTGTCCATCCTCAAGATATTTTACCTAACCAGTGCCATCTTCTTGTTGCCACCGAATCTTGACTTGCTTTATATCTATCTTTCATTTGCTCTGAACTTGGATGTGCGGCTAAGTAGGCTTTTTTGGGCATTTTATCTCCTCGTCCTTACTCTTCTTATGATACTAAATCCGGTTATTAAAGACTGATTATTTATTCCTCCTGTTGCCTCTTGCCTTTTGCCTTTTGCCTGTCCTAATAAGTAGCCTATACTCAACGGATTTAGTATGATAACAGGATTTGCTATTACCCCTCGCTCAAATTTGTGCTACTATGGAAGGTAATATCGAGGATTTAATTTCTTGGCCTCCTAGTGCTAATCATTGGGTAAAACCCTTATAATTACTAGAATATGAAGATAAGCTGAAAGATTCCCCGTTTGCAATTATTATGTATGAATAATGTTATTGACCATGATCGTTTATTTAAGGAATTAATTGCGACTTTTTTTGTTGAATTTATTCAGTTGTTTTTTCCTGAGATTATCAATTATTTAGAGCCTAATCAGATCACATTTTTAGACAAAGAAGTCTTTACCGATGTCACGGAAGGAGAAAAGTATGAAAGTGATTTAGTCGCCCAAGTTCAATTTCGAGGACAATCATCATTTTTCTTAATTCATCTAGAAGCACAGTCTAGCTCTCAACCGGAATTTAATCGGCGAATGTTTACTTATTTCGCTCGTCTGCATCAAAAATTTGCCTTACCAGTTTATCCCATTGTCATATTCTCCTATGATCGTCCACAAAAAGAAGCAATTCGTCAATATAAAATTGAGTTTCCTGACTTAAAAGTGTTAGAATTTAACTATCAAGTTGTCCAGTTAAATCGCTTGAATTGGCGAGATTTTATTAATCAACCTAATCCCGTCGCCGCCGCTTTGATGGCTAAGATGAAAATTGCCCCTCGGGATAGAGCAAAAGTTAAGGCACAATGTCTAAGATTATTGGTAACATTAAGATTAGATGCCGCTAGAATGCAATTGATTTCAGGCTTTGTCGATACCTATCTCAATCTCAACTCGTCCGAGGAGATAGAATTTCAACAGGAGATTAGCACATTTATTCAACCCGAACAGGAGGGAGTTATGCAGATTACAACCAGTTGGATGCGCCGCGGTTTAGAACAGGGTTTAGAACAGGGTTTAGAACGGGGTTTAGAACGGGGTTTAGAACAGGGTTTAGCAAGAGAAAGAAATCTAATTATTCGTCTGATTAAACGTAAGTTAGGAGCTATTGATGTGGATATAGAGAGTCGGATTATGCCCTTGAATATTGATGATCTAGAACGAGTGGGGGAAGCTTTATTGGATTTTTCAACAGTGGAGGATTTAACTAATTGGTTAAATGCTTTAGATGCTTAGTATTTTTCTCTTAAACTTCACAGAAGGCTAGGTATGGATATGAGTATAACTTTTGAAAATGCCATCCAACAAACTCAAGATTTACTAAGTCAAATTGAGTTTTTAGATACCGATACAATAACTCAGAAAATTACTGAGTTAGTCTCCACAGAAAATGGAGCTAGAGGATTTTTTGTTACTTATTTAACCAGCGATTTACCCTATACGGAACATCCTAGTTTAGAAGTAATCACTGCTTTAAAAACTTCCCCGATATTGGTGAATGAATTATTAGTCAAAAATCTGGCTATGTCCACGGCAATGGTCATCTATCATCGCAGTCAAGGAGACGAAGAAAACGCCCAAGGTTCTGAGAAAGTCCAAGAAAAAACTGGTCAACTAATTAAGCAGTTATTATCGCAGTCCTTGGGGGAAAAATTACAACAATTAGCCACCAGTTTAAACACAGGACAAGGAGAATATCAAGCCTTTCTAGAACGCTGGGGATATGACGATTGCCAACGTCAAGCGATCGCAAAAATCATTCAACCTTTTCTTTAGTAACTAGCTGATTTTTTCCCAAAGATTTCGCCCAAAATAGGGAGCGATCGGTTAGAGGAATTAACTCTTTTACCTCTTGTTGGCTGCTAAAATGGCTTATTGAAGTAAATCGGCTCTCTTACTCTTGGTGTGATAAGTTTAACTTATATAAGACCGATCAATCTTTGTGTGCTTTGTGTCTTTGTGGTTCGTTCCATTCGCTCGCCAGTGGGAATGTATCTGAGAATAGATTTTACCCACCAAACCCAAGAGAGCCGCAAATCCCCAGCAAAGGCATTAGGGGGTTTTGCCATAGCCGCCACAAAACCAAGGCATTTAACCACTGTACCAGTATTTCTTAGTCAACTTCCGGGAGGTAAAACCCCAAGCCGATGATGGGATTTGAACCCACGACCAATTGATTACGAATCAACTACTCTACCACTGAGCTACATCGGCACATTGCCAGTTCCCGATTATATCACGGACAATAGATACAGAGCTAGAAAAATTTTTTTATGAGCAAATCCCCTCGACTTGATCCCCAAAAATACGCGCGCTTGAAAGAGGAAGCGGCCAATCCCTACCGAGGTCTGCGGCAGTTTATCTATCTCGGTCTAGGGGCCTCTGGTTTTATCGGTGCGGTGGTGTTTCTGGCCCAATTAGCGGCAGCCAGGGACGTAGCCACCGCCTTACCCAATTTTGCCCTACAAATCGGTGTGGTGGCCCTGATGATTTGGTTATTTCGTCGGGAAAAAAAAGCTGGCGGTTGAGGGAGTAGCCACCGATAGCCAAAACGGTCTCTTTCCCTGGAGAATAAAAGTTAACATTAACTCCAATCTTTCTGTGTTATGATCAGGGGGAGAGTCAAGATTAGTGTTCAAGTTCGTTTTCAGTATTAATTCGGTAAGTCTTTTACTTTAGTATTGTTCGGCTTCTCCCTGAATTTTGTGTCTCCACACCGTTTCGAGTATTGTTCGAGGATTCAAGTATTATGTCTATTTTTGTTGGTAATCTCTCTTACGAGCAGCGCAAACGCGGTTTCGCCTTCGTGGAAATGGAAAGTAAAGCCCAGGAAGCCGCCGCAATTGAGGCACTAGATGGTGCTGACTGGATGGGGCGATCAATTAAAGTTAACGAGGCCCGCGAGCGTGAAGAGCGCGCGCCCTTCAATGGTGGTGGTGGTGACAGAAAAAAACGCTATTAAGCTTTTTTTGTGAATAATTGTGGGAGGGTGGACAGGGTTCACCCTTTTTTGTCGGCAATTGCGATCGCTGCTCCTCTCAAATGTCTGAGTCTCTCCAAAAGGTAACAAGTAGGGTTTGCGGCAAAAAGTTTTTCGTGGGGGTAGGGTGTGGGGTGTGGGGTGTGGGGTGTAGGGTTTTACCCATTTTCAGGTGGTCAGTTACCTAATTTTCAGGGAAAAAGTCCCGGAATTTTACCCCCGATCACTCCAAGGGTCAGCACTTTTTGAGGGAAAAAAAATCTAAAAACCTTATCTAACAAGGTTTTTAGATTTATTCAGCAAACCCCAAGTAAACTATAAGGGATATCGCCATCAGATTCTGATCGGCGATCAACTCTTTCTGTGTTATGATCGAGGCGAGAGTCAAGATTGGTGTTCAAGTTCGTTTCCAGTATTAATCCGGTAAGTTTTTTACTTTAGTATTGTTCGGCTTCTCCCTGAATTTTGTGTCTCCACACCGTTTCGAGTATTGTTCGAGGATTCAAGTATTATGTCTATTTTTGTTGGTAATCTCTCTTACGAGGGGAGACAGGCCGCAAACGCGGTTTTGCCTTCGTGGAAATGGAAAATAAAGGCCAGGAAGGCGCCGCGATTGCCGCCCTGGATGGTGCTGAATGGATGGGGCGATCAATTAAAGTTAACGAAGCCCGCGATCGTGAAGAGCGTGCGCCCTTCAATGGTGGTGGTGGTGGTGACAGAAAAAAACGCTATTAAGCTTTTTTTGTGAATAATTGTGGGAGGGTGGACAGGGTTCACCCTTTTTTGTCGGCAATTGCGATCGCTGCTCCTCTCAAGGTAACAAGTAAACTATAAAGGATATCGTCATCAGGTCTGATCGGCGATCGACTCCCGAATATATGGACAACAAAAACCCATGGAGACAACCTATACCCTAGCTGATGGGCCTGAAGCACTTCAATGCCCCACTTTAATTGAAGATGATCGCACGGGCATGAGTCCCGAAACCCTAAAACGGGCTTTTCTGGACAATCTATTTTATTTGCAAGGGGTTAACCGCACCGATGCCAGTCCCTACAATTACTATGTCGCCCTTGCCTACACCGTTCGCGATCGCCTGCTGCGTCGTTTTCTGAAATCCACCGACACCTACAAACAAGAAAAAGTTAAACTCGTCTGCTATTTCTCCGCCGAATTCCTCATGGGGCGGTATTTAGGCAATAATCTCGCTAATTTGGGTATTTATGACCGAATCAAAGAGATGATCGAGGAATTAGGTCTTGATTTTGAGGAAATTATCGAACAGGAACCGGATCCCGGCCTGGGAAACGGCGGTTTAGGTCGTTTAGCGGCTTGTTTCCTCGATTCCCTCGCTTCCTTAGAAATTCCCGCCATCGGTTACGGTATCCGCTACGAATTTGGCATTTTCCATCAAATCATCCAAAACGGTTGGCAGGTGGAAATCCCCGATAACTGGCTACGCTTCGGCAATCCTTGGGAATTACCCCGTCCCGATGAAAGTGTGGAAGTAAAACTGGGTGGCCGGACGGAAATCTATCACGACGATAAGGGACAGGAACGGGTACAATGGCTGCCGGAACGTCGGGTTTTAGCCATTCCCCACGATACCCCCGTCCCGGGTTACAAAACCAACACGGTTAACGCTTTGCGTCTCTGGAAAGCAGAAGCGAGTGAATCGTTTAATTTTGAGGCTTTTAACGCCGGGTTATACGATCAATCCGTGGCCGAAAAAATGGACGCGGAAACCATTTCTAAAGTCCTTTATCCCAACGATAACACCCCCGCCGGTCGCGAATTACGTCTCGCCCAACAATACTTTTTTGTGGCCGCTTCCCTGCAAGATTTAATTCGCATTCACCTAAAAAGCCACAAAAATCTGCAAAACTTCCACGAAACCGCCGCTATTCAACTGAACGATACTCACCCCGCCATTGCGATCGCTGAGTTAATGCGTTTGTTAGTGGATGAAAACGGCTTAGAATGGTCAAAAGCTTGGGCAATTACCCAAAAAACCTTCGCTTATACCAATCATACCCTATTGCCGGAAGCCCTGGAACGTTGGTCGGCGGATTTACTTGGTAAACTGCTGCCCCGACATCTAGAAATTATCTATCTGATCAATCACTTTTTCCTTGAGGATGTGCGGACTTGGTTTCCCGATAACGAGGAATTATTGGGCAAATTGTCGATAGTTGAAGAAGCTGGTTGGGGTAATAAACAAATTCGCATGGCTAATTTAGCCTGTGTGGGTAGTCACTCGATTAACGGAGTCGCCGCTTTACACACAGAGTTACTGCAAAAGGACACCCTGAAAGAGTTTGCCATGCTCTGGCCGGAAAAATTCTACAATAAAACCAATGGTGTCACCCCGCGTCGGTGGATTTTATTGAGCAATCCCCAATTATCGGCACTATTTACTGAAAAAATCGGCGATGATTGGTTAAAAGACCTGAAGGAATTGCGAAAACTGGAACAATACCTTGATGATCCCGAATTCCGTCAGCGTTGGTATGAAATTAAACAGGCGAATAAGGCCGATTTAGCGGCTTATATGCTGAAAACCCGCAATATCGAGGTGGATGTTAATTCGATTTTCGATGTGCAGGTAAAACGGATTCACGAATACAAACGCCAACATCTGGCAGTTCTGCACATTATCGCCCTTTACAATCGCATTAAACAGAACCCTCAGATCGATATCGTGCCGCGCACTTTTATCTTTGGTGGTAAGGCAGCCCCCGGTTACTTTATGGCTAAGTTAATTATTAAGTTAACTAATGCTGTAGCTGAAATTGTTAATAAGGATCCTGATGTCAGAGGTCGTTTAAAATTGGTTTTCCTGCCTAACTTTAACGTTTCTTTGGGTCAACGCATCTATCCGGCGGCGGATCTGTCCGAACAGATTTCCACGGCGGGTAAGGAAGCTTCCGGAACCGGTAACATGAAGTTTGCCATGAATGGCTCCCTCACCATTGGGACTCTGGACGGTGCTAATATCGAAATTCGCGAGGAAGCAGGGGCAGAAAATTTCTTCCTTTTTGGCTTGACAGCAGGAGAAGTTTATGCTAAGAAAGCACACGGTTATGAACCGATGAGCTATTACAAAAATAATCGCGAATTGAAGGGAGTGATCGATCGAATTAAGAGTGGTTATTTTAGCCATGGTGACCAGGAATTATTCAGGCCGATCGTCGATTCTCTCCTCTACGATGACCAGTATATGCTTTTAGCTGATTATCAATCCTACGCTGATTGTCAGGAACAGGTAAGTGAAGCTTATCGCGATCGGGACAAGTGGACGCGGATGTCGATTCTCAACTCGGTTCGTATGGCCAAATTCTCTAGCGATCGCACAATCTGGGAATATTGTCAAGAGATTTGGAAAGTTAATCCAGTCAAGATTAGTTTAGAGGATTAAAAAACTCGGTCAAGTTCGGGTTTAGTCTTTGACTGGCCCGAATTTTGGAACCGTAGCCCCAAAAATGCTTTGTGAAAACGTCTAAACTATGATTTTTATGATTGTTTGATGGACTAGGATTTTAAGTTTTATACACTTCAATTATTTCTAGTTATAGTTAGGTTTTCTTTTCGGCTTGTGAACTCTTTTAAACTGTAAACTGATATTTCCAAAATTAAGCAATAATCCAATATCTAACCCATAAGCTTCGAGATAATTGATAGCTTGTGCTAAGTGAACGTCTTCAAGTTGAATAACGGCTTTTAATTCTACCATCACTTTACCTTCAACAAAAAAGTCAACTCGTCTTGTACCTATTTGATCATCTTTATAAAAGATCGGCATTTCGTGTTCTCTCGAAAAAGATAATCCCTGTAGGTTCATTTCTTTTGCCAAAGCACGTTGATAAATTACTTCTTGAAAACCATTTCCTAAGATACGGTGAACTTCCATTGCACAACCAATAATTTTACCTGTTAGTTCACTTTCAGGGTATTGGGGATTAATAAAAGTCATGGCTAGGATTTAGATGATGAAGTGAGGATTTTGATTAGATTGTCTCTGATAATTCAATGTCTAAACTATGATTAGACTCATGATTTAATGATGGACTATGATTGGGTTGTTTTTGACAATTCAATGTCTAAACTATGATTTAGAATGATTGAATGATAGACTATGATTAGGTTATCTTTCGACAATCACGACTATTTATTGTATTATATCACATCATGGGGTCGCTCTCTCGAAAAGAATCATAGTCCATCACATAATCACAAAAATCATAGTTAAGACGATGATTAGAATGAGCGACTATGATTAGGTTATCTTTGACAATCATGAGTATTTATTGTCTTATATCACATCATGGGGTCGCTC
>VYLH01000150.1_pt1 | contig 15967 bp, 15 predicted proteins | sample 5114361 | NCBI WGS metagenome assembly VYLH01 (sample SAMN12291772, study PRJNA351875) | freshwater metagenome | isolation source: freshwater lake | place: USA: Michigan, Kent Lake | collected 2013-08-15
TGATGACTGTATAGAGGCCGAGATCCTCTGTCTTCCAATGGAAGTCATAGCCGCGCTTTTCCAGGCCATGGACATCCTTGTGCCAAGTCGAATAGCGGTCCTGGCACAAGGCGTTGACCGGCAGGATATAGCCGCCATCGCCCACGATACGGTGGATGGCCGTCAGCACCCTGTCATTCATCAGCGCCCGGCTGAGGTCATCAAACCGCGCCAAGGCATTGTTGCGGACATGCGTGCTGTCACCCAGCGACGGGTCCAGACTGTCAGGTCGGGCGAAGATTGCTTCGGCCATCTGTCGGATCTCGCCGGCCGCGTCTGCTGCGTATATGTCCTTCAGTACTGTAAAGCCGTGCAGGGCCAGCCCATGGCGCAGCACCGCGTCGCCCTCCTCCCGTGGCAGGAAGCGCATCAGGGCGCTTCGTTCCGGGATACCGTAGGGGTGATGCCACCCTTCCATCTGCTCCATCTCATAGCCGGCTGCGAACCCGCAGGCCGCCAGCACGGCCGGTTCTTGGAACCAGTTATGGGGATTGACCTGCAAGACCCCCTCGCCTGCTTCCGCCAAGGTTGCCGACGCGTAGATGGCCCCACCCGGCTTCAGATGTACGCGCAATCTGCCCAGAATATCTTCGATCACCTCGGGCGGCAGGTGGGTAAAGACGGACTGGGCCCAGATGATGTCAAAGCGCTTGTCGCCAAGCGCACTCAGGTCGCCGTCCGGAATGACATGCAGGGCCGGCTGCTTGGCTTCCAGGCCATGGGCCTCCAGGATCCGACGGCCCTCAACGATGGACACGGCGGAGATGTCGACGCCCGTATAGCGTCCTGCATCCAGATAGTCCGCGATATACTTGCCAGCCGACGCCGTACCACAGCCATAATCCAGGAAATCTGCCGTAGGTGGCATCAGCAGCTGGTCCCGCAGCCAATCCAGCTGAAAGACCCGGTTCAGACGTTCAAACGTATCGGCCGAATGGGCAATGATCCGATCCTGGCGTTCAGCGTAGTAACGCACGTAATCGGAAACAGGATCGCGGTGCAGATACTTGTCGAACAGCTGACGTTCAGGGTCGGTGAGGTCCTGGCTGGCAAACAGGCGCTGAACCTTGAACCCCCGATACGTCATCTCAACCCACCCCTGACTGTATCCGTACATGTCGGATGCTCCGGCCAGCAAGCCTATCGCCTCGCTCGGCCTCATGCCACCCTTTACAGCCGGCCTGAACGGCACCGAGGCTGTAGCCATGGATAGCGGGCCGGAATTATGGCATGACGGCGATGTGTCATTGGCAGTGCCGGATCAAGATTGAGTCCGGGCAGGAGTGAAGATGCCTGTCGATCATTTCCACGCCTTCGCCGGTGGCGGTGCCCGGCGTTACGCCGACCTGATCGGGGGGGCGGCGGATGATGGTCCACCCCACCATTTTGATACCGGGGCCACGCTGGATCCATCCGTTCTGCTGGGTCCGTCGGCCTGCTGTGCTAATGCGCTGGGCGGGAGGGAGCGTATTCTTGTGGGGGCCGGAACCGTGCTGCGCGGTGTTCTGCGGATCGATGCCTTCGGCGATGGCCATATCTGCATTGGTGACGGGTGCTATGTCGGTGATGACACGATCATCAGTGCGGCTGCCCGGGTGGATATAGCGGATCATGTGCTGATCGCCCATGGCGTGCAGATATTTGACAATAACACGCACCCCCTGACGGCAGCCGCACGGCGCACGCATTTCGAGGCGATACTGGCGGGCCGCACAGCGGTGCCCACCATCGACAGCGTGGCTGTCCATATCGGGACGGGTGCCTGGATCGGGATGAACAGCCTGATCATGAAAGGGGTGCGGATTGGTGCCGGTGCGGTTGTGGCTGCCGGCTCCGTTGTCGTGTCCGACATACCCGCTGGCTGGCTGGTGGGGGGGAACCCCGCCCGGCCCTTAAAGCCGGTGGAAGCCGATGCCGCCTGTTTGCCCGTGGTCGGCCCCGACTTGTCGGTACGCTGGCCGGATTATGGTGCAACAAAGGCGGTCACGTCCGGCAACTGTCAATCCCCGGTGGTTGGGGGGGTGAACTGGTATCCACCTGTGATGGCCGCCGCCCCCACGGCGCAGCAGCGGCTTTACAGCCATGATTATCTGACCGACGCGACCCGCCTGCTGGAGCGGCTGGAACATGACGCCTACACTCAGTATTTGCGGCACTTTTATGCTGAGGGACGGGAGCGTTTCGGAGCCGACTGGCGCTATGCCGACATTGTCACCGTCCTTTTGTGCCTATCCGACCTGATCCGTCCCCACGATTACCTTGAGATCGGTGTCCGTCGTGGCCGCAGCGCCTGTGCCGTGGCCAGCCGTGCCCCGGAATGCCGCATGGACCTGTTTGACATGTGGGTCAACAATTATGCCGGCATGAGCAATCCCGGCCCCGTACTGGTGGCGGCAGAACTGGCCAAGGTTGGGCACAAGCCGGGCCTGACACGTTTCATTGATGGGGATTCACACCAGACCCTGCCAGCCCATTTCGCTGCACATCCTGACGCCGCCTATGATCTGATTACGGTCGATGGCGATCACAGCCTGGATGGTGCCGCGCAGGACCTGTTCGACGTGCTGCCACGCCTGCGGATCGGTGGTGCCGTGGTGTTCGACGATATCGCCCATCCAGCCCATCCGGAGCTCTGGATGTTGTGGCAGCGCATGGTCGTCGAGGATCCGCGTTTTTCCAGTTTCAGCTATCGTGAGGCCGGCTATGGTGTCGGCTTTGCGATCCGAATGGCCTGACGGTCCCGCCCATGTTCAGCGAGTCCGCCGTCTTAGCCCAGGTCCGCGCCCGGTTGATGGTCTTGGTGCAGGAAGGTTTCCCCCCAGCGCCGGGGGCGCCGCGCATCCTGGTGCCTGTCATTCCCTGGTACGAAACCTGTGTGCCGCATTTCAGCATTCTGGCCGCCTTGCTGCTGGCCCGGCGCGGGCAGGTGAAGCCGGTCTTTATCGTGCAGGACCTGCCCTGGCCAGCCGATGCTGGCTACCGGCTGGCAGAACTGGCGGCGTTGGCTCCGCTGCTGGCAGCATTGGCCAGCCATTGGCCGGTCCATCGTCTGTCCGACCACCAGCCGGGGGCGGTGATCGACACAGCCATCCTGGAGGCCGCCGTGAAGTGGGATGTGCGGCACTGGCTGGGTCGAGGGGCCGTCACGCCGGAAGGGGTGGAGGGGCAGTCACAGCTATGTCGGACAGCCGGGGAGGCGATCATGAGACGGCTTTCGCCCCTGCTGTCTCTGCCCGGCGTTGACCGCATCCTGGTGCCGGGTGGCGTGGTCAATGGCAGCCTGATCTATCGCCGTATGGCGGTCGCCGCAGGCCTGCGTACCTTCTGCTATGACGCGGGACCGGGTCTGATCGTGACCGGAACGGAAGGTCCAGGCGGCCATCACAGCGACCTTGTTCCCTTGTTCGAGCGCGTTGTCGAGGACTGGCCACAGGCCCATGACGGTATGGTGTCAGAGGCGCAAGCCCTGCTGGCCGACCGTGAACGTGGCCAGGACCGGATCATCCGTATTCCTTTTCAGGCCGACCGTGACACCCTGGCGGGGGATATTGTCTTCTTCCTGTCGCGTGAGCATGATTCGAACTGGCTGGATCGCGACTGTCTGTTCGATACCCAGAGTGAATGGCTATGCTGGACAATCCCGCGCCTGCTGGCAGCCCGACCGGACCTGCGGATTACGGTGCGCGGCCATCCGCGCGGCCGGCTTTATCCTTGCCGCCTCAGTGACCGGGCGCTGACGGACCTCACAACCCTGCTGCCGACGGACAGCCGGGTCCGGATCATCGCCAAGGATGAGGATATTTCCTCCTACGACCTGATGCGACGGGCGCGGCTGGTGACGGCCGGCCCCTCCACGACCTGCCTGGAAGCGGCCATGATGGGCCGGCCCGTCATCTCTACCCATGTCTCCAGCTTCACGCAGGCGGCAGGCATCGCCGTGCGTCCGGTCGATCGGGATACGTATTTGGCGATGTTGAGCCGGCCAGAAGCGCCCCCGCCCGTCGATCCGCATCGAGCCGCCCTGATGTACTGGCTGCTGGAACGCACCAGCCGTCTGCTGACCCGCTGCAATCCGATCCCTGATGATCTGGCAGCCTGGACAGATCGCCCGATCCCGGAATGGCTGTCGGATCCCGCCGCCCTTTACCTGATCACCATGCTCGAAACAGGCCGTTCCATTCAGGAACAGCGGGCGATTGATGCGCTGCCCCCACTCATGGCTGGACCCGGGCCAGGGCCTGCGTGAACTTGGCCCACTCAGCGGCGGGCACTGCTTGGCCCTGCGCATGTCGCTGACACAGCAGCAGCAGGGATCGCAAGGCCAGCTGGGCGATGATCTGGCGCAGATAGGCTTGGTCCGGTGTATTCCCATAGGCCTTGGCGAAAGCGTCCCACAGATGGCCGGCGGTGTCCGGTGGACCGGTATCAATGAACCGGTCCATCACCATGGCCAGATCGCAAGCCGGTGACAGGTGACTGAGGGTTGCCGTCTCGAAATCGACAAACCAGGGCAGCCCGTCTTCCAAGCTGAAGCAGACGTTGCTGTAATTCAGGTCGCCGTGCAGGGCTTGGGTATCCCTGCCCGTCAGCAGGCCGCTGTCAAACCGCAGTTCCCGATGGCATAGCCAGTCTGTGACCGCTGCCGGTACCCCGGTCGGTGTATTGCTGCGGCATCTGGTTGCCATGTCCTGCAGGGTTGCATATCGGGCGGCCGTTCGCCCGGCGATCACGGAACGCAACGGGCTGACCGTCAGGGCAGCATGCAGTCGGGTCAGGGCGTTGCCCAGCCTTTCCAGGTCTGTGGCATCGGCATGCGCATAGCGGTGCGGGCGGTAAGGGCTGGCGAACCAGCCCCCTCCGGCCGGGTCTGGCCTGGGAAAGCCAGGGACCGGCGGGCAGACGGGCAGGCCCTGCGCCGCCAGTCCGTCGCTCAACGCCTGCGCCAGATGGTGGCGATCCAATGCCTCTGCGGGGACAAAGCGGATGAAAAGTGCTTCGCAGCCACCGCCCACCACATGCTTGCCAGGCAGTGTCCGCCCCTCGCCCCAAAGCTGGAAGACGGGAGTGTCCGCCGACAGGGCCAGGGTGATGCGCAGCCTGTCGGCCTCCTCTGCCCCGGCCGGGATCAGGCGGGGGGCGGTCGGACGCAGGGCGGCGAACGCCGCCTCTGCTGGCAGGTCAGGCAGACAGGTCATGCCACCCCACCGGTTGTCCAGCCGCGACGCCACGGACCAGGCATCGGCCGGCGGCCTCTTCCCATTGCTCCACCCGGATGCCGCGGGCGGGAAAGGCAAAACGGACCGTCCCCAGCGAGAGAGGCTCGCCCGGTGCCAGATCGCGGGCGGCGACCAGCCCCATGCGGGACAGTTTGCGCGGACGGTTTCGGTCCAGCGGCCGATATTCGCGGCCCAGGGCGGTATGGATGATGGCACAGGCTTGCTGGACACGAGCGACCTGGCCGATTGGCAAGGCATGGGCCACGTCCTGTTCCCCGTCCAGACCGTCCGGGCAAACGCCCTTTTCCAGCAGGCTGGCCCCCAGGGCGGTAGCGGCGTACAGCATCTCCTCCCCATGATGATGGTCCGACAGACCGAACGGCAGGCCCAGACTGCGGCCAAGGGATACCATGAAGCGCAGGTCATGGCGTTCCGGCCCGGCCGGCGGCGGATAGGGGCTGTGTTCTACCAGCAGCCGGTCTGTGCCACCGGCGCGTGCCCAGCTGACAGCGCGGTCAATCTCTTCCAGGCTGCTGTCGCCGGTATCGATCAGCAGGGGCCGACCGGCAGCGGCCATAGCGGTAATCAGCGGTTGATGGACGATGTTGGACGTGGCGACCTTCAGCCCATCGACATCCAGGTCAAGCGCAAAACGCAGTCCTGTCAGATCGTAGATCGACAGAACGATCCCCATGCCCCGGTCGCGGGCATGTCCAAAGATGCGTTCGTAGGTGGGCAGCGGCACGACCTTGCGTTCAATCAACCGACGATACGGTTCCTCGCGCATCACCCCCTGTCGGTCGGGGTAGCGGATCGCCGTACCGTCATCCAGGCAGATATCAGGATCGTGCAGTACCTCCCCCTTGATCACCTTCACCCCGGCCTCAGCCAGCCGATCCACCATCTCCAGGGCCAGCCCTTCATCCTGGTTGAAGAAGGTACCGATGTCCGGCAGGAGCAGCGGGGCGCCGCCCGGGGTAACCGCATGGGAACCCAGGTTGAAGGGTGTGAAGGACATCAGGGTTCCTCCTGGCGGCGGGCGCAAAGCCATTCAGCAAGGGCCAGATCACCGGCATCGTCGATATCGACGGAACGGGCGCGTGGCATGGTGATCCAGCAGGGGGGGGTGCTGTGGAAATCCGCCCCGGCCAGCAGCCGCTCGACCCTTATGACGTAGACGGCACCATTGGGCAAAAAAACACGACCCGGGTCGTTCGCCAGTAATGGCGACAGCCGCTCTCCTTCTGCCTGCTGCAACCAGTGGGCTGGCTTCTCGGGCACGCAGACACTGATGCAGGCATCGGCCCCTGTCCGTCGGCACTGGTCGATGGCAGCATTGATATCGGCGGCTGTGCGGAAGGGACTGGTCGGCTGCAGCAGTACCGCGAAGTCAAACGGTTCGGCCAGATCGTGCAGGACCTGACGCATGACCTCAACATTGCGCACCGCATCGCCAGCCAGGGCGGCAGGGCGAGACAGGGCCAGCAGGCGTGGCCGGCCGACGGCGCGCGCCAGAACGACCGGGTCATCACTGCTGAGCACCAGCCTGTCCAGGTCGCTGGCCTCTGCCGCGTCCAGTGTCCAGTCGATCAGCGGCCGCCCCCCCAACGGCCGCAGGTTCTTGCCCGGCAGACGCCGCGAACCGGCACGGGCCGGGATAATGCCAAGCGTCCGGTTCATCCCGCCCCGTCCCTGTGGTCCTGGCGGGCGCGGTTCAGATCGTCGATGCGACCGATATCGATCCAGTAATCCTGCAATGGATAGGCATGAACCGGCAGCCCGCGCGCCATGGCCAGCGACAGCAGGTCGGTCATATCCATGCGGGGATTGGCCGGGTCTCGGGTCTGGCATTCACGCAACAGTTCCACCATGCGCCAGTCCAGGCAGTAGATTCCGGCATTGACCGGCACCTCGATGGTTGGCTTTTCGCGCAGGGCCGCGATGCGGCTGCCCGCCAGGTCCAGCACGCCATAAGGAATGTCGACCATGTGCGGCTTGGCGCAGACCGTGGCGGCGGCCCCCTGATCACGATGGAAGTCCAACAGGTGGGGGAAGTGCAGACGCGTTACGACATCGCCGTTGATGACGATGATCGGCTTGGTCTCTGTTGCTTCCAGCAAACCCAGGGCGCCCGCCGTACCCAGAGGGCCTTGTTCTTGCAGATATTGGATGGAGACATCCCATTCCCGTCCATCGCCGAAATGGCTGATGATCTGCTCGGCCTTGTAGTTCACGGCAAAGCAGAAGCGGTGGAAGCCCTGCCCTGCGAACTGCGTCAGAATATGCTCCAGCAGGGGCTTTGACCCCAGGGGCAGCATCGGCTTCGGTACGTCTTCTGTCAGGGGGCGCAGCCTTGTGCCCAGGCCGCCGGCCATCACGAAGACCAGATTGTCGTGGCGCGGCATCGCGCGCAGCAATTGCCGTTCTGAAACGACATCGACGACACAGCCCTGATCATCGACGATGGGCAGCTGCGCACGCCGGGTGCGGCGCATCCGGGCCAGCCAGCGCCCCGGCCCCTCGCTGCGCAGCGCCAGTTCCGGCACGGCATTCATATGGGCTGTGACAGCGGCATCCAGCCCCGCCCCAGCCAGAAGGGCGCGGCGGATATCTCCATCCGTCAGGGTTCCCATTGGTCGCCGCTCCGCATCCACGACCACGGCGATCTTCGACAGGCTCTGTTCGATCGCGCGCAGGGCATCGCGCAGACTGCCGCTGTTGTCGATCAGTTCCACAGGGGGGCGGGGCTGACTGCGCCGATCTGCCATCAGCGCCTCCGTATGATGAATTGCAGCCGCGCGGATGGCCCCGTGGGCATCAGTGCGCTCGGGTCGCGCAATACAGGCTCAAACAGGTCGGCGAAGATGTCGACCCACTCCCGCTTGATGTCGGTGCGCCGCTCTGCTGCGATGGCACCAGCCATGCGGTTCAGCACCGGAAACAGCGGTCGCATCCCGACATTCCAGATCTGGGCGATGGCGCTGGGGAAGATGTCGCGGCACCCCACGATCTCGACCCGGTCATTCTTACCGAAAAGCGCTTCCCAGCCGCCTTGCGACAGAATGCCGGGATTATTGTGCTGGCGGCCGCGGTTCATCAGGTCACGCCACCCCTGTGGCATGGCGGGCAGCAGCTGGTCAAAGCTCAAGGCGCTGCGCTGATCGGTCATGACATCCAGGACAAGCCGTCCGCCAGGTCGGACCTTGTCCACGATATGATCGAAGGCGGCGGCCACGTCGGGCACCCAGTAGAGACTGTTACAATAGGCCAGATCCAGGCTCTCCGCCGGAATGGCGGCGGGTTCGCGCAGGTCGGCCTCCAGCAGATGCTGATAGAAACCCAGTGGCCGGGCCTTGGCCAGTAACGCAGGCTTATGGTCCGTGCCCCATTGATACCCCCTGTCCGGACGCTGACGGACCTGCGGATGGTAATCGTCCGTCTGGTGGGCGAAGACATCAATCCCCTGGCGGACAATCTCCTGGCTGGTGGCGGGATGCACGGCCCCGCCGAACAGGTCGAATTCCGGTGCGAACCGGCCCCCGCACTTGAAGAAGCTGTTGACCCCGTCACCACAGGCGAAATCGGCAGCAGTTTCTCCTGGTGCAGGGCGCAGATCGGTGCCGGCCAGGCAATAGCTGGCCAGGGCCAATCCATTTTCCGGCCGCAACCACCACAGGCTGAGCGCGCTTTCCAGGGTCTCCCGCAGGTCATGCCCGACCGGCACCATGTCAACGCTCATCACCCTTCCCCCTTCTCTAACCCTGGCCGCAGTGGACGGGCTGGAATGCCAGCCACCATGCTTCCCGCTGCCACATCGGCCGTCACCACGGAACCAGCCCCGATCACAGCTTCTGCCCCTATCCGCAGGCCAGGCAGGATAACAGCCCCGATGCCGATCAAGACACCGTCGGAACATTCAACCCCACCTGCCAGCCGCGCGCCGGGGGCCACATGCACGCCCCCGCCCAGCCGGCAATGATGATCCACGCTGCTTGCGGTGTTCAGGATACATGATCCACCCACCAGCGCCTCAACCCCGATGATCGCCCCAGCACAGGCCAGTGTACCGGGACCCAGCATGGCGGAGGGGGAGAGGATGGCGGAGGGGTGCAGGACACGGGCCAGCAGGCCGCCCCGCTCCGCGATGAGGGCTGCCAGACGCCGTCGGGCAATGCCATCCCCCAGGGCCGGTAAAAAACAATGGTCGCCGAGGAACCCCACCGATCCCAGCAGATCATCCGATCCCAGCCAGGGGGCCCCGCAAAGGGATGAAGCGGGGTCGGGTGCGAGGAACCCAGCCACCGTCATGCCGGACAGGCGGGCAGCCTCTACGGCCACAGCGGCATGCCCCCCTCCACCCAGCACGACCAGGGGGCGAACAGGTTCAATCATGACGCATGTCCAAGGGGACGGTGATCTGTTCGTCGGGTACGAAATCGCGGGCGGCGACGCTACCGGCCAGGTCCAGAAGCCGCATCGGGGGCAGTCCGTCCCCCGGACGCTTCACAGTGATGTTGCTGTCGTCCAGCAGGTCCCCGGCACGGATGTTTCGGGTGGCCACCAAACTGCCGCGGATGGCAGCGATATTGCCGACCTCTGAAGGGCGCGGCGCCTTGACCCCATCGCCCAGTGCGCTTTCCACGATACGCGCCTCTTCCACCAGCCGTGCCAGACCCGCCACATCCAGAGACGCACGGTGGTCCGGGCCGGGCAGGGATTGGTCCAGGGTGAAATGCTTCTCCAATACCACGGCCCCCAGGGCCACAGCCGCCACCGCAACACAGGTTCCTTCCGTATGGTCGGACAGACCAACGGGCAGGGTGAAGCGGTTACGCAGGGTGGCCAGGGCGCGCAGGTTGCTGTCCTGCGGTGGGGCCGGATAATCGCTGACACAATGCAGCAGGGTGACACGCTGCGCCAGCAGGGCAGCCCCTTCCGGCGAGCTGGCCGCCGCCGTTGCCTCGGCGGATCGGGGCAGGCCTGGCAAGCCCAGCAGCCCATAAGCCAGCACGCCCAGGGCCATGGCGATTTCATCCAACGTGGCCATGCCCGTTGACAGGATGACAGGCAGGCCCGTGCGGGCCGCGCGGAGCAGCAGCATCGGGTTGACCAACTCACCCGATGGTATCTTCACACGGCGAATGCCCGTCTCGGACACCAGAAAATCCAGGCTGTCGGGATCGAAGGCGGTGGACATGAACTCAATGCCGATGGACTGGCAATGGCGGGCCAGGTGGCGGAATGCCGCATCGGGCAGTTCCAGCGCGCGCAACATGTCCTGCTGTGATCGCTGACCGCCCGTCGCCGTCTCCTGATAGGCGCAGGTGGCAGCGCGACGGGTGGTCAGCCGGTCGGTGCGAAAGGTCTGGTACTTGACAGCATCGGCACCACAGGTGCGGGCCGCCTCAGCCAGTTCCAGGGCACGGGCGGGGCTGCCATCATGGTTCACCCCAGCCTCGGCGATGATGAAGCAGGGTGTCGTCATGCTTCGATCCGCTTCACGATCATGAAAGCCTCCGCCGCCATCAAGCCTGCCTCGCTGCCCCGCAGCAGGGCCAGGGCGCGCACCGCCTCCATGCTGCGGGGAAAGGGGGGTGGTTTTATTTCGGAATCGAAAATAGCAAAGGCTGCTAACTTTTCTTCCAGATACGATATGATGTTGACATACAGGTTCGGACGAAATCCGATCGTGGTAGGGTCAATCCCGAAGTTGGTCTCTGACAAGGTTTCATAAAGGCGGATTTCCTGCACCGACGGGTAGCGGAACCATTTCGTGGCCCCCGATGCGGCGCGGAACACAGCCGCATGGTCGGAATGGATGTCACCGGGGAACGGCAGATAGACAAGCGCAGGTGCCACATGCTGCACCACGGATCCGATGGCAGCCACCAGATCCCCCAAGGGCAGCCGGTCCAGCCCGGCCGGCGGCAGGCCAAGCCGGTGGGTAGCAGCAAAGCCCAGCCTTGCCGCCAGGGCTTGCACTTCCACGTCGCGCTGTTCGGCGGTGATCCCGCCCATGGGCTGTCCAGCCTGGATATCGGTGACCAAAAGCCAATGGACCACGTCGCCATGCGCCCGATGGCGCAGAATGGTGCCGCCACAGCCCAGGGTTTCGTCATCGGCGTGCGGGGCGATTACCAGGACCGTCTGGTTCATTGCAGATAGGCTCCCGCTTGTGGCAGGGGTGATATCCCATGCCTGACAATCCAGATGCTGCCACCCCAGCACTTGACCAGCAACCGCCCTGCCTCAATCGCCAGGATCAGACCAGGCTCCAGATGGGCGGGTGCTGCTGGCCCTGGCTCTACCCGGGTTACCGGCACGTCTTGCCCCTGATAGAGGCAGGTGGCCCCCGGATAGGGCGGGGCCAGTGCCCTGACCAGGGCCGATATGGCCTCACCCGTCATGCGCCAGTCGATCCGCCCGTCGGCGGCATTGCGCCGACGCCAGCTGTTGCCCATGCTGGGCGGTTGCGGCTGCGGTGTCAGTTTACCCAAGGCATAAGCGGGCAGGAAACGGCTGATCTGCGCGGCAGCGGTATCCGCGACGCGGGCATAGAGGTCTGCGGCTTGGTCGGTTGGTCTGATGGGAACGGCGACCTGATCCAGGATAGGGCCTGTGTCGGCTCCGGCATCCATCAGGAAAAAGGTCGACGCCGTCTCTTTCAGGCCCAATGCCATGGCCCAGATCAGGGGGTGGCGTCCCCGGTTGCGGGGCAGGGCGGCAGGATGGAACCCGATGATGCCGCGCGGGACAACAGTGATAGTGGCCGGCGACAGCAATCGTGACCAGCCACAACACAGGCCCAGCTCGATCCGCTCCTGCTCCAGAAAGTCGCGGATGCGGGGACGCGGGGCAGTCTGTTTCCCCTCCCCCAACATCAGACACGTCGCCCCCAGTGCTGCTGCCTGGTCGGCAAGGCAGGCGAAGTCAGCATTCGCAGCCGAGGTCGTGCGGGTGATGGGCGGCGGCGGCGGCCAGCAGGCGGTGCGACATGTCCACACAGCCGATGAACGCTGTCCGCACCCTCATGCCACTCCCCCGTCATGGAAGCGTTTGCGCAGGATGCCGTCCAGCGGCTCATGAACCAGCCGCTCGGCGATGCGGCGGGCTGCCTGCCCGTCGCCATAGGGATTGGTGACCGCGCGTGCCAGAACCCGGAATTCCGGCTCCTGTGACCGGCGCAACGTCGCCGCAATCGCCTCTTCGTCCGCGGGACACCAGAGGACGGATGGCGCGCGCAGGCGGCCTTTCTGACGGTCGCCGATATCGATGGTGGGCACGCCGAGTGAGGGAGCCTCGATGATGCCGCTGGAGGAATTGCCGACCACGGCGTCGGCCAATCGCATCAAGCCCAGATAACGCCGGACCCCCAGGCTGGGCACCAGCTGGACCCGCCCTGTCCGGCGCACCGCATGGCGACGCAGTGGCTCCAGGATGTCACGGCCCAATGTATCGGCATTGGGGTAGGTCATAATACAGGTGATATCCCCCAACCCATCCAGCGCCGACAGCATCGCCTCCACGGCGGCGACCGGGCTGGCGGCATCCAGCGTGACGGGGTGATAGGTGACCAGGAACAGGGGGCGGTCAGCGGGTAGCGCCATGCCCAGTTCCCTTTCCAGGGTCGCCCGGTCGGGAACAGGCTGTGACAGGATGTTGTCGATCCCCAGGGCACCCACGGTGAAAACCCGCTCGGGGGCCTCTCCCATGCGCAGCAGGCGCTGGCGATAGGGCTCGGTGCTGGTGAAATGCAGATGTGCCATCTTCGACACAGCGTGGCGGATGGCCTCGTCGATCAGGCCTTCCGTCGCCTCACCGCCATGCAGGTGGGCCACGGGGATGCGGTGGACCATGGCCGCCTGGACGGTCGCCAACAGTTCATACCGGTCGCCCAATCCGACCAGCAGGTCGGGGCGGCACCGTGCCAGCGCATCCGACATGCCGATGCAGGTCAGGGCCATGGATTTGCAGATGGCATCGGGACTGTCACCGGCCAGCAGCGCCTCCACCCGTGCCCAGATAGGCCAGCCATCCTCTTCAATCTCTGTCACGGTCCGCCCGAATTCCGGCACCAGATGCGAGCCCGTGACCAGCAACCCGACCTCGATCTGATCGCTCTGGCCCAGGGCGGCCAGCAACGGGCGCAGCAGGCCGTAATCGGCGCGAGTTCCGGTAACGATGGCCACTCTACGCATGGTTGCTCCTGCGTTGATTGGACATCAGCAGCCCCGTGATGGTCTCGATCACCCGGTCCTGATCGGTGGCTGAAAGGCCGACGGAACTGGGCAGGCTCAATGCCTGATCGTAAAGCCGCTCTGCCACCTCACCACCGAGGAACAGAGCACCAGCATGGGCCGGGGACAGATGGATGGGTTGCCAGAGGGGACGGCTCTCGATCCCCTGTTCCTTCAGATGCGCCATTACCTGTCGGGATGTCAGGCCGGTGATGGCTGGATCAATGGTCAGGGTGAACAGCCACCAGGCGGGGTCAACGCCCTCTGCCGGTCCGATCCAGCCGATGCCGGCCCGACCCACGAATGCGCTGGCATAGCGGTCGGCAATGGCGCGCTTGGCTGCCAGATGACCGGTCAGTTGCTCCAGCTGTGCAAGCCCCACCGCAGCATGCAGGTTGCTCATCCGGTAATTATAGCCAACTGCGTCATGGACATATTCGCTGCCCGGCAGCTTGGCCTGTTCGGACAGGTGGCGCACCCGGTCGGCCAGGGTCCTGTCGTCAGTTACCACCATGCCGCCGGCGCCCGTGGTGATGGTCTTATTGCCGTTGAAGCTGAAACAGCCCAACCGACCGAAGGTGCCCGCATGCCTGCCCGCTATGTGTACACCCAACGCTTCTGCCGCATCCTCGACGACAACCAGATGATGACGGGCAGCGATGGCCAGCAGCGCGGGCAGATCGGCCCCATGGCCCAGGATATGAACGGGCACGATGCCTGCCACCCGCCGACCACTTTGCCGGTGTCGGCAGGTGCCTTTCCGCGTGTCACACTCCTCCATCAGGAAGCGGCTGACACGGTCCATGTCCATCTGCCAGCTGCCGGGATGGCAGTCCACCAGCACGGGATCGGCCCCGGCATGGCGGATGGCGTTGACAGAGGCAATAAAGGTCAGGCTGGAAACCAGTATCAGGTCACCAGGTCCGACGCCGGCGGCCAGCATCGCCAGATGCAGCGCCGCCGTACCCGACGCACAGGCGATGGCATGGGTAGCCCCCACATGCTGGGCGAATGCCGCCTCAAACCGCCGCACAAAAGGCCCGACGGAGGAAACCCAGTTGTCATCCACGCAGCTGGTCAGATATTCGCGCTCCCGCCCCCCCAGGCAGGGAACGGAAAGCGGGATGAAGGTGGTGTCAGACGACATATCGATCAACATTCACATAGCGGGCGCGGTTGTCTGGATTGCGCAGCCAGTCCGCAAAGCGCAACAACCCCTCCTGCAGGCCCGCTTCCCCGACCAGGGTCGGCCGCCAGCCCAACAGACTGAGGGCCTTTTCATTGCCGCACAGCAGCCGGTCGACTTCGCTGTCGGCAGGGCGCAGACGTGCCGCCTCCTGCTCCAGCCGTGCCTCGCGGCCCGTCACGGCCATACACAGGCGGGCCAGATCGCCGATGGAGACCTCATGCCCGCTGCCGATATTGATCACCTGGCCGATGGCGGCAGGGTGGTCATGAACGGCGATCATGCCTGCCACCGTGTCGCCAACAAAGGTAAAGTCGCGTCGCGGATCCAGCGCCCCCAGGTGCAGGGTGGGCGCCCCGTCCAGAAGCTGGGTCAGAATGGTAGGAATGACCGCCCGCAGGCTCTGGCGTGGCCCGAAAGTGTTGAAAGGCCGGACCACGGCTACGGGCAGGCCGAAGCTGCGCCAATAGGACAGGGCCATCTGGTCGGCCGCGATCTTGGTGGCGGCATAGGGGGATTGGGCCGAAAGCGGATGTTCTTCCGTCATCGGCACGAACTGCGCGCTGCCATAGGTTTCGCTCGTCGATGTCTGGACGACCCTATCAACCGACAGCCGGCGGGCAGCCTCCAGCACATTCAAGGTGCCTTTCACATTGACGTCGACAAAACTCTCCGCCGCCCGATAGCTGAAAGGAATAGCGATCAGGGCCGCCAGATGCAGAACCGATCCGCAACCTCGCATGGCTTCTTCAACGCAATACCGGTCGCGGATGTCGCCCAGCACCACGTCGAGACCGGCACGGCTCCCAGCCTCCACCGTGTCCAGCCAGCCCCAACTGTTGAAGCTGTTGTAGCAGCAGAAGGCCCGTACGGGACGCCCTTGTCGGACCAGCGTCTCGACCAGATGGCTGCCGATGAAGCCATCAGCACCGGTGACGAGGACCGGACGGGTCATGCTCTCCTGCTCCGAACAAGGGTTGGGCGGCGACCAAGAGACAGCGCCCTTACTGGCGAAGCTTACACCCAGGCTTGGCGACGTGAGAACGGGTTAATTCGCAAGTACCCGGAAACATGTGAGAATTTGACCTGATCCACTCCATTTTTCCTCCCATTCCAGGGCATGCCGCACGATCAGGTCCAGATCGTCCAGGCGCGGGCGCCAGCCCAGCAGGTCGCGCAGCCGGGCGCTGTCGGCCACCAGTTCGACCGGATCGCCGGCCCGGCGCGCGGCTTCCACCTGACGCAGCGGCTGGTCGGCAGCACGCTCCATGGCCGCCACCACCTGACGC
>VYLH01000114.1_pt1 | contig 15966 bp, 11 predicted proteins | sample 5114361 | NCBI WGS metagenome assembly VYLH01 (sample SAMN12291772, study PRJNA351875) | freshwater metagenome | isolation source: freshwater lake | place: USA: Michigan, Kent Lake | collected 2013-08-15
ACCAACCCCACGCACCCCTCCCCCAACCAACCCGGCCCCAACGGGTCTCGATAGTAGAACCCGTCTCGCCGGATTCCCGCCGCTCACCCCCGATTCAACCCGGCATTCGCATCCGCGCACCGAAGAGTCACCACCCCGGACGCGCACACGCGCCGCCCCGCTCCCCTGCATTCCCTCGTTCTCGCTCCGGAATCGCGCCCCCGCGCAAGAAACACGCAAGAGCCCGCCAGCGGCGGCACACGAACCGAAACGTGCCCTTTCATACGCCCCATTTCCCCTCCGGTTCGAACGAACCGAAACTTCCCGCCGCGCGAATGGACTTCCGACTCCGGCGCCCCACACTTCCATCCCAAGCGCTCTCTTCTTCCCCGCCTCCCGGTCCTTCACGCTCCCCGCGCCGCCCTCCCTTTCCGCGGCTAGCCTTTCCTCCGCGCCCGACTCCGGACGCCACACCACATGAACGCCCGCGCCCTCACCATCGCCAGAAACACCTTCATCGAGTGCCTTCGGCAACCGGTGCTCCTCCTCCTCGTCCTGGGCTGCGGCGTGCTCCAGGTCCTCATCACCTGGATGTCCGCCTTCTCCATGGCCGACGTCGAATCCGCCGAAGTCGCCGGCGACAACAAAATCCTCCTCGACATCGGCCTCTCCACCGTCTTCCTCTGCGGCACGCTCATCGCCGGCTTCATGTCCACCAGCGCCATCAGCCGCGAGATCGAAAACAAAACCATTCTCACCGTCGTCAGCAAGCCCATCGGCCGCTGGATCGTCGTCTTCGGCAAGTTCCTCGGCGTTGCCGGTGCCATCCTCATCGCCACCGTCATCATGCTCTGCTTCCTCATGATCGCCATCCGCCACGGCGTCATGACGACCTCCGCCGACGCCGTCGACCGCCCCGCCGTTTTCTTCGGCGTCGGAGCCGTCTTCATCTCCCTGCTCGGCGGCGCGTGGTGCAACTTCTTCTACCGCTGGAATTTCCCCCAAGTCGCCACGCTGCTGCTCCTGCCGCTCATCTTCGTCGCATACGTCGGCGTCCTGTTCACCTCGAAAACCTGGGCCTTTCAGGGGCTCCTCGTCGATTTCAAGCCCCAAATCCTGCTCGCCTGCATCTGCCTCGCGATCGCGATCCTCGTACTCACCAGCGTCGCCATCGCCGCCTCCACCAGGCTCGGTCAGGTCATGACCATCGTCGTCTGCATGGGCGTCTTCTCGCTCAGCCTCATGTCCAACTTCTTCATCGGGCGGCACGTCTTCCAGAACAGCCACGTCGCCGAGATCGAAAACGTCACAGCGCCCGACCCCGCCAAGCCCAGCCTCGCACTTCCCGGCGAGACCCTGAAAATCAAGCTCCGCGGCGCCCCCACCAAGCCGCTCCGCGTCGGCGCTTCCTTCTACTACTCACCCAGCCCCGTCGGCTTCCCCATGATGGTCCCCGCATTCCCCGTTCACAGCGGAGACTTTGAGAAGGACGGCGCCATCCTCGGCCCCGACGTCCCGCCCGGCGTCTACGTCACCCAGGTCAACGGCCTCGAGCTCACCGTCCGCCACATCGGCGGCACACCGCTCGCCGTGCAGCAGCCGCCGCAGCCCGACGACTTCGTCTTCACCGAAACCACCCGCATCAACCCCGTCGCGCTCGCCGCCTGGGGCGTCATCCCGAACATGCAGACCTTCTGGCTGCTCGACGCCATCTCCCAGAATCGCACCATCCCCGCGACCTATCCCCTGCTCGCACTCGCCTACGGCCTCGTCCAGATCGCGATGTTCCTCGCAGTCGCCGTCCTCCTCTTCGAAGGCCGCGACGTCGGCTGACGAGCCCAACGCGACGGCGTGGCGTCGTCGGTGCCTGCGCTCGAAGGCATTTCACCAAAGAGACACAGAGTCGCTGAGAAAGGCAATGGGTTGAAGGCAGCAGGAACACTCCTGCCTTTTGCCAACGGACTCTCTCTGCGTCTCAGTGCCTCTGTGGTGAAAACTCACGCCGGCAACAGTTCACCCGCCGCGTCGTGCTGCCCGATCGCGTTCTGATACGCAACCACGCACTTCTCGGCCGCCCCGCTCCACGTGAGCCGCTGCAGTTCGAACGCGCCGTGCTCCCGCAGCGTGTTGCTCAAGGGCGGATGCCGCAGCACCGCCACGATCTTGTTGGCCATCTCATCGATGTCCCAGAAGTCCACCTTCAGGACATGCGACAGCACTTCCGACACGCCGCTGGTCTTGCTCACAATCACCGGCACGTCGTGCGACAGCGCCTCGAGCGCCGCCAGCCCGAAGGGCTCGCTCACGCTGGGCATCACGTAGCAATCCGCCAGCCCGAACACCCGCTCCACGTCCTTGCCCTGCAGGAAACCGGTGAACACAACCTTGTGCCCGATCCCCATATTCGTCGCGAGCTCCACCATCCGCAGCGCCATATCGCCCGAGCCGGCGATCACGAACTTCGTGTTCGGCACCTTCTCCAGCACCCGCTTGGCCGCCGCGATGAAGTACTCCGGCCCCTTCTGCATCGTGATGCGCCCAAGGAAGAGCACGATCTTGTCGCTCTTCTGGATCGCCGCCTCGCGCGACGGCTGCTGGCCTTCGCGCTCGATGCCGTTGTACACCACATCAATCCGATCCGCCGGCACGCCGTAGCGCCGCTCGCAGATGCTCTTGGTCAACTGGCTCACCGCGATCACGCGGTCGGCGCTCTGCATCCCCATCCGCTCGATCTCGAACACCCGCTGGTTCACGTTGTTGCCCGCGCGGTCAAACTCCGTCGAGTGCACGTGCACCACCAAGGGCTTCCCGCTCACGCGGCTGAGCATCACGCCCGCCGGGAACGTCAACCAGTCGTGCGCATGAATGACGTCGTAGTCCTCGCCGCGCGTCAGCGACACCACCAGCCGCGCATATCGCTCGGCATCACCCACGAGGTCAAACCCGTAGTTGCCGTTCGACGGCCCATTGGTCAGGCCGTTCGAGCCGCCTCCCGCGCCGCCCAGCGACGACACCGGGAACGCGCCGCCCGCCCGCGACGTGCTCAAAAGCTCCGTGACGTGCTTCGCGTACGCGTCCTTCGCAACATCGTTCACCTGATCCGGCGACGGCAGCGTCACATCGCTCACATCCACCAGCGTCGCCTTGTTCGCGTGGTCATGCCCCGGATACGGGCTCGCGAACGTCGCCGGCACGCCGCGGAACGTCGTGTTCCGGAACCCGTGCGACTGCAGCCCAAGATCCTCCGCCGCAGCGCTCGGGCCCACCGTGCCCACAGGCGCCGCAACCGGCGTCCCCGCCGCTTGCGCCGACCGCGCGCTCAAGCCCTCGGGGCTCAGCACCCGCACATGCGTGCCCTTGTTCCGGTCCACAGGCCGCGGCAGCACAAACGTGATCTGATGACCCATCGCGTCCAGCGCCCGGGTCAGCCCATAGCACGCCACACCCAATCCCCCAGCGATAAAGGGCGGGAATTCCCAGCCCAGCATGAGCACTCTCATGACCGCCTCCCCGGATTGGTTGTCGTCGTCGTTTCGGTGATCGCAGTAGTCTTCACGCCTCGTCCTCGTCTTGGTGCATATCGCCCAGATGCCGGAAACACGCCTCATACCCCAGGAGAATCGCTCCTAGTTGTTTCGAGGCTTGTTGGTCATCCAGTCGCACACCCGTCACGGAACGGAACGTGAACAGTTTTTCGTCGTTGCGGAAATGATCGATCGTCAGCCCGAGCTTCGCGAGCCCCACCTCGTCCAGCTCGTCCTGCAGCAACTCTTCCAGATCGTCCCCGGTGTGCAAAAGGTCCGCCTCCACCGAATGGCTCAGCCACCGGTCGGGCGTGTACACCCCCACCACCGCCTTCTCACCCTCGATCTCCACCCGATACTCCGCCGCCGCAGCCGCGGCCTTCGCCGTCGCCGTCAGCCGCCCCGGCTGCACCCGCACCTCTCCGAAAACGCCCGCCGCGCGTGCCGCCGCCGCGATGCTCTCAAGCAGGGAAACGTGCAAAGCGGATTGGGTCGCGGCGGCCACCACATGGTCTCCAGAGAATGCAGATCACGCGGAACCTCCCGCGCGCCCAAGTCTACGCACCGGATCCCACACGTCCAAGAACAACCGCCATTCGACTCGCCAACCGCTCACTTGCAGGCTTATACTCTCCCCCTCAGCGGCGGCCCAACCGCCGTTCGACCACGCCCAGGTGGCGAAATTGGCAGACGCACTACCTTGAGGTGGTAGCGCCCGCAAGGGCATGGAGGTTCAAATCCTCTCCTGGGCATTTCGGATCATCGCAGAGCATCTCAAGATCATGTCGGGGGGCGGGGCCTTCTAGGCCCCGCCGAAACTTCCGACTGATCGCCTGCAACCCTCACAACGCGCTCATCCGCCGTGGCTCATGCCGCCCGCGAAACCGCGCCGTCCCTCGTCGGTACAACGCCGGTCTCTGCTCTTTTAACCTAGTCTCTACCGCGGCCCCGGCTCGTGCCGGACTGAGGAGGTGGCCGCCGCGCTATCGCCGCGCCGCGGCTTTCTCGTAACGGGATGCTCCATGCTCGCTTGCGTTCGGATCTTCTGCCTCGCCCTGTTCCTCTGCGTCGCCCCCGCCGCACGCGCCGCCGCCACGCCCGATCCGCTCCTCCCGCGCGCCCTCCTCTTCGGCAACCCAACGCGCACCGCCCCGCAGCTCTCTCCCGACGGCTCGCACCTCGCGTTCCTCGCGCCCCGCGACGGCGTCCTCAATATCTTCGTCGGCCCCGTTCGAAACACCGACGCCGCGCTCCCCATCACCGCCGACACATCCCGCGGCATCCGCACCTTCTTCTGGTCCTTCGATTCCAAGTCCATCCTCTATCTCCAGGACCTCGAAGGCGATGAAGCCTGGCAGCTCTTCGCCGTCGATGTCGGCGCCGGCAAACCCGCCCGCGCACTCTCCAGCGCCGATCCCATCCGCGCCGTCGACGGCACGCCCATCACCCTTCCCAGCGGCAAACCCATGCGCCCAACCGCCATGGTCATCGCCAACTGCGCCCGCCGCCCCGATTCCATCCTCGTCGGCATCAACGACCGCGATCCCCAGTTCCACGATGTCTACCGCATCGAGCCCGCGACCGGCAGCCGCACCCTCGTCTACAAGAACACCGCCTACTCCGATCTGATCGCCGACAACGACCTCAACATTCGCATCGGCACGCGTTTCGACACCGGCGGCGCCAAGCTGCTCGAGTTGATCGATACCACCCAACCCGCCACCGCCGCACCACGCCTCCTCGCCCGCTTCGAGCCCGAGGACGCCGATACCTCCTTCGTCCTCGGCTTCGATCCCTCCGGCGACCGCATCTACCTCGTCGACAGCCGCGGCCGCAACACCGCCGCCGTCTTCCTCCTCGACCTCGCCACCGGCGACAAGCGTCTCCTCGCCGAAGACCCCAAAGTCGACTTCCAGGGCGCACTGCTCAACACCCGCACCGGCGAACTCGAAGCCGCAGAGTTCACCCACGCCCGCAGCACCTGGACCGTCATCCGCAAGGACCTCGAATCCGACTTCCAGACCCTCCGCTCCCGCCTGACCGGCGACTTCCGCATCGAGAGCCGCACCCTCGACGACTCCGCCTGGCTCATCTACGAAACCCGCGACGACGGCCCCGCCGCCTTCCATCTCTACACGCGCCCCGCTCCCGTGCTCGCGTCCTCCGGCGAGGCCACCCGCCCGCCCGGCTCGCTTACCCTCCTCTTCACCGCACGCCCCGAACTCCTCGGCAAGCGCCTCGCACGCATGCGCCCCGAGATCATCCGCTCCCGCGACGGCCTCGAGCTCGTCTCCTACCTCTCCCTCCCACCCTGGCTCGACACCGATGCCAACGGACGCCCCGAGTACCCCATCCCCACAGTCCTCCTCGTCCACGGCGGCCCCTGGGCCCGCGATGAATGGGGCTTCCGCACCTACCACCAGTGGCTCACCAACCGCGGCTACGCCGTCCTCTCCGTCAACTTCCGCGGCTCGACCGGCTTCGGCAAAGCCTTCCTCACCGCTGGCGACCGCGAGTGGGGCGCCAAAATGCTCGACGATCTCATCGACGCCTGCGAATGGGCCAAGCGCGAGCAGATCGCCCTCCCCGACAAGATCGCCATCATGGGCGGCTCCTACGGCGGATACGCCACCCTCGCCGGCCTCTCCATGCGCCCCGATTACTTCGCCGCCGGCATCGACATCGTCGGCCCGTCCAATCTCGTCACGCTGCTCAACTCCATCCCGCCCTACTGGGCACCCGCCATCGAGCGCTTCGTCCGCGGCGTCGGCGACCACCGCACCGAAGAAGGCCGCGCCTTCCTCCTCTCCCGCTCCCCGCTCACCCACGCCGACAAGATCATCCGCCCGCTGCTCATCGCCCAGGGCGCCAACGACCCGCGCGTCAAGCAGGCCGAGAGCGACCAGATGGTCGAGGCCCTGCGCAAACGCAACGTCGCCGTCACCTACGTCCTCTTCCCCGACGAAGGCCACGGCTTCGCCCGCCCCGAGAACAACACCGCCTTCTCCGCCATCGCCGAAGCCTTCCTCTCCACCCACCTGGGAGGCCGCGCCGAATCGATGGACAACGCCATCACCCCAAGCAGCGCCACCGTCCCCGTCGGCCGCTCCCAAATCCCCGGCCTCCGCGAAGCCCTCGGCGGCGAAGACGCGAGACGCTAATTCACTCCCCTCCCCGCGCAGCGGGGAGGGGTGGCCGAGCGAAGCAAGGCCGGGGTGGGGTGCCTTTCAACTTTGACGACCGATCACCACCGCTCACTGAGCCGGCGGAATGTCATCAAACGCCACCCCATCCGGTCCGAGATGGCCGCCGAGTTCTTCGTACCGGCGGCGGTCAATAGCTAGGTTGTGCGAGGTTTTGGCATGATGATGCGGCATCGATTCGCGAGTTCGCACAATCAATGCACCCTTTCCAGCCGCGATGGCACGTCGAAGTTGCTCGGATCGGTCGCCCGAAGAAGCGTTTGACAGTTCCGCTTGGTTGGAGAGCGCCATCGCGAGGTTGTGCAGGGTTCCCGCCCATTCGAAAGGGGCTGCGTCGCGAGTGTAAACCGTCAACGCTGCCGTGTACGCCGCAATCGCGTTTTCGAGACTCAAGGAGTCATTCCTAGTAGGCATAGAAAGCCATGCATTACCGAGGTTGTTCTGCGTAGCAGCCCAAGCGAAAGGATCGGCCTCTCGAGTACGCACCAGCAGAGCCGCTTCGTAGGCCGCAACGGCGTTGCGCATGTTCTGATCTTTGTCCCCAGTGGGGTTGCTTCGCCAAGCCGATCCGAGATTGTTCTGCGTCGCAGCCCATTCGACGGGGGCCGCCTCGCGCGTTCGAACCGTCAGGGCTGCTTCATAAGCTTCGATTGCGCTGCGGACGTTTTCAGCCTTGTCACCTCTCGGCATGATCGCCAACGCGTTACCAAGATTGTTCTGCGTCATTGCCCAGTCAAACGGGAACTCCTCACGGGAGATAACGGTTAGGGCTTCCCTGTAGGCAGCGATTGCCCGCTCAAGGTTATCAGCCTGATCCCCCAAAGGCATCGCACGCATCGCCGTGCCGAGGTTACTTTGAGTCAGCGCCCAGTCGATTGGTGCGTCTACGCGAGTGAAGACTGTAAGAGCGGATTCAAACGCGGCTATCGCTTTGGACAGGTTGCCAGCCCTGTCGCCCGTGGGCATGTGGACCCATGCGTTGCCGAGGTTGTTCTGAATCATCGCCCATTTAACCGGAAACGCGTCACGAGTATGAACTTGCAGCGCAGCTTCAAAAGCAGTTATTGCTCCATGAAGATTTTGAGTTCTGTCGCCGCTGGGTATCTTGGCTAGTGCATTGCCGAGATTGTTCTGCGTCATAGCCCAATCGAGACGCGATATCGCTGGTATCTCCAATGTCCCTTCGGCCAACTCGATTGCCCGCCTTTGCCTATCCGTCTGGCTTCCCCGTCGCGCCTCGATCAGAGCGATCGCTAGGTTGGTACGAGCCGCGATGTCATTCTCGCGCAAGCGGAACGCGACCTCATACGGCCTGATCGCTTCATCGAACAGCCCTTGCGCGTAGTAACCATCGCCCTCCACGGTCTTATTTTGGAAGACTTCGTCCACGGCGCGAGCCGCGTTCAACGCCGCGACCTCGCGCCGCCAATCCTCCCACTTCTTCAGCACGATCGCGGCCTGCGCTCGCTCACGCCCGTCACGCGAGCTCATCAATTCCCTGGCCGCGGCGATCACGTCCGGCGGCACATGCTCTTTTGTCGGGTCCACGCCCGGACGCTTCATGTCCTCGAGATACTTCCGGATGATCGCGAGCTCGGCGTGCGTCTTGTCCTGCCCGTCCGTCAGCACATCCACCTTAGTATGGAGCTGATCGATCTTGACGCCAGCTTGACCGCACAGCGCAACGACCGACGCGTTGAGTTCCTCGACTCCGGCCGGAAGCGACCGAATCTCCCCACGAAGCTCCTCGAAACTCTGCTGCAGGAACAACCCCATCGACACCATCAGCCCCTGATTTGTGCGGAGGTACCCGAGCATCTCGTCATCACTCTTGCCTTGTTGCCTAACCAGGCCGTCGAGCTCGGCGAGACGCTTGAGCGTCTCGTCCATGTCGAGCGAGAGATCGAAGCCGAGCACGTTGAGTTCTTGGCTGACCTCATCAATCGAATCAGCCTGGGCCACTGCCCGCTTGCGGAGCACGTTCAGCGCCGCCTGCACCTTGGCACCGTCCTTTTTCTCAACCTGCTTACCGGCGATCCGCAGCCCAAGATGCGCGGCGATCAGTCCGGAGGCCACCACCAACGGCAACACGACACCCCCCGTCGCAAATCCCGCCGCCGTCGCGGCAGTGACGAAGCCAGCTTGCAACCCCGCCGCCGCGAGGTTGGGCAACAGATCTCGGATGCAATCCATAGCGCAATCAGCGTGCGAACCTGCTGTCTGCTTCACAAACCCCCCTTGCCTCGGGCCATGAGCTACCTGCCCAAACCACCATTGCCGGCACGAAGGCCTCAGGAGTGCCGACTACGCAAAGAGGGTAGCCGGAACGCAAATCTTGCGTGAATCCCAACCGGCCCTTCCCCTCAACCCTCCCCCCAAACCGCACGATAAGCGCACTGAGCACGCGCGTTCGCGTTCGCCCACGCCGCGCCCGCTCCTGGAGCCCTGCGTGCGCATCCTCGTCGTCGATGATTCCGCCTTCATGCGCAAGGCCCTCTCCCAGATGATCGCCTCCGAGCCCGGTCTCGAGGTGATCGAGACCGCGCGCAACGGCAAGGACGCCGTGCAAAAGGCCCTCGCTCTCAAGCCCGACGTCATCACCATGGACGTCGAGATGCCCGAGATGAACGGCATCGACGCACTGCGCGAGATCCGCCGCGTCTGCCCCGATCCCAAGCCCGCCGTCATCATGTGCTCGAGCCTCACCAGCGCCGGCAGCCACGAGGCCCTGCTCGCGCTGCGCCTCGGCGCCGCCGACATCGTCGCCAAAGAGGCCTCGATCCAGACCGGCAACCTCGACACCCTCCGCAACGATCTCATCACCAAGATCAAGGCCCTCGGCGGCGTATCTTCCCGCCGCGCCCACCGCGTCCCCGAAGACCCCGATCAGAAGGCCACGCCCGCCCCGCGCATCGGCCTCGCACCCAAGCCCACCGTCGCACTGCCCATCGACATCCAGAAGGCCCGCGCGGTTTCCCATGATTTCATGCTGCCACCGCGCAGCTTCGATCTGCTGCTCATCGGCTCCAGCACCGGCGGCCCGCCCGTGCTCGAAGCCATTCTGATGCGCCTCGCACCCGAAATCCGCGTCCCCGTCGTCGTCGCCCAGCACATGCCCGCCATCTTCACCAAGTCCCTCGCCGAGCGCCTCGACCAGATGTGCGCCGTCAGCGTCGTCCACGCCGACCGCGAGATGGAACTCACCCCCGGCACCGTCTACATCATCAAGGGCGAGAACCACGGCCACATCTTGAAGCCCACCCGCCTCGGCGGCAAGCCCCGCGTGACCATCTCCACCGAGCCCAAGTCCGAGCCCTACCGCCCCAGCGTCGATGTGCTCTACGAGACCGGCGCCGAAGTCTGCGGCCCTCGCACCGCCGCCGTCATCCTCACCGGCATGGGCGAAGACGGTGCCCGCGGCGCCGCACAGATCAAGAAAGCCGGCGGCGTTGTCATCGCCCAGAGCGAAGCCACCTGCGTGGTCTACGGCATGCCCCGCGCCGTCGCCGACCGCGGCCTCGCCGACGCCTCCATGGACCCCGCCGCCATCCCCGCCGCGCTCAGCACGCTCTGGCGCGCCAAGGCCGCCTGAGGGTCGCCACGCAACCGCCGCACCGTTGTGAATCCAGGCGATCTCGCGAAACGGCGCAAGCTCTGCCGCCTGCCTGACACCTGTGTTCCGGACTCGATTGTCCGTTCACAAACCACGGTCAACCGCCCCGCCGATTGCGCCGATACCCAGCCGTCGCCGTGATTCCCACGGCTGCGCGCCCCATCACCAATCGATGGTGCCGCGGGAGGTCCAGCATGTCGCAGAACAACGCCACCAACGCCGCCGGCTCGCTCAACTTCTCGTCCAACCAGCGCAACGCCGGTTCCGAGCAACTCCAGCTCGTCACCTTCGAAGTCGCCAACGAGGAGTTCGCCGTTGACATCCTCGCCGTCCAGGAAATCAACCGCATGATGGAACTCACCCGAGTTCCCCAGAGCCCCGCCGACGTCGAGGGCGTCATCAACCTCCGCGGCAAGATCATCCCCGTCCTCGACCTCCGCAAGCGCTTCGGCTTCCCCGTCGGCGAACGCAACGAGCAGAACCGCATCATCGTCGTCGAGGTCGCCGGCCGCGTCCTCGGCTTCATCGTCGACCGCGTGCACGAAGTCCTCCGCATCGACTCGTCGATCGTCGAGCCCGCGCCCGCCATGGTCTGCTCCATCGACTCCGACTTCATCGCCGGCGTCGGCAAGCTCGACGACCGCCTGCTCATCCTCCTCGATCTCACCAAGCTCTTCCATTCCACCGACCTGGGCGAGACCGCCAAGGCCGCCTGAGTCACCACAAACCTTCGTGCCGCGCCCCAGGGGTGGGACGCGACGGGCGGCGGATTTTCCTTTCGACACTCCCAGAGACGAGACACCGATGGCGACCAGCCCGATCACCGCAGCCGCTTCCGCCGCCCCCTCCTCCGGCGCTCCCGCGTCGACCAGCGGCAAAGCCGTCATGTCCGACGCCCAGTTCTCACAACTCGCCAAGATCATCTACGACCGCGCCGGCATCCACTTCGCGCCCGCGAAGAAGTACGTCCTCGAATCCCGCCTCGCCCACCGCCTCACCGAGCTCGAACTCGAGGACTTCAGCCAGTACATCGCCTTCCTCACGATGGGACCGTACCAGACCGACGAGTTCCAGGAGATGTTCAACCGCATCACCATCAACGAGACCAGCTTCTTCCGCAACGAGCCCCAGCTCGACGTCTTCGAGAAGAAAGTTCTCCCCGAGATCATCGAAGCCCGCAAGAGCACCAAGCGCCTCCGCATCTGGTCCGCCGCCTGCAGCACCGGCGAAGAGCCCTACACCCTCGCCATGCTCGTGCACCGCACCCTCGGCGTCCGCATGCCCGACTGGCGCGTCGAGATCCTCGGCACCGACATCTCCGAGAAAGCCCTCGAAGCCGCCAACGAGGCCAAGTACACCGAGTACGCGATGCGCACCACCAACCCCATGGTCCGCACCCGCTACTTCAAGCAGGACGGCCCCTACTTCAACCTCTCCGACTCCATCAAGCCCATGGTCAACTTTGAGATTCTCAATCTCAAGGACCGCCTCGCCGCCAAGCGCCACGGCATCTGGGACGTCATCTTCTGCCGCAACGTCATGATCTACTTCGACGACCCCATGAAGAAGCAGGTCGTCAACATGTTCGCCGATCAGCTCGCACCCGACGGCTACCTCTTCATCGGTCACAGCGAAACCATCCGCACCGGCGAAGCACCGCTCGAACCCATGCCCTGGCCCCAGGCCTTCGCCTACCGCAAGCCGCTCGACGCGAGCAAGCCCCTGATGTAGCGCGAGCGGGGCCTTCGAGCCCGCCTCGATCTTCTTCTCCCCATCGCGTCGCAGACAACTCCCAGACTCGCGCAACCCGAGGTGCTCCGTGTCCAACGGCTTCGACCCCGAAATCCTGCAGGACTTCCTCACCGAATCCGGCGAACTCCTCGAGCAGGTCGAAGGCGATCTCGTCACACTCGAGCACAACCCAAGCGACCCCGAACTCCTCAACAAGATCTTCCGCGCCCTCCACACCATCAAGGGCAGCGCCTCCTTCCTCGCGCTCACCAACCTCGTCAAGATCGCCCACGCCGCCGAGAGCGCCCTCAACAGCGCTCGCAACAGTGTCATCGTCGTCGATCGCGCCATGATGGACCTGCTCCTCCAGGCCATCGACACCATCAAGACCCAGATGGGCCAGCTCTCCGGCGGCACGCCGCTCGTCGAGCCCAACGCCCAGCTCGTCGCCACGCTCGCCGCCATCGGCGAAGGCAAGGCCCCGTCCAAAGCCGCCGCCCCGGTCGCCGTCGCCGCAGCCTCAACCGCCGCAACCCCCACTTCGATCCAGGCCCACGCGTCTTCTTCCTCCGCCGGCACGTCATCGTCCGGCGACGGCGAATCGCCCCTCACGCTCCCCGACAACAAGCGCGACCTGCTCGAGTTCCTCGTCGTCGACCTCGACGAGACCCTGAACAAAATGGGCACGCTGCTCGAGCAGCTCGCCGCCGACGCCACCCGACCCGCCGCCGCCTCCGCCCTCGCCGAGACCAGCGAGTCGCTCCTCAAGAGCGTCGACTTCTTCGAGATCGCGCCGATGACCCGCCTCGCCAAGGCGATGCAGTCCTTCGGCAGCCAGGCCGCCGACCTCGACGCCAAGTGCACCAACACCGCCGTCCCCGCCGCCAAGGACGTCACCACCGCACTCCGCCGCCACATCGACGCCCTCAAACGCGGCAAGGTCCGCAGCGAGAATCTCGATCCCGTCGTCCAGTCCCTCGAGCACGCGATCCAGGGCGACACCGAATCGACGACCACCGCGCCCGCCGCCGTCACCCCCGTCGCCGAAGCGCAGACACCCAGCGAGCCCGCTCTCGCCGTCGAAGCGCCGACTGCATCGGCCGCACCGAGCTCGCCTCCCGCCGCCAACGACTCCGCCGCGTCCGCCACCCAGGCCAACGCGCCCGCCGGCGCCGCTCAGGCCGTCGAGCAGACCATCCGCGTCGAAGTCCGTCGCCTCGAACAGCTCATGAACCTCGTCGGCGAGCTCGTCCTTCAGAAGAACCGCATCTCCGCCGTCGGCCGCAATCTCTTCGCCGACAAGGGCCTCAGCCAGACCAACAAGGACGCCGTCACCGTCGCCGCCGAAGGCCTCGACCGCGTCACCGCCGACATCCAGCTCGCCGTCATGCGCACCCGCATGCAGCCGCTCGAAAAACTCTTCGGCAAGTACCCCCGCCTCATCCGCGACCTCGCCCGCAAGACCAACAAGAAGATCGACCTCGTCATCGAGGGCGGCGAAACCGAAGTCGACAAGTCCGTCATCGATGAACTCGGCGATCCGCTCATCCACTTGCTCCGCAACTCCGCCGACCACGGCATCGAGATGCCCGAGGATCGCGTCAAGGCCGGCAAGTCCGACACCGGAACCATCAAGCTCGTCGCCAGCCACGAGGGCTCCCACGTCCGCATCCTCGTCGTCGACGACGGCAAGGGCCTCGTCCGCGATCGCATCGCCAAGAAAGCCATCGAACGCGGCCTCGTCACCGAAGCCGAGGTCGCCGGCCTCTCCGACCGCGAGGTCTACAAGTTCATCATGCTCCCCGGCTTCTCCACCGCCGAAAAGGTCTCCGACCTCTCCGGCCGCGGCGTGGGCATGGACGTCGTCAAGACCAACATCGAAAAGCTCAAGGGCACCATCGATCTCCACTCGACCCCCGGCAAGGGCTCGACCATCGAGATCAACATTCCCCTCACCGTCGCCATCATGCCCGCCATGATGGTCGGCGTCGGCGTGCACGGCAAGCGCGAAGAGATCTACGCCGTCCCCCTCGGCAACATCCTCGAGATCGTCAAGCCCGATCCCAAGGCCATCAGCACCATCGGCGAACGCCCCGTCATGCGCCTCCGCGACAGCGTGCTCCCGCTCTTCAACGCCGCCGACCTCTTCGGCTACACCGGCGACAAGCCCGATCAGCCCTTCGCCGTCGTTCTCGCCATGGGCGAAAAAACCGTCGGCCTCCTCGTCTCACGCCTCATCGGCCAGCAGGAAATCGTCATCAAGCCCCTCGATTCGCTCGAGCCCGGCGCAAAGACCCAGCAGGTCAAAGGCCCCGTCTCCGGCGCCACCGTCCGCGACGACGGCGGCGTCAGCCTCATCGTCGATGTCGCCCAACTCATCAAGATGGGCCAGGACATGAAGTCCAGCCGCAACGGCCCCGCGAGCTCGACCAAGGCCCCCGCGCCCAAGTCCAACACGCCCGCCGCCAAGACCGGCACCAAACCCGCAGCTTCCGCGCCCAGGCGAGGCCAATCCGCCGCCTGACCGGAAAGTGCCCCACCCAACCCGCCGATACCACGAAGTCCCGTTCGCCCCGAACACCAGAGCTAAAGGACCCTCTGACCATGGATCCGCAATACATCAAGCCCTTCATCGCCAGCATCCAGAACGTCTTCTCGACGATGATGCAGCTCCCGGTCACCGTGCAGGCCCCGAAGATCAAGGACGCCCCCGGCACCTCCTACGACGTCTCCGGCATCATCGGCCTCAGCGGCGATGTCGTTGGCTCCATCGTCCTCTCCTTCCCCAAAGAGACCGCCGAACGCATCGTCTCGCTCTTCACCGGCAGCCAGATGACCTCCGACTCCCCCGACTTCGCCGACGCCATCGGTGAACTCGTCAACATGGTCTCGGGCGGCGCCAAGGCCAACTTCGCCGGCAAGAAGGTCTCCATCTCCTGCCCCAGCGTCGTCGTCGGCCCCGGACACAAGGTCGCCAAGCAGACCGACGCCCCGACCATCATCATCCCCTGCGCCACCGACTGCGGCGAGGTCGCCATCGAAGTCACCATCCAGACCGCCGACGCCGGTGTCGCCGCCAAGGCCGCCTGAGCGCCCACCCACCAAGCGACCTTCCCACTCCGCTCACCCTCATTCGCACGAACCACTCGCGACCCGACCCATTCCACGCGAGTCCGAATCACGAGGCCCAGCCATGAAGATCCTCCTCATCGACGACTCCAAGACGATGCGCAACATCCAGAAGTCCGTGCTCGCACAGCTCGGGCACACCACCGTCGAAGAAGCCTGCGACGGCCAGGACGCGCTCTCCAAGGTCGGTGCCTACAAGCCCGACCTCATCCTCGTCGACTGGAACATGCCCAACATGGACGGCCTGACCTTCGTCAAGCACTTCCGTCAGACCAACAAGACCACTCCGATGATCATGGTCACGACCGAAGCCGAAAAGGCCCGCGTCATCGAGGCCATCAAGGCCGGCGTCAACAACTACGTGGTGAAACCCTTCACCCCCGACCTGCTCAGCCAACGCATCAACGAAACCCTCGCCAAGTGCCAGCAGAGCGCTCAGGCCGCCTAAGCACCAGTAGGACCGTCCTCCCGGCCGGTCTTCTTGCCTGGCGGGGGCGGGCCCTTCCAGGCCCCGCGCATCCAGCCCTACCACGACCGGCACCACGCCGGTCGTTCTCGTTTTTGGCATCCCACCCACCCCTCCCGCGTACATCCCTCCGCCGCCCCCTCCAGCCAGAACCCGACCCGTTCCACTGGACAAGCGCGCGGGAATGCCGGACAATCGATTTGCCTTCCAGACGCCCTCCCCCCACCGCGGCCGTTCCGCGGCACACTCGCCCATGCCGAGACGCCGATCCATCTTCGCCGCGCCACTGACTCCGCTGTTGGCCCTTCTTCTCGCCACGCC
>VYLH01000286.1_pt1 | contig 15949 bp, 18 predicted proteins | sample 5114361 | NCBI WGS metagenome assembly VYLH01 (sample SAMN12291772, study PRJNA351875) | freshwater metagenome | isolation source: freshwater lake | place: USA: Michigan, Kent Lake | collected 2013-08-15
TTTTGTCAATTGTTTTTTATCTAGAGCGAACTAATCAATTAAGTCTCTTGCCAGATAAGGATTTAGTCGATTTATGCCCCCCTATCGAACCATAACAAGTAACGAAGAGCCATTTGTAGGATGGGTTAGCGGTAGCGTAACCCATGCGGGAGTTGGGTTTCATGCTTCAACCTAACCTACGTTCATCTTATATTTAATTCCACCCACCCACTTAAGTTAAGTTATTTGATTAAGGTGTAGAATGGATGGTATTGATTATAACTCAGATATTGGGTGGTAATTTGGGAAAAAGGTAGTGTTGGGTTTCGTCACCTCAACCCAACCTACAAGATCAGCGGTCGCACTGGGGTTCCGAATTGGCATTACATTAAAATTTAATGTTTTACCCTTGGCTATGGTGGGATAATTAAGCTAGGTTCTGTGGGAGGTTGTTGTACCGATCCTATTTAGCCGCTTCTAACATCACTAGACCGACAGAGGATGAGTACAGAGTATGAGTAGGAATTGTAGTCCGGTCATCTTCGTCCCTGGAATCGGCGGCTCAAGACTGCGTAACCGGAACACTGGCAAAGTCGTCTGGGGTAACTTGGAGACAATGTTCGGTGATCTGCAAAAGATTTCACTTCCAGATAGAGACACCGACCTCATAGAAGCCACAGAAGTTATTGACAAAATTGTTATCTTTTGTCCTTTTCAGACAAGTTTTTACGGAGAAATTGAAACATTCCTGTGTAAGAATCTCAGTTATGCCCGGGATAAGGATCTTTTCTTTTTTTGCTACGACTGGCGACAGGATTGTGCAGTCTCAGCCGAGAAATTAAAAGAATATATCGGTGAGCGTTATGACCAGTTAGGGAAGAAGTTGACAATTGTAGCCCATAGCATGGGAGGACTGATCGCTCGCTATTGTACAGATTGTCTCGAAGCGCATCAGTATGTCGATAAAATTATCGCGTTGGGTACGCCCCATAGAGGAAGTCCTAATGCTTTAGAGTCACTCTTGAAGGGAGCTTGTGTTTTTCCGGGGGGGTTCCGCCGTCAAGAGACGCTTAAATGTCTCAAAACTTTTCCTTCAGCTTATCAACTACTCCCAACTCTTGGCTCAAAGGAAGTTTATATTCAGGACGACCACATGAGTCCGGTTGATATATTTAAGGAGTTAGACTGGCTCGGAACTAAATCTGAACAGTCCCAATACGGAAGTTTAGTAAGCAATGCCAAGATATTCCACGATAGGCTCACAAAAGCTCGTTCAAATTCGTCAGGACGGTTGCCAACTATTTACAGTGTCTACGGATATGGACAGCATACGCTCATGCAAATAACTGTCCCTCGTGACGATTCTAATCGATGGAATTTAGCAAGTTATTTTAGAAACAGGAATGGCGATAAAACTGTGCCTGAAGACAGTGCTATATTTTACCGAAACCCAAACCAGATATGTCCTGTATCCCAGCCTCACGGTTCAATTTTTAACGATAAAAACGCTCACGCCTACCTTGAGAATTTGCTTTGCCATGCTAACAATCGTTATCAGATAACTGAAGGTAAAAGTTTGTTGATGGTACTCAACGATTGCTTCTTGTATGAACCAGAGAAGATTATACGGGCGTTTATTGGGCTAGTAGATGAGGTAGGAAAATTAATTCAGGGTGTGCGCTTTACTCTTAATCTTTTCACTCAGGAAAGAGAGATTGTATCTTCTGTAGAGTCGCCTCCTCCAAACACGCCTGAATCCAAATTAAGACCCGTTGATATTGGCGTTCCTGCTCAAACTGGCGGATATATCCTACAAGCTTCTGTTGAGCCGTTCCGCGAGATAAATCCTGTTGAAGAGTACATTGGTGTCAAAAAATTGCAAGAACTGGGGCAATAACTATGAATAGCACAGAAATGAGTTCTCATGAATCTTTTGATCGATATGTATCCGAAGGTAAGCTGGTTATCTCTCCTACCAGACCTAAATTTTTGTTAGCAGCAGAGTTGATATTCGAGAAGGATGAATTGGTTAAAAAAGTAAAGGAAGCTATTGATGAAATTGAAATGCGATGTCATTACGGCTCACAGAAACCTCCCCGTAGAAGAGGTATTATAAGAGAAAACGGATGGGTTAGGGTTGGTGGTATCCGATTACCTATAAGAGGTCTAGAAAGTCAAAGAGCCAAGGCAATGACTGGGACTCAAACAGAAACAACTTTTGATCAAAGTTCTCAACAATCTTGTGAACTACCCGAAGGCAAGTCGATGATTTCTGAAGTTTCCAATCCACATTATGTTTGTCTCCCAGTCCGAGTTGAATTCGGTAATTATACCGATACCGAGTTGTCATTCAACATCAAGGAGGGAACACGTTGCGCTATATTGCCTCCAGACAAACTGTCGTCAATTGTGACTGAATGTAGCTGTTCTCTAGATGAAGGTAGATCTCACGTGGCTCATGATTATAAGTTTACTCTAGAACCGTTTGGGCATCAGTCACAAGTTATCTATGTCAATGTTGCTTTGATTATTGACCCTTGATTACTATGTTTTCTGCTCTATCTCTTTTTTCGGGTGCAGGCGGTATGGATATTGGTGTTCGTCAAGCTGGCTTTGAGGTATTAGCTTGTATTGAAATCGATCCTCACGGATCCGCCGGACGCGTCTGACCGGGATTGGTATTCTGACAGATAATCGTCGTGATTTTCGGGTCTTGGTTAGGAGTGATAAAAGCCGCACCCACATAAGCTTTTAGCTGATTGCTGACGGTTGAGCGAGCGGGGATAACGTAGCTATAGGCGGCCTCGGAAGTGGTGCGAATGGCATAATCAAAGGTTTTCGGCAAAGTAACCCCGAAATCATCTTGAACATTGTCAACTTTCGCTCGAAAATTACCGTTATTCTGATAATAGGTGCGCTGTCCCTCGGTCATCTTGGCGACGGCTTGCAAAGCGGCGTTTTGGTCTTGAGCGATCGAATTACCTGTTTGACTTAGAGTCAGATTCCCTGTAGCGAGGAGAGCGAGAGAACTAACAAGGAAAGCGAGGGAAAAATGTCGGTTAGGTTTTCTCATGGGATATTCAAGGCTAATAAATCTTTAAAAAGGTGCGGTCACGACCCGATAGTAAACCCCGTTAGCACCGTAGGCGGGACTTAACCAAGCCGTACCGCAGCGGTAATAAGTGCTTGTACCAACTGGGTTATAAACGCATCCCCCTGGGAGGTTAGTATAGATCGCTCCGAGGGCGTAGGCACTGCCCGCCGCAAAGCCCGCATTGTAGGATTCCGCTTGATTGGCAGTGGCAGCCGTTGCGCCGAGGGCGACTCCCGTGGTGGCCGCCGCTCCGGCCGCGGCCCAACCACCGCAGTTATAACAGCCCGCACCGTAGTAACTATTGACAACGGTGGGCGGATGATAGGTGGCGTAGGTGCCGCCGTAGTAGGTGCCGTGATAGCCATAAACTGAGGTTCCGTAGGGGGTAGTACCGCTCCAAGAACCGTCCCCACCGGAGGCCGAGCCACCCCGATAGCCGTTGACACCCCAAGAACCATCGTCCCCGGAGGCAGTGGTGCCACGGAATCCCGTCCCACTCCAAGAACCGTCACCACCGGAGGCCGAGCCACCCCGATAGCCGGAGGCACTCCAAGAACCATCACCCCCGGAGGCGGTACCGCGAAAACCGGAGGCACTCCAAGAACCTCCCCCGGCATGGAACCAAGCGGCGGCCGGTGAGGAAGCAAGCAGTATAGTGGTTAGAAAACCCATGACACCAAAAACGAGATTTTTCATCAGCGAAATCCTCCAGATATTTAAGGTTGGGGAGAGGGAGCTAAAGCCGGGGGTTCGGGACGAGCGAAAGGAATCGGTTTAGCTTGATTGCTATTAGTAAAGGTAAAGGTGTTCGGAGCGATCGGAATATCGAGTTGCCAGTTATCAAAGGCTACCTGATGACGAAGACGAGCGGGATCGTCGCGATAGACGGCGCGGATCATGCGCGGCAGTTTATCTTCGACCCCGATCCACAATTGGGCAAAAATTTTGTTATTAGCGATCGCTATCATCTTGGTGGTGGTTCCTCCCACCACTTGCGATTGTCCGATCAAGAAGGCATAGGTCAAACCGGGGGCGATATCTTGGTAGGGATCGGCAACGATGATATCGGTAAAGGGGAAATAGATGGCGGCGGCATCGTAAGCCAATTTTAAAGCGGCATCGAGATTGTTAGGAGCTTTGGTGACAGCCACCAGATTTTCCGTTGGCAAATAGGCGGTAATAGTTTTGCCATCGTAGTAGAATTGGTTAGCCTGACCGTCTCCCGGACTAATCACCCTGAGCTTATTGGGCCGTTCCAGGGTGACATCGGCGATCGTTGTGTACACCAGAGGTGGGCCGATACGACTGGGACTCTCGTAGGTGATAGTGGCGGTAAAGGCCAGGGAACGAGCGGCACTTAAGCGATCGCTCATTTGCTTGAGAATTGCTAGGGCCTTGGGTTCAATTTTTGCGGGAGTTTCTGCTGAGACCGGGGAAACGATTCCCAGCCCAGAGGAGCTAATTAGACCCAGTAAAAGGATTTTTGGCAGAAAATTCATGGCAGCTCTGAAAATCTAGTTTTTGTTAATGTGCTTAGACTGCTCGCAAAAATAACCGAGGAATTATTAATTAAACTGGTGACTTGTTTTTTGATTGATTGATGGCTTTTACCGCTTCTGTTGCTGGAGAACCTCCATTTTATTTCTCAATTCTAAGATTTGGTTGTTTTCATCAGCAAAAGTTTATAAATTTGACCTGGGGGAAGTCAGGGCATTGTTCTGTCGAAAAAGAGTCACGACTCGAGGTAATAAGTAGGGAGGCACAATTATTTGTAGGATGGGTTAGCGGTAGCGTAACCCATGCGGGCGTTGGGTTTCATGCTTCAACCCAACCTACGTTCATCTTATATTTAATTCCACCCCAAAATTTTTCTTGCCATCTCACGCCAAAATCGCGATAATCTTCACAGTTTCCTTTCGCCGACTTGTTCTCTAATGAGATGAAATATATCCCCCTGCTTCGGGTTAATACTTTGTTACCCTTTGTTACGTTTCTTCATCGCATCGGTTCCCCCACGGAAAAATTATTAGAGGAGGTAAAATTACCCTTATTTGCGCTCGATCATCCCGAATCTTTAATCCCACGTCATCAGGCCTTCTCGTTGATCGAGAAAGCGGCGCACAGAGAAGGTATAGACAACTTAGGATTATTAGTAGGGAAGGCAACTTCGATCGCTGATTTAGGGACTTTCAGGCGAATTATTTGTCAGTCTTTGACTGTCTATGATGCTTTTAATACGGTCAAAAACATGATCACTGCTAACAATTCAGGGGAAATATTCTGGATTAAAGAACAGGAAGAAACCGCTTATTTTTGTCAGCGTTATCTCCACAATCAGGAGGTTAATTGTCATTATGCTGCCCAATTTGCTTCAAGACTGATGATCGAATTAGTTAGTATCGCCCTAGGAAAATTATGGCAGCCACCGACAATTTATCTTCAGGGTGAGCGGGGCTGCGAATTAAAAGATGAATCTTTAAGCAGAACTAAAATTCGTGCGGGAATGGGATTTACCGCTATTGTTTTTCCTCGTTCTTTTCTGAGTTTACCTCTTAAATTTTCCGTAGCTTTAGATAATAAACCGAGTCAAAAAGATCGGGAAAATCTCTATTCTTCCTCCCCTGTACAGAATATATAGCGGTTCTCGCATCTGTGCGGCACACTTAAACCTTTGCTGATTAAGCTGTTCAGGATCGGGAATGTACCTCTTGTGAATCAGAAACGCTATAAGTGGCTCTTTAAAACAGGTGATTACTCCTCTTTTACCCAACGGTTATCCCGATATTAACTTAGCCAAAGAAATCACCGGCATGAGTGTCCGTACCCTACAAAGAAGGTTAGGAGAAGAAGGTTTAACCTATACTCAGGTAGTGGAAAAAATTCGTTTTGAGCAAGCAGTTTTGTGGCTGCAGGAACCCCAGATAAAATTAATTGATATTGCCATGGAATTAGGTTACAGTGATACCGCCCATTTTACTCGCGCTTTTAAGCGTTGGACAGGATTATCACCTCGGGATTTTCGTCGTCAAAAATTGGCTAATTATCAATAGACCTCTAGAGGAGGGGTAAGGGGCCAGTGTTCTCGGAGTCTGGACAAGAAAACACCAAGAGATTGAACAAAATTAATTACACCTATGGAAGGGACTATTGCAAGAGTGCCTATCCTAACCAAAAAATTAAGGCTCTCTTGGTTTAGCTTGGTTAAATATGGCCTAGCATACAGTTTTTCTCAGGTGATCCCAGAAAGATTAAGGATAAACCACGGAGGCACAAAGAACACAGAGAGGAAGACAGATTCGAGCGGTAAAACTTATCACTTACATTCCAGCAGAGGATGTCAGCTTGTTCCAAATTCAGGCGTTGAGAAGTTTATGCCACTTTTCTGATCGGCTTCTGGCAAAAGTCAAAAAGTAATCAATAATGATATGCAAGGGTTAATTATTGCGGCTCTTCGGTTTGTGTTATGCAATGGACGGGGGTTATAAGGGATGGAACCCTTATAGAGAAAGGCATTTAGCGATTTTTGTCAATTGTTTTTGCTCTAGAGCGAACTAATCACAAGTAACGAAGAACCATTATTGCTCCTATGGCAACAGTGCCTCTTGCCTGACTTGCACCAGAAGTCTGTTTGTAGCTTCGGAAATTGTCAAAACCGAGATGTAGTTACTCATTGAACACCACAAAGGCTAATATATGGAGTGTTATTTATGAGCCATTTATCCCTATCCGAACAGATTACTGAGGAACTTCTGGCAATCCTGATCGAAGAAGAAGTCACCTATCCCTGGGATGTAACCGCTGTTGAGAGTCATGATCCCTTAGACCTGACAGAAACGCCCTTTTCTCTGTGTGAAGGACTAGAAGCGACGGCGATCAAAGCACAAGCTGATAGATTCTTTAACAGTTTACACCAAAAATTCCCGACAGTTTCCGTTTCACCCCGGTCTAATATCTTTGATAAATTTGCCTCTTTATTGCCGGCCGAACATTTAAATCGTCTAGTAGAAAGCGCTGAAAATCTAGTTGATAGTCAATTAGACAACCTTGATCGCCTTGTTGTTTGTCTTAGCGATCTCTTTCCCCAATGGTCTCCAGAAGATTTACAGGTTTTTGCTCGTCCCTACGCCTATACTATGCGTAATGGCCAGAGCGAAACGACTATCGAAACCGAAAATTGGCAAAATCTTTCCGAAATTGAACAAATTCGCCGGAGTGCAGCCATTGCCAGCCAGATTTTCCGCGACTTGTCTTCTCCTGAATAATCATCTCATTTTATTTTGCACGACTACATTAGGTTACACTTCATCTTTATGAGAAACGCTATATCTCTTTATCTGATTTTTTGCTTTTTGTTTCTACCCGTCAGAAAGATTCTATAACTTGTGATTAACTTTGAAAGCACTTTTTAGGGTTGGATGCGTCTGATGACGCATCCTATATTTTCAAAGTTTCTTACATTTTGCTGAGAATACGCTGGACTATATCCATTCCCGTGAAGGCTTGCCAGCCAAAAAGACCTAAAATGACGGCATTAAGGGTAATATGGGTGATTCTGGCCAATTCATTGCCTTTTTGCATTAAAGGTACTAAAGCGGCACTGATCGAGATTAAACCCACCATCCCTAAACCCGCCAGCAGATGGGGACCGACAAATAATTTACCGTTATTAATATAAGTCACCGCCATACCCCCGATCGTCCCCAACACCATTAAAGCGAGGATTAGGGAGCCAATTTGATAGTGTTTAGTGCGAAAATCCTTGGGCAATAATTCTTTTTTTAGGTCTTTATCTGCTGTACGCGTCCGTCGCCATTGTAGCCCCGAATAGAGGGCATAGATAGTTAATCCTAATAAAACCCACATTAGAATGGGATGGCCAAATTGTGACCAAGTTTTTACGGCACTGGGAATCTCGAAGTTCATAGTTGTCTGTTCTCATCAAAGATCGCTTCTTATTGACACTCCCGTCACTAAAAGCGAGGGATTCTTGGTTCATAGAGTTTCCCTAATCTGACAGGACGTATCCAACATTCGCCAGAGGGAATCTCTCCCCCCCAACCGACGTCGGGGGGTCAAACGGTTTAATCTTTTTTCCGCTTGGCGATAGTATTGCGGTATTTCTACCGTTTCCCCATCACTATTAGCGTAGAAAACTTTTAAGCCTACATCCAATCCTACACATCTTTTAGTCGGTTCTAAGGGTTTTGCCTATTCCCGAATATCAACGCTAAGGCAGAATTGGACATAGTAACCGTCTGCTCGTTTAACAATCCTAACTCGTTTAATTTGGTCTATAGGGTAAAAGTTTAAGTCTCTAGTTCCTTTCAGTTTAACCGTGCCAAGATTTTTCTTATCTGTGAAAGTAATTTTTTTCTATCCTCCGATAGTTGACCGCCACAGTTTTTATATTCCACAGAACGATTATTTTTCTGAAACTTGGGATAACCTTTTTTACCTTTTATTTTTTTCTGACAATTGTCATAGAAACGGGCAATCGCTGACCAGTCCCGTTCTGCCGATGCTTGTCTAGCCGTAGAATTTAGAGTATCGACAAACTTGAACTGTTGGGCGAGAACTGCACAATATTTATTGAGAGAATATTTATCGATTTTGTCTTCTCTCTTGGCATCCATCCAAAGCCTTAATGCTCGGCTTTCATTTCTAAGACAATCATTGTTTATCGACCTCAAACAACTTATTTTATATTAACCTGTACAGCATAGATTGTCAAGATTTTAGTCGTGCTTCGCTGTTTTATATTGGTCGGGGTTTCATCCCGTCCCTAAGCGCGAGGGTCTTCACCCCGACATTTGAGATAAACCGCACGAGCGACGCGGGTACGATTAGCCTCCTGGTCTCCGTGGGCATAAGTTAGATAAATCCAGCGATTTTGGGCAAATTGGGGATGAATTGCCACATCGAGCAGTCCTCCTTGTCCGACGGCAAAAACTTCGGGAACTCCAGCGATGGCTTTTGGGTCTAATTTACCCTCTCTAACTACTCTTAAACGACCGGGGCGCTCTGTGATGAGGATTTCCCCGTTAGGTAGCCAAACCATCGACCAAGGATGCTCTAAACCCTCGATTACGGTCACTTTTTGCCATTGATTGGTCTGGGAATTATTCGCCGAAGTTAATACATTTGCACCTTGACAACTGGAGATAATTATGGTATGTAAAACGCTAGATACTAAAGGGGAGAAAAGGCGATTGAGAGAATTAAGCATTAGTTGGTAACTCCCCAAGTTTGCCATGGCATAGACATCATTAAGGTTGGTTCGGGTTAATTGCTCGTACAAACTATTTGGCAATACCTCTAATTTTCGCTTTGACTTTTTCAATGAATGAAGAAGAATTAACATCGTGGAGATGTTGTTTACTGGCTTTACTTAGGATTGATGCCACTAAACCAAAGGAGGACTGAGAAGAAAAAATCAAATCATTACAACTGGCTAACAAATACATATCCATTAATGCTTCTATGCCATTTTGAATGCGATCGGGACATTGATCCCAGTTCTGGTGCATTCTTTCTCCCGATGGTGGAAACCATTTTGGTGTGGTGATAATATTTGGGAACTCCTCTTGAAATTTTTCAACAACTTCTTGAGAATCTGTAGCCAAGAAAATGCTGTTAAATTTATTGTTTTTGTTGATTTTTTTAGTATTAGTAATTAGCTTATCTAAAGGAATCTTCATGTCTGTGTATCTGACATGAACGCCTAGGGTATTCACTCCAAAGTAAGATGATCGGAAATCTTCGATAGACTGAACAATTTCAGGTTTCAGGCTTAGATGAGAGTTTAATACCTGTTTGATAATAGTACGATCATCCATTTTTGCCAAGTAATCGAACTTCCCATGAAAAAGTTGTCTCATCTGGTTGATTTTATGAGTATAGGCACAGAAAACCAGAATCTCACTCTCATAATTTGTTCTAGATAATTCAACCGACATAGATTGATCCGAAATCCTTAAATCTTTTCTTAGTCCACCAAAAGATTGATCTAACTTATCAATCCATATCTCAGGATAGACAGACTTGGTATCAGGTATAGATTCTACTGAAACGGTCTTTGGACAGTTAAAAAATAGAGGGAAGGAGTTGATATCGTCATGACAATAAGTATTATCCCGCCAATCAATAACTAACTGGCGATTACTAATTTCACTATAGATTATTGCACCACAGGCGGCCAGAATTCGGTTTCCCATGCCAGAGGAACCTTTACAAATCAGAAATTTTCTAGAGCTATTCATATTTTCTATTAAGTATCTACTAAACTATAAACCTAGGCGACGGCGAGTTTTTTTCAAACTAAAGGGAGAGTGAGCCATAAATAGCTTCACAAATTCTAGGCGACGCAGATAGAATCTGTTGGGTTAAACCCTTTAAAACTTCCTTGAGTAGATCGGGACGAGTAAAAACTGTTAAAATAACTGGCGGCAAATAACTAGGTAAAGGCATCTCATCAAGAGACATTGGTAAATTTGTTAAATTCATAGACTACCGCAAAACAAAATTTTTAACATCTGTACAAATCACGCCCTATATATTAACACCTTAATTTGAGTTTGTCAAGCTTAATTACACTTCGATAACTCCCAGCTAGAATTGTTTGACCTTAACTTGAGAGAAAACTTTTATTATAATGTTCGGATATACTGTCTCCTTTGCCTGACCACTTATTAACCATAACTTCCTAGTTGGTAACTCTCCAAGTTTTCAGCAGATCAATATAATTATATTGACTCCATTTTGAGGAGTTGTTTTAGAAAATTTAAGAGATTTTGTAGTGATGGTATTTGCGTTAAAGTTTGCTCGCTAATCCACCGATCATCAGAAATAGTTGCGGTGTTGGTTTTTCCCGGTTTAAGAATACTAGCAATGGCGGCAATAGTGGCTTTTTCTTTATCAAAAGGTTTCCAGCCAATTTGACTAATTTCCTCCTCAGAAAACTGTTGAATATATGCTTTTGCCCTCTTCATATATTCAGGATAGGCGATTTTTCCACAATCACAAAGTAGGGTATCTAAGACACCTTGATCAACATTATTAGGCAGTATGTATAATCCGACTCTTGGTTTATTTTCTTGAATAGTTCCCGTGGCAGCTACTACCCTGGGAAAGTCGGGAAAATATTCCCGAAAACCCTGATGATATTTACGAGCAACTTCTGCCGGGTTATCTTTATCCGCATCGGCAATAACGGCAAAAGCTGATAATTCATTGTTATAATCCATATCGGCAAGTTTATTGGTTAAATTTTTAATTAATTCACTGCCACCCCCGGCATAAATTGCCACGGATAAAGTCTCAGTATAAAGAATAGATGGCATATCGAGTCTGATGTAAAGTTTTCCAGTTTTAGGAGGAGGATATTTCGGAATAAATTTTTTCCAAATTGGTTCTAGATTTGAGAGTTCTTCACATTTAGAAAACCCCAGAAGTTTACACATAACTTTCACCAGAAAAGCTTGATCATGATTACCTTCCACTCCAATCAATATATGTTCTCGACTCACCAACGAACCTCCTGTCCTAAGTCTTCTCGTAAGCTTTTTAATCGAGTCCAATCATGTCTAACTACTCTAGTATAATTTTCCTTTGGTTCGAGACGATAAAGCACCAAATCTGATTCTCGTTCAGTAACTTCTAACAGAGCATCAACAGCTTCTAGACTGTGGGTAGTAGCAAACAGTTGTACATTCATTTTTTGACACCATTTAACTAACCAATTAAAAGAACTTTGCAGTGCCTCTGTATGAATAGCTGATTCTAATTCATCAATGAATAAAATTCCACCTTTAACACTGGCAAGTTTGAGGGCAATATGAAGTAAGCGACGCACCCCGTCACCAAAGGTACTAACGGGTACAAGTCCCAATTTTTCGTGTTGAATATAAATGTTAAATCTGGAAGATAAAGAATGAGGAGGTAAGAGAATTTCTAAATCAGAAATATTACTGTCCATTTGACGTAGTAAATCGATAACATCTGTTTTAAAATTGGCAAATCTCACTTCTGAAAGTAACCGAAATTGACCAATATCAGAACGATGAGAAGCGGGACTAACCAGAGAAGTTAGTAAGCTAGGTTCTTTTTTTCCCGATAGTCTAGAGAGAGGGCTATTTTCCCAAAGTTGATAGTTTTCTTTCAGGGGATTTTGGGGATAATTAATTAAACTTATTAATTGTTCTTGAGCCAGAAATACTGTTATCGATAAATTTATACCTTTTCTTGTTTCCCATAAATCTTCATTATTATCGATTAAATCTTCGTTTTCTTCGCTAATTATCTCATTAGGATGAAGCTTGTCTTCGGGATTGTCAATTAAAATAATTCCTTCGAGTTCTTCATAAATTGCCTCAATTTTCTGAACTTTAAAGGAGCCATTTCCTGTGATTGATATAACCCCGTGATTAAGTTTTTCTTGCTCAATCATTGCATCGTGGGTAAATAACCACTGTAGGGAATCTAGATAAGGAGTCCGAGAAACTCTGTACTCTTGTTCTCTTTGTCTAGCAGTATTTAGCCAAACTTTTAGATCTAAGGGATGACAGTAAATAGATAACGCTTCGAGAACGCTGGTTTTTCCCGAATTATTAATTCCCACAAGCAGGTTAATCTGTCCGAGATTCTTTAGCTCAAGCTCTCGCAGTCCTCTAAACTGGTGAATGGTAATGTTTTCTAGGCTTTTAGTCATAAACTTAGTTTAGCTGAAAAGGGTGACAAAAAACTAAGTCATCTACTCAAATGTATTGAAGTTTTAATTTAATCAACTTCTTCGGGTAAAGTCAGGATTATTGCCTCAATCAATTCAGGTGGTTATTCGGTGTAAATATGAATAAATTCGATAAAATCAGTTAATTATGCGGAAATATCTGCGTTTAAAACTAAATAAAAAATATTTACACTAATCCAGCGCCATTCGGATATTTTATGCTATCATTTCTAGGAGCGGGTTATTTTTAATAATGTCGCCATTTGATCAAAGACAATGCTTGCTTTAGAACAGCTTTATGAACGGGAGTACGATCGCTGGTTAAGCGAGACGATCGAGTTATTAAAAAATCGTCAGTTAGATCAGTTAGATTACGAACATTTGATCGAGGAGTTGGCAACTTTAGGACGGAGCGAAAAAACTGCTGTTAAAAGTTTAAGTTTGCAAATAATAATCCAGCTGCTACTCTATCAATTTTGGACAACAGAAAGAGAAAGAAATAGTAATCATTGGACGGCAGAGATGATCACTTTTCGAGTACAATTAGAAGATAAGCTCACCACCAATTTAAGCAAATTTCTAGAACTAGAGTTAGACAATATCTATGAAAACGCTCGCTTAATTGCCGAAAAAAAGACAGGATTAAAAAATTTACCGATAATTTGTCCCTACTCTCTGAGACAAATTCTTGAGAAACAGTGGTTTCCCGATACAGATAATCAATAAACTCTCAAAAATATGGACTCTCACAACAGTGAACCGATTATAATTGCCGAAGCTGTGGAAAAATGGTACGATAACCGCTTTCATGCTTTGCGGGGAGTCAATCTCACCGTTAATAAACAGGAAGTTGTCGTGATTATGGGACCGTCTGGTTCGGGAAAATCCACCTTTATCCGCACTTTTAACGGGTTAGAATCCTATCAAAAAGGCCGCATTATTATTGACGGAATAACTGTTTCCCACAACCTGAAAAATATCGAGGCAATCCGTCAGGAAGTCGGCATGGTTTTTCAACAATTTAACCTCTTTCCCCATCTGACGGTATTAGATAATGTCACCCTCGGGCCGATGTGGGTTCGCGGTTGGAAAAAAGCGCGAGCGGAGGAAATAGCGAGAAAACTCCTCGAAAAAGTTGGTATTCTCGAACAAGCGCTTAAATATCCCCCCCAGTTATCGGGAGGACAACAGCAGCGGGTGGCAATCGTTCGCGCTTTGGCCATGCAGCCGAAGGTGATGTTATTCGATGAACCCACCTCAGCTTTAGATCCGGAAATGGTGCGAGAAGTCTTGGAAACGATGCAAAGTTTAGCCAAATCCGGGATGACCATGGTTTGTGTCACCCACGAGGTAGGATTCGCGCGAGAAGTGGCCGATCGAGTGGTATTTATGGATCAGGGTTTAATTTTGGAAATTGCCCCCCCAGAAAAATTTTTTAATAATCCCCAATCCGATCGAACTCAGCAATTTTTAGCAAAAATTCTTTGATTTTCCATGACTTGATCATTAAACCATCTCTTTTTCTTCTTCTACCTCCACTAAAAGGGGAACGAGATTTTCATTTAAACGACCGGCTCGAATTAATTCTGCGTAGGTATTAGCTTCGATATCAAGTAAAGTATCTTGAAATTGTTCGGCTACCACATCTTTTAATTGTGGGTGTTCCTGTAGTAATTTTTGCAACTGATCGCCCAAGGCCTTTAGTTGTCCCTCCACTAGCGTTTTTTTGTGGCGATAAAATTCGGGATCGATATCGGGAAAACGTTCTGGTTGTTGCAGATAATTGGCAACCCTAGTTAAAGCAATTTGACGAGCAATTAAGGCCGAATATTCGGTGCGAATCGGTTGATCACCGATAAGATTGAGGGCATTTAATAGCCATTGTATAGATAATCCTTGCACCAATAAAGTAAATAAAACCACCCCAAAAACCACGTCAATAATTTCTTGACGGTAGGGGATAGACGTGGGAACACTTAACGCTAGGGCGATCGAAACCGAACCGCGCAATCCTCCCCACCATAACACCGTTCTTTCCTTGAAACTGATCCTATTACCCGTAATTAGGTTACTAATTCCCCCTAGTCCAAAAATTGAGAACAGACGGGAAACCACCATAGCGGCGATCGCTATTAAAATCCCGCTTAAGTGACTACCAAGACTCTCAAAACGGGTTTGATCGCCGATCAGTAAAAAGATGATGGAATTGACAAAAAAGGCGATAAATTCCCAAAATTCGCTAACTACCAGGCGCGTACGGGGACTCATACCAATGCGCGAACCGAGATTACCGAGAATAATCCCGACAATTACCACCCCAATCACACCGGATCCGCCCAATTTTTCCGTGACGAGATAGGTTCCATAGGCAGAAACGAGGGTGAGAGACTGTTCCACAAAAGGCAGATCGAAGCGTTGGGTAAGGTAGGAAATGCCGAAACCGATCACGCAACCCACACCGATGCCAATCCCCACAAAGGTGCAGAAACGAGCGATCGTAACGGGGACGGAAAAGGTATCGACTCCTAAGGGAATCCCCACCAAGAGGACGAAAGCGACCACAGCGACCCCATCATTAAAGAGACTTTCCCCTTCCATCAGGATCGTTAGTTTTTTACTGGCCCCCAATTCTTTAAATAGGGCAATCACAGAGACGGGATCGGTGGCAGCTAGGGCAGCACCCAACAGAAAAGCGATCGATAGGGGTAAATTAGCAAAGATATGTAGGGGATAGGCGACTCCCAAAACGGAGATAATTACCCCGATAACGGCAAAAAGGACGATAGTAACCCAATATTCCTTTAATTTAGCCCAAGGAATATTCCAAGCGGCTTCAAAAAGGAGGGGAGGCAGAAAAATTTCCAGAATTAATTCCGGGGAAAGATTAACTAGACGCAAATCTAAAAAAGCTAAACCCATACCGACAATAACTAACAGCAGGGTGTAGGGAATTTTGCGGAGGAAGGCAACGGTTCTCGATAAAGTGGCGACACTCAAGGAAATGGTCAAAACTAGCAGGAATTGCTCTAAATTATGAGCGATCGCTTCGTTAGCAGTAGATTCTAGACTCATTATTTTCAGTTATCAGAGATGGGGTGTGGGGTGTAGGGTGTGGGGTGTGGGGTGTGGGGTGTGGGGGGTGGGGTGTGGGG